>ERZ1292630.5238-Hain-H41-02um-R3-5238-length-10711-cov-8_pt1 | contig 10711 bp, 12 predicted proteins | sample MGYA00564408_ERZ1292630 | MGnify/ENA primary metagenome ERZ1292630 (study PRJEB36523, sample SAMEA6512641) | groundwater metagenome | collected 2019-01-08 | study: AquaDiva: Metagenomics assemblies of 32 groundwater samples
CGGACCCCGCAGTTCTAATTGTCGCCAACCTTCAAATCTAATTGACGCCAGACAGACAGGTCTCCCACCCACCACGTATCGGCCTCAGCTTGAAGCCAGAAGTTCTCCTGTAGAAGTGTCTCCTTGACGGGAGAGCTTATAGCTGGGGCTTCCATTCAAGGTCACAATACCTGCAATCCCGCACATCCCCTTAAATTTCTTTGTCAGTAGAGACCTTCACGAGTGGATCGAGAGTCACACCAATGTTCGACTCCACTGAATGCCGCTACGAGGCCGGCAAGACCGTAGCGGTTCATCTCATGCTCTTCGACACGAATCTGAATGAGGCGATGGCGGTTTCGGCAGATGTCCATGAATGATCAAAACCCTATTGAGCAACGACTTGGCTACAGATTAGAATCCCCATCCACGCCAGATGGCCACCATGCTTCCTTCTCAGATAGTCCCGCCATGGTCTGAGTGGGATCCTTATACCAATAGCCACTTGTCCTGCTCCTTCTGATATAGGGCCTCTGCGTTTTTAGTTGCTCAATAACCTCATTGGCGTAGCCCGACACAGCAAAACCGCTACATCCGTTTGCTCTGGCGAACTCAAAGGCATGGTTCATCAGGTTGTGCAAGACATCTCTTCGGGCTCGTTCGTAAAACAGGTCCGTAACCATATAATGGTCCGGTATGCAACCGACTTCCCCAGAAAGCGCCTGCAAGGCGATATATCCACACATTTTACCATTGTCTCGATAGGCAAACACAAACGTCCTGCCCAGGACACCGGTGTATTGGAGATGTCGCCATGTCAGAAACGCCCGATCCCTGATAGTCGTGATGCCGTAATCCTTCTTATTGTTCTCCCACAGCTCATTAAATTCCTCCGTGAATGAGACCACCGGTTCCACGGATAGGTTCGGACACTTAAATTTCAGACGCCGATGCCCAACAAACCAGATACGCGCGATCCCTTTCAGCAGACTTGCCCCAGGAAACTGCTCGGTCAGCCGATGCCATGCTTTCCACCTTAATTGGCCAAGTTGCCATTTCACCACTGCTTCCGGTCTGACTAGCCAGAACAACTGCGGGGCGAAGCTCATGCACTGAACTCTATTCAATCCTAAACTTTGATTCAGCTGACCCGATATCTGATTTGCCGTCGTAGTCATCAAGAAATGCCTGTTCCCCCAATCCAGGAGTTGCTTTAACAGCATCAGACTGTAGTTGCGATAAGCTGGCAGCATGCTATATGAGCTACCGGATGCTCCGACGATTTCCCTTTCACCAATTTTTACCCGCACGGGAACCTGCCCCACAAACCCGGCGATTCCATCTGTGGCACTCTCCAGGACCCATCCAAAAACGTGATCACGAGTGCGCGCTGGATTGTCCAGCCACTTGTGCTTCTGCATCCGAACGAAATCGGTGAGTGATCAGGCACTATAGGGGACTGGAAATGCTTGACGCAAAACCGTCTGAATCCCCGCAAGGTCCTTCTCGTCGAATCGCGCTTCACGCAGCGTTACCTTGGCCATATTATTTTTTCCCAGAGCCACTGTGTGGCTAAAACATGGGGGAAAGAAGCTGCTTTATACCTTTCTGCTTCTACTCATATCTTCCCAAGCGCTCTAACCAGTCACCAAGTTACACTGGTTGCATTGAGCTGTGTATACCGCGTTAGCATTACCTGAGGTTGATGCCTCTCCAGAAAACGACGGCAGATCATACCTAGAGTAACATGACGGCTTCGGCGGTCCTTAAGAAAGGGGCGGACCCATGAAGCGGTCGAAGTTTTCCGAGGAACTGATTGTGTGCGCGATCCGACAGGCAGACGCCGGCACCCCCGTCGGCGACCTCTGCCGGCAACTGGGGGTGAGTGACGCCCCGTTCTACGCCTGGAAGAAAAAATACGCCCATCTGGGGGTGAGCGAACTGCAGAGGCTCCGGCAGCTCGAAGAAGAAAACAGCCGGTTGAAACGGCTCGTCGCCGATCTCTCGCTCGACAAGCACATGCTCTCGGAGGCCTTGCGAAAAAAAGTCTAAGGCCCGCACGCCGTCGACGAAGGCGTCTGCTCTGGTTAAGATCTGTCTCGAAACGGGGCCAACGTCAGTCCACGCTGGATTTATCAAGATTCAACACTGTACCTAGCGAACCTCTAGGCCGGTCGGCGGGGCTGGGGGGACCGTTTCTGCAGTGCCAGATTGATAGGCCCCCAGATCACAGGTTCCCATGCAGGCATGCGTACTTCCCACTACGACCGTACCCACACCGATCGCGGGACTGCTTAATTGGAGCCGCGCAAAGGTCGAGTGGGTCGGATCGTTGATCTGGACAAAAAGAGGGTTCGTGATGCCGAGATTCCAGCTGTTGGTCGTTTGCACGGCCCCGGAGACGCTGTTGCTGCCTCCGAGGTATGCAATGTTATTCGTCAAGATCGCTCCACTAGCCGTGAAACGATAATTGACGGAGAGGTTGTTGATCGCGGTGTTGTTATAGAGACGATTATTCGGGCCTGTGTTATCGTCGAACCCCCGATAGCGATTGGCCCAGGCGACGTTATCAATAAGGGTGTGGCCACCCTGCGGCCCTAGCTTGAAACCGTTGCCGTTGCCAGAGGGAGTAGAAGTAAAGGGGACATACCCATTGTGATAACTAATATTGCCGACGTAGGTGTTGCCGGTGGAGTTCCACCCGTCCAGCCCATCATCCGAGCAGTCATGGACGACGTTGTTGATATACGAATGTGGCCCCCCTGAGTCGCCTGACGTGTCGATGCAATCAGCATTGCCACCACTGGGTGCATCATACATGTCGTAGACGTGATTGTTCTGTGCGGTGTTATTGGCGTTTTGATAGAACACGATCCCCGTATGAAACCCGTGGTGAATCACATTCCCGTCAATGATGCACTGCGTGGCCGAATTCCAACAGATGACACTCATCCATGCGGCATTGATGATTTCCAGATTTTTGATGGTGGTGTAGTCTCCGTTGACCCGCACGAGGAAGCTCTGGGTGCCCGGCGTGATGGAGGACCCACTGACGATGGCGGTTTCACCAGGATAGGATTGAAAAGTGATCCGGTTGGTCGCCGTGCCGTTGGCATTGCTACTCCAATACTCACTATAGATGCCGCCCCGGATGTTCACGATATCCCCTGCCACAACCGTGTTCGCCGCCTTCTGAATGGTGCGCCAGGGCGCGCCAATCGTCCCGGCGGCCCCATCGTTGCCGGTCGTGGCGACATAATAGGTCGCCGCCCAGCCTGTACTCGCCCAGAGCAGTCCTAACAGAACCAGCGCCAACGTGCGCATCACCACCACCTCAGTTGATAGTACTCGTCACAGCGGCTAAGGCACAGTCTTCCCTGTTGGCATTTGTGACCGAATCTAAGCAACTTGCGTGCCTGCATAGCGCATTTCGCTAACATATTATTAATCTAGGGAAAGCGACCAAAAATGCTGAGCGATTTGAGGGGCACAGATTGCCCGACTGTAGGCTTTCACATATAGCCTTGGTACTCCTCAAGTTCGCAAGAAAACGCGCTGAGAGGAGGCAGAGAAAGGTCAACCAACTAAAAAAACCGCTGGGGAACGACAATGATGTCGCCGGGATCAACTGGGGAATCCAGAGACATCTCGAATGTCTCCTCTTGCCCGTGGACGATGCGTAAGACCTTGGTCGAACCCTGCGAGGCCTTTTCAGTAAATCCTCCGGCCATCGTGATGGCTTTGTGAACCGTGATCCCCTTCTCGTAAGAGTAGTCACCGGGTCTTCTCACTTCGCCGTTGACGTAGAACTTCTGTGCTTGCGCGACCACAATGAGATCATCGGGCATGATAAGGGCATCCGGCTCAAGCACGAGGGCTTCAGCAACCTGACCGTTGACCCGCTTCACTCTGATCCCTCCCTTGTCCGACTTTTCGGTGAGCCCCCCAGCCATGGCAATGGACTTTTGGAGCGTGAGCCCCTCTTCATACGGAAATCCACCCGGAGTCTTGACCTCCCCGCTCACATAGAAGTTTCGATGACGTACGATCGCGACGCTTACCGCCGGTCGCCGCAGATATCCCGCCGCCAGGTGTGTAGTCAAATACCGCTGGAGCTCCTCAACCGTCTTGCCTTCAGCGGGAAGGGAACCCAAAAGGGGGTAGTCGATTTTTCCATCTCCTCCCACCTTTCGTTCCAGGGATAACTCTTCCTCGCCAAACACCTGAATCCGAATTACATCGTTCGGTCCGATCCGATAGATGTCGTGTTGGGCAGGAATCTCAACGGCCACGGCTTCGCACACAAGCATAACCGTGAAGAACAGACTAACAAGGTGACGAAAAATGGTCATTTTACTTCTCCCTTCGTAGCAGCTTCATTTTCCGTTGCCTGCGGTTGCGCCGTCAGCCGACCCAACAGAGGTAATACATACCTCCGCGCGAACTGTTTCATTTGGTCGAAACTCCAAGCGTAGAACCGGGCAAACACCCGGCTGCGAAGGATAGAACGAGCATGCCACGAGTGCCCTCAGAATAAATTTGAATCCCCGTCCGAGCCCGAAGGCCACCAGACTTCGCGCCGACAGACATCGGCAAGTTCCGGCGTCGGCGTCTTGAACCAATAGGTCCAAGAGTCGGCCTGCCTTACATAGGGCTGTTGCGATCGCAGCAGGTCTCCTAACTCCTGACTTACTTTCGAGACCTCGAAGACACTGCAACCCCGCGCTTTGGCAAACTCAAAGGCGTAGTTCATAAGGCTACACACCACGTCCTGCCGATGCCTGTCGTAGAACACATCGGTCACGCGAAAATGCCCGGGGCAAGACCCTTTCTGCCGATATCGCTCTATCAAGGCAAGATAACCCTGCAATCGTCCGTTGTCGCGGCAGGCAAACACGTGCATTGCACCCATAATTGCCGGAACATCGAGGTGCCTCCATTGCAGAAACGTCCGATCCCGAACCGTCGCAATCCCGTACTCGTGCTTGTGGTCTTCCCAAAATTTCGTGAATTCGTCTGTGAACACCTTCACCGGTTCTACCGGCAACGTCGCATCGTGAAACCGTAACCTCTTGTGCCCGACAAATCTCACTCGCGCAGCAACCTTGAGCAGCCACGCAAACGGCCTGCGAGCGGTCATCCTCGACCACTGGTTCCATGACGAGTTCTCCAGACGCCACTGGACAAGTGCTTCTGGTCGAATCACCCATAACAACAGCCGGTCAAAACTCTCGACCGGAATCTTCGTCATTCTCAGTATCCGATTAATCCTACTTGTTGTCTCGATTGACGTCGTATTCAGCAGGAAATGTTTATCTGCCCAGGACAGTAGTTGTTTGTACAGGCTGAGGCTGTAGAGGCTGTAACCACGGTATGCCGGTGAAACAACCCATGTGTGTCCCGCTGCGCCTATGACAACCTCGGCGCCGATTTTCAATCTCACAGGGACCAGTCCGACGAAACCCACGATTCCATCCTTTCGATTAAACAAGATCCATCCAAAGGGATGATCGGGCGTTCGCGCGGGATTCGTGAGCCACTTGTGGCGCTGCAGCTCGCGAAACTCACTTAGCGTACAAGATCGATAGGCATCAAAGCTCTGGCGACAGAGATCCCAAATTCCTGAAAGGTCCGCATCGTTCCATTGGGCTTCCCTTATGGCGAGTTTGTCCGCTGACATCGGGATATCCTTCCCTTGGTTAGGATTGCAATTATTCTCAATCGAACAGTTTTCCCGCAACCGCTCCTCATTCATGTCCAATGCAGTGACATTTTGATTGCGAGGTATCACTAACAAGAGATTTCTCCGATCGTTTCAACCGTAGGCGGCCTCAAGTGAAGATAGCGTGTTGCATTTCGTTTGGACTCGATGTCGCGATAGACGGCCTTCACCTGCTCCGCAGTCAAACCGACTGCATCTGCAACTTCAGCAGCCGGCATGTCGTGATTTTTCCCGTACAAGCAGAGATCGAACTTGTCGTACGGCAGGGAGAAATAGAATTCCTCCTGGGTCTGCTGCAACGAATAGGTGTCCGTGGTAGGCGGACGCTTTTGGATCTCCTCTGGGATGTGGAGATATTCCGCCAATTGGTACACCTGCGTCTTGTAGAGATGCGCAATGGGCTTCAGATCGGCCGCGCCATCTCCATTCTTGACGAAAAAGCCCTGGTCGAGTTCGAGTCGATTCGGGGTTCCCGCCACGGCATATTGGGAACGGTCCGCGTAATAGTACTCGATCATTTGTCGCACTCTCTGCTTAAAACTCGTAGCTGCGACAAGAGCGAGATAGGCCTCCGCCGTCAGCCGTGTTGTGGTCTGCACATCTTCAGGAGACTGGACCACAAGAGAGAAATGTTTATAGCCGTCACTCTCGAGGATATTCGGAAGAACGATTTTGCTTTTGTATCCAGGTCCGTACTCGGGCACTAGAGTTCGAATGGCCTCGTCTCGTCGCTGATAGCATCGGACCGCATGCAAATAGGGGTAATGTCTTCCAGAACGGTATTGATCCCTAAACAGTCCGCAACCAGACGTCCCAATCGAAGAATGTCATCCGTGGGATCGGCCTCCGGCATGAACAGTCCCACGACGCGGTCTGCTCCCAGGGCCAGAACAGAAAGGGCGGCTACGACGCTGCTGTCGATTCCTCCGGACAGCCCTACCACGACGCCTTTGCGCCTGAGCTGTTTGAACACAATTTCACGAATTGCGGCGATAATCCGCTCGGCTTCCCGGCAAGTGTCAATCTTCAACTGATCGGCCGAAAATGGAATGAGCTCCTTCATTGCACCCTCCCGGCAGGGATTGCCAATTCCCGCTTGCTGATTTTTCCTGTTGAGGTCTTAGGAAGGCAATCTCTGATGTCCACAAACTTCGGCACCATGAAATTTTCAATGATGCTCAACCTGGCATGGGCCAAACCCACGTGTTGATCCGTGTAATTGCCGCTGGCATCAGATCCCCTATGGCCAAGGATCCTGATCATGTTGTGAAGAAGGCCCTGGTCGATGGGGCTTCCATTCAAGTTCACAATGCCTGCAATTCCGCACATCTTTTCAATTCCTCGAAATTGTCATGATCCTGCTCAGGTTAGGTTAACCTGAATCCAGCGTAGGAACTTGAGTGACTAGCCAGCATTATTCATGACAGTTCGTCGCGAAATCGCTGAGCCGCGTCGCGAGAGCGGCGCGCGGAGCCCCGAGAACCCGAGGCGTACTCGTGCAGTACGTCGAGGGTCCGAGGGGCGAGCCCGCCGACCGAAGGCTCGTCGTAGCAGCGGATCGGCGATTGCAGCAGAAGTGTTCATGAATAATGCGGGCTAGCGAGCGCCGTTTCCAAACAGCATGACGATGACCGTCGCGCCCATGATTCGAAGATCCAGCCACAGCGTCAATTTCTTCACGTAGTACAGATCGTATTGAAGCTTCATGTGTGAATCTTCCGCCGACGCTCCATACCGAAAAGAGACTTGCGCCCAACCGGTGATTCCAGGTCTGATGGTGTGGCGGACGTCATAATAGGGCACAGATTTTCGCAGCTCATCGACAAACACCGGACGCTCCGGTCGAGGTCCGACAATACTCATTTCGCACTTCCAGACATTAATGAGCTGAGGCAACTCGTCGAGTCTCCACTTCCTCATCCACCGGCCGACACGCGACACGCGAGGATCGTTCTCGCAGGCCCAGCGTGCCCCGTTTTTCTCGGCATCCTGGCACATGGAGCGAAACTTCCAAATTTCATAGGGTCGGCTACCCAGTCCCACGCGCGTTTGCTTGTAGAAGACCGGGCCTGGGGAGTCCAATTTAATCAGCGCCGCAAGAAAGGCAAAAAGCGGGGATAAGATCACCAGCCCGATCGCAGACAGCGCGACATCCATCAGGCGCTTCGCTATCATCGTCCCCATACGCCTCTGGAAGCCGGTCGAAAAAATCAGGGCGCTGGGTTTGATATGGTCGATTGACAGACGCCCCGACTCCTTTTCGAAAAGATTGTGTCCATCGACGACCTGCGTGCCTGCCACCTTCATGTCAAGTAAGATCTCAACTGGAAGGATAGCCCGACGGTCTTCCAAACACACCACGATAGTATTGATCTGGTACCGTCGCACGACTTCAGAAAGTTGCCCATACGAGCCGATGATGCTCGGATTCGCGGGCCCTTCTCCCACATGCTCAGCATCGTTATCGAGGAATCCGATGACCTGCGTGAAGGATCTTCGTTTCGACATGAGAACTTGACTCAATTCTCCCGCGAGCGGTCCCACACCGAGGATCAGCACTCGTCTCCTCAAGGTGAGGAAACTCACGGGTTTTGAAACCAGTGGCCGAATCGGGGCAACGGTGGCCAGATCGGCCTGTCGCTCCAAATTACCGGTGATGTTCATGACACGTCTCCAACGGGGATTCGTTCATCTTCCTGCCTTACCCGCCGGCAGACCGGCGAGGCCACTTGGAGGAATGCCTGGGGCAGGCTCTGAGACAGGCGGGGCCAGCTCTTTCCTGCTCAGACACCCGGCATATTCTTGATACATCGCAAGCCAGATATTCTCTTGATTAAACTCACGAATCACATGCTCACGGGCAGCAGACCCGTGCTGACGGCGTAACTGCGGATACTTGAGGTAACTCCTGATCGCCCCCGCCAATTTCGGCGAGTCGAAAGGAGGCACCAATGTTCCGGTCATGCCATCCTCAACAACATCCACGCACCCTGACACGCGCGTCGCAACCACGGGCAGGTTCATCGCGGCAGCTTCAAGGAGAACGATCGGAAGTCCCTCTCGATAGGTCGGCAGGACAAACACATCCATGGCGGCATAGAGCGGCGGGGTATCCCATTCTTCGCCGATAAGGTGCACGCGCTGGTCCCTGCGCAGCAGTTCCTCGACCTCCGTCGGCAGGGGGTCTTCTGGTTCTATCGGACCGGCCATCAGGAGATGCAAGTCTGGAAACTCGTCGCGCAAGTCACACCAAGCCTGAGCCAACTCCACAATGCCCTTACTCCAGACAATCCTGCCGACGAATCCCAGTACGAGCGCATCGTTCGGAATGTGATACTTTGCCCGACTGTCTCCACGGGTGGATGCGGCCACCTTCGATGGGTTGAAGCGATCCATCGAATCAACTCCGTTGCAACTCCCTTGCAAGAGCACCTTGATCTTCTCGGCGGGGCAGAGGCCTGCCTCCAGAGCGAGGGTCCGCACAGATGCGCTGACACACAGAACTTGATGAGCGAGCCGGCACGACCACTTTTCACTCCATATCAGCAAGAGGCGTCTCCAGCCCGTTGCGGTCACAAAGCGGAGGCCATGCAGATGATAAATACGGACGGGGACTCCCACCAACCATGCGCCGAGCATGCCGAGGAGACCGCCCTTGGGAGTGTGCGCGTGAACGATTTCCGGACGAAGGCCCCGCAGCCACTGCCAGATTCTGAACAGCGCCAAGAGATCGCGACAGGGCGACAAGCGCCTCAGCATCTCTATCGCCTGGACTTGCACCCCTTCTGTCTCTGAAAACACGGACAAGAGCTTGCCGGGTGATGAGACGGCATAGACTTCAAAGCCGCGGGCTTTCATGTAGCCCACCTGGCCGGAAAAGTAGAAGAGCGCATAGGGCACGGTCGTAATATGGACCAATCGAATGATCTTGCGAGTCATAGTGCATGCCTTCCTGAATAGGAGAGAAGCGAAATGGCGCGCTGTCCAGCTGAAAAGTCTGGAGCGGGCGTTGCTTTGTGAACGAGAGGACAGTTTCCTTAGCCGTGAGTCTCAACTCGTGGGGGCCGGAGGAATGTTGACGATAATATAGACGTCCCGGCGTCCACCAACTTGTCCCCAATTACTGGTAGAGGCTACATATCGTCCGTCTCGACTGATCGAGGCCTTCGGCTGATCCTGATACACACTGACGAGACTTCTATGATGAGCAATCCGGCGAACGCGGTCACTACCGTCCGTGGCGACTTGCACGATTTCATTGTCGAACGGGTTCAGGACTGCTCCCCCGCTGATGGAGAATCGACTGCTCAATGCCCAACCCTCATTGTCGGCCTGCATTGAAAAGTGATCGTCCTGGGTAACGTACGACCAGAATCCGGGAATCATTTGCTGCAGTACCGTCGGTGTAGCGAGCTGACTGAACACAAGGCCCTTGGTCGGGTCGTAGTCATGGAAGAGGGTTCCGTGACCGGAATCATAATGGACGAATGCGTTGCCGGACGCTGTGGTGAGCGTGGCGATCAACGTCGGCAGGAAAGGGGCGAGATCGAAGATTTCGTCATGGCCGTCGACATAGACCACAATCAGATATCGCCCCGATTTATCCACCTGCACTTCGTTGAGATTGGGCACTTCTTCTCGAACAAGGATTTGATCGCGCCCCCGATGCCAGACGAGATAGCCGGCCGGTTCGCCCAGAGCATCGGTCAGCGTGAAGGCAAATACTTGGCCATCCAGGCTCTTGCTCATTTGGGCCAGATCGCCGTTCGGCAGCACAGAACTGATAAAGTCTTTGACCATCGTATAGTGCTGCGACATAACATTGTAGGACCAAAGCCGATGGACCTCGTTATGTCCATAAATATGGTCTGGGCTGGTGCCGCTCCAGATCATGTCGGAGCGTTCCAACAGAAAACCCTGCGGAGGGGGGGGTCCGCAGCACGAAGGGAGTACCGGCGGTTGAGGTCGCTGGGTCAAAGGATAAGAACACGCTGCGCGATGAGCCTGCAT
>ERZ1292630.5239-Hain-H41-02um-R3-5239-length-10711-cov-8_pt1 | contig 10711 bp, 12 predicted proteins | sample MGYA00564408_ERZ1292630 | MGnify/ENA primary metagenome ERZ1292630 (study PRJEB36523, sample SAMEA6512641) | groundwater metagenome | collected 2019-01-08 | study: AquaDiva: Metagenomics assemblies of 32 groundwater samples
TGCGGTTCCCCTTTCTTTTTATTCGGGTCTCTGGGTTTTCGCTCATCCCGCTACTCATCCTAATACTCCCGCTATTAGCGCCCCTGTTTCGACTGATAGGGTGCGCCATACCGGACGAAACTGGGCACCACTTGGGAAGAAACGCTCCCCTAACCCTAATTCGTAGTCAAGTGATCTATCCAGCTGAGCTTGGTACGAAGCCATATTTTCATGGATGGAGTCGAACGCCTCAGAGTGATTCCTGACCATGGGCTGCGCACAGGTGAGTCTCGAACGTTACATGCACCAGGCCAAGTTCTTCGGGCAGGAGACCGTAGTAACTGTCGGGATCCAGAGGTCGGGAAGAGACGATCCCAATCTCCGCCGCATAGATCCCCGGACCCACGGACCACACATGCAAGTCAGAAACTCGATTGTCTGCCTCCGATTCGATTGCCTTTCGGATAGCCTCCAGCACCTCGTCGGGAGGCTGCATATCGAGAAGCACGCGAGCCGACGAGTGGAGCAACCCCCACGACCAGCGCACCACCAACACCGCGCCGACGACGCCCATGAGCGGATCAAGCCAGACCTGCCTCATGTACTTCCCCGCCAGAAGGGCGAAGATCGCCAGCACCGAGGTCAGTGCGTCCGCCAGAACATGGAGATAGGCGGACCGGAAATTGTGGTCCAGCTGCTCGTGGCCACGAGAGGAATGGGCGGGGATATTTTGGTTGTGACCGTCACGATGACCATTTGAATGCTTGTGATCGTGGCTGTTATGGTCGCCCCCGTCATCCTCCTTGTTGCTTTGTCCGTGGGAGTGACCATGTCCGCCGAGGATCAGCAGGCATATGCCGTTGACGATCAATCCGAGAACCGCGACAAAGATCGCCTGGTTGAATCCGATGGCCACGGGAGATATGAACCGTGCGATGCTTTCCCAAGCCATGACCAGAGCGAAGAGAGCGAGCATCACCGCGCTGGCAAAGCCCGCCAACGAACTCACCTTGCCGGTGCCGAAATTGAACTGCGCATCCTTCGCGTGGCGACGGGTGTAGTAATAGGCAAAGGCGGAAATAGTCAGCGCCGAGGCATGGCTTCCCATGTGGAGGCCGTCCGCCAGGAGGGCCATCGAGCCGAAGGCAATCCCCGCCGCGATCTCGACGGCCATCGTCACCAACGTAATGACGATGACGATCAGCGTCCGGTGCTCAGCGGATTTCTTCCGGTCCTGGCCAAATGTGTGGTCGTGCACCCATCGTTCAACGGATTCCGTATGCATGTCGTTGTCCTTAATCTGTTAGAAACGGTTCGATACACAATCAGTTTTAGGCAGAAAGAATCAGACCTCTCGGATCCGGTTGAAACCCACGAGCCCCATTTAAGCCACACGAGGCCAAAATACAAACAAAGGGATCCTGGGGGTATCATCCATCAAACGGACTTGCTTTTCGCCTTCTCCAGGCAAAAGGCATATAGAGCATCATATACCGGACTCTCCAGCGCGATCTTCCGATGGTCGTCCCGTCCGTGAAGGATGGAAAAGCCTTTCGCGATCGCCTGGAGACCCCGCCCCTCGGGAGATGTGTCGATGTCGGATTCGACATCCGCGGCGTGAACGATCCTCGCCAGTTCGGACAACCCCGGATCGTCCGTCAGCCCGTATTTGACCATGATGGTCTCGAAGGAGCACCTTCTGTCCACGTGTCCTAATTCGACGCCAGGGATGTCGTAAGGGATGGCTCCATCCCGACGCGCTACGGACAGGACCTGTTCCTCCGGCACGTACAGGAACTCCGCGTTCTTATCGATGAACCTGTGGATGAGCCAGGGGCAGGCAATCCGGTCTACTTTCGCGTCCTCTCGAGTGATCCACTTCATCAAGGGCCTCCCGCGAAACGATGTTCGAGCCTTTCTGTTTGATGCTGATCTACCCGATGAAAGATCGGCCCGGAAAAAATTTCAGGATGAGCAATAGGGAACACCTGTGCCCTTCCCAAACCTCTCAAACCGCACAGGGTGTTTTCCCCGTCGACACATCTCCGGGGAAACCCTCTTTCAGCCTACAAAAGTCGGTTGTTTGTATGGGGTTTACAGTCCGTGCAGTTTACGGGAAAAAATCTCCTCGTCCAGTTGGCCCAGAAGGGGGGCAGCTCAAATCCATTCCAAGGGTCAGATTCACATTTACTTCACAATCGAAAGAGAAAGGGGGTTCAGCGGCCGCCGCAACCCGTTGAATTATCTGGTGCGCCCCAGATGAAGTGCATCATTTTTCCTCTGGTGGTTTCATCGTACGAAAACCACGATAGAGCAGGGCGTCATAGACGATTTTCAGTCCGCCTGCCAAGTAGAAGGGCACACTAAGCAAAGTGGGAAAGGCGAAAAAGAAGCCTGTCAACGAAGGCGAAATCGCCGCACCCACGGAACGCGCGATACTTGTGACGCCTGAAGCGGCGGACCGTTCGTCGGGCGATACAACCGCCATCGTATACGATTGGCGCGTCGGCACGTCCATCTGCGAGATGCTGAACCGTAAGAGCAATACGGTAATCGCCAATGGAAGTGTCGGCATGAGCGGCACAAGGATCAGCAGTATATTCGACGGGATGTGCGTGAAGACCATTGTGTTGATCAGGCCAATCCTGTTTGCAAGCCTCACCGCCAGTAACGCCGAGATCCCCGCCAATATATTTGCCACAAAGAAGATCGAGCCGATGATGCCCGCGTCGATTCCAAATTTAATATGGAACCAGTAAGCCATCATGGCCTGAACGATCAGTCCGCCTGCAAAGGCGTCCAGGGCGAATAATGCGCTGAGTCGAATGACCACGTTGCGCGAGCGATGGAGGCCGAGTATGGGTCGGTTGGATTCGGCTTGAGAGGCCGCAGCCACTTCAACATCCCTAGAGAGGGTAAGGAAAAGGATACCGAGGATAAGTCCGCCCACCGCATATCCCACCAAGACGGCGCGATATGCGTCCAGTGCGGACACCCCGCGCAATCGTAACCCTTGAGCCAGCCAGCCACCTGAGAGCGCGCCGATCGCGGTCGCGAAGGATCCGACGAGGTTGTACCATGCAAAAGCCTGCGTGCGTTTTTCGTTCGGCAGGAGATGAGTCAAGGCGGCCTGTTCAACGGACAGGAACGGCCCGATCTCGTTACCGCTCGGACTGATCACACCGATGATGGCGGCTGCCAGAAGGAAAAAGATGTTTCGGGTGAAGATGAAGACAACACCCGCGCCTACCATCAGCAACGCCCCGACGATTAGCGTGCGCTTGCGTCCGAAACGGTCAGCAGAGGTAGTGAGCCAGAGCGAAATTCCCGCATCGCCCACGAGCGTGAGGGTGAAGAGGAGGCCGATTTGCTGTTCGATAAGACCGACCTGCTCGAGATAAAGCGCGAGGATGACAGAGAGGAAGCCGTAGCAAAAAAGTCGGACGATGCGCGTGGTGAAAAGAGTGATGATGTTGCGATTCATTTTTTCCATTTAAAGTTTACACGGATCTATTGTTCCTTTTTTGTCGGCCAAATACGCGAAGAGCTTAAAGTCATTATATTTCCGTTTGCGTTCCGCTAACCTTCACTCACTAAATTTCTAGAACCGCACAATTCGGGGTATTCGCGGAATTCAAGCGCGACTTGAACCGTTAACCGGCGCGGAAGAGTTGGAGAATGCGCGGGGCAAAGGGAAGCGACGGGGACGCCGTATATATTTCGATATAACGGGTGCAGTGGCGCATAGTGTTGGAGTCATGCGCCCGGACCTCATACGCATAGCTGAAGTGCCGCGTCTTCCGCTCCCTGACGATCCAGATCTTAGGCAGGCTTCACAGGCCACAGGGCTTCTTGGCCCCAATATGGTCGGCCTGACACTGGGGTACGGAGTCTATGTCTGCCACGGCCACGGCACCGTCAGGTTGCTGTCGCATGAATTTCGGCATGTGTATCAGTATGAACAGGCAGGCTCAATCGCTGCCTTTCTGCCAGTCTATCTTCAACAAATAGTTACGTTCGGGTACAACAATGCGCCAATGGCCCGCGGGGCCGGGATTCAAGGATCCCCCGGGCCTCGTCTGACAGGGGAATGGTTTGATCCGTCCCACCCTTCGGAGCCCGGAGCGCTATGAAGCCTCGCCGGAAGTCCACGTCTTCCCACTTCAGGCGGAAGAGTTCCCCTCGCCTCATCCCGGTGAAGAGCGCCATCAGCATTATCTCCCGTACGTCGTGGCCTAGGAGCACGGTTTCCCCGTCTTCGTTCGTGTAGGTGCCTTCCCGCAGAATCATCAGGAGGGCCTCCATCTGGTTGGGAGAAAGATCTTCCGTCTTCTGGTTGTTCACGCGCGGGAGGCTGATCCGGAAGGGCAGGGGAGGGACAAGATTCTTCTTCGCTCCAAAGTTGACGATGCGCCGCAGGAGTTCGAGGACGTTCTTTGCGGTCCCTGCGGCCTTCATCTTCAGGAGTTGGAGCCGGAGACGATCTACGTCGAGCGCGACGAGCTCCTGTGGTTCCTTCTCTCCGAAGGGCGATTTCAGATAGTTCCGGAAGTTTGCCTCATCCGTGGCGAGTCCCTTCAGGTCGGGCCTGTCAGTCTTGTATGCGTCCCACAGCCGGGAGATGGTCCAGCGGTTCGCCTCGGCTTCCCCGGCGGTCCGCTCCGCCTCCCGGCGCTCCACGTTGGACGGTTCTTTCCCTTGCATCTTCAATGTTCGTATAGCGTTTGCGCGTGCCGCCGTCATGCCGTCCGTAGTTGCTCTGCCTGCTTTCTCGAAATGTCGCTTCCGGTTGCGGTAATATTTCACATAAAAGATTTTCTCTGGATTCCCCGTTGCTGGTGAGGTCCCCATGATGTAGTAGACGCCTGGAAACTTCGTCTTTATTGCCTGAAAGCGGTTACCTTCTCCCATGATCTACCTCGCTTCGTGTCTCGTCGTCCGTGGTCTAACGGGATGAGTAGGGATGAGTGGTGGCCTCCTGACGCGTTTCGGGCCAATAACCCAGGATAGGGCAGGGGAGCATAGATGACCTTCGGGTTACCAGTAGGGGCTGACCGGGTCTTGGGGTATTCGGGGAATGCAAGTCTTGAGAATAGGTAGTTGTGAAACCCCGCCGTTCCCTGTATTATCTTACCAGTAAGATTATTGGGAGGTGCTCGCGATGGGAGAAATGGCGACGACTCGACTGTCCTCCAAAGGGCAGGTTGTTATTCCAGAAGATATTCGTGATCGAATGGGATTAAAGCCCGGGGATCAGTTTGTTGTTGTTGGCGAAGGGGATGTGGTGATCTTGAAAACGATTTCTCCTCCGTCGATGAAAGAATTTGATGGCTTGGTATCGAAAGCTCGCAGCCAAGCGCGGCGGGCCGGGCTCAAGCCAAGTGACGTGGCCTCAGCCATCCGGAAGGTGCGAGCCCATCGATGAAAGTTCCGATGGCCCGGATCTGCACCCCCCGTTGTATTAATCATCCCGCCACTCATCGATCACTACCACCCACGCGCAGCGCCAGCGAAGCGGTCGCTGCATGGCGGTGTTGGGATGCGTAGTGTAAACTTTCCCATATCTAATTCGGCTTCTTGAGTTTTTTCACCTCCTCGCGCTCTTGAGTCGCCCGCCCTGCAAAACTTTGGAGCGGGGTAACTTTCCATTTGAGGACGCCCCACGCAGGTATGCCGCGCAGGAGTCTATCAAGCTCTTCGTTGGACGCGGCCTCGGCGATGAACACAAACGACCGATCGCCAACCGGAAGACCACCCGCCACGATCTTTTTCTCCCTTTCAAGATTCATCAGCGCGTCGAAAGTAGGAAGAATACCCTTCTCCAAGACCTCGATTGCTTCCTCAGGTGACCCGAACCCGGGCCCTTCTGATCCAATGACCAAATATCTCATTGTGTCCCTCCCATTGAATCCGTAGTTATCCCACCAGGCGGGCCGCCAGCTTCAAGCCGTAGAGGGAAGGCTTATCTGTCAATCGACACGGCGCTATGCCGTTGTTCCACCCCCGAGTCACGAGTTTTTCCCCGTCGTCTTTTCTTCTACGGAAGCCCCTTGAGGATCTGGTCCATCTCCTGAGCCGAAAAGGCCTTGAGCGTCTCCGTCTTGGCGTTTCCCAACATCCCCAAGCCCAACGCCAGACGGCTGACAGTTTCGTCATCGGGAGCATCGATCACCCACACGAAGTCGCAGCGCCCCATGGTCCAGAGGATCTCCCTGACCTTCACTCCCACCTTCTCCGACATCTCCCGGAAACTTTTCGCACGTTTGGTTGTTTCCTTCACATTCCGGATCCCCTGGTCCGTCCATTTGCCCAGCCAGATGTAGGTCGGCATCGGATTTCTCCTTTCCATGTCTGATATGGATTTCTGATGTGGTATTTCGGAAGAGAATCTCTACCATTGAGATGGAGTTTTACAGCTCGGGGGTTCGTTTATCTAAAAGGTGCGAGCCCATCGATAATAATTAGACCTTTGGGTTATTTTCTCTAGGCAGCACGAAGAGGACGTTGTGAAAAACCTTGCATTCGTGGTCGGCCTTTGTATCGTCACTGTCGGTGGTGTCGGCATCCCGTGCGCCAAAGGCGGTTCGCGTTTTGGGCTACTTCATCTTGATCGCTGGGATAATGACAGCCCTGACAGGTCTGCTGGCCATCGGGCGAGCTCGCGCCATTATAGATTGGTGGTTGCAGCAGGGGTTAGGCGTTGTCCGTCTCACGGGGGTTCTTGTCCTGGCCCTCGGAGGCTTCGTCGCATACGCCTGCTCTCCCGCCCGACGTGCTGCCTGACAAGCGCTTGCCCTGACAGCGCACGTAGGGGTAATTGATCTTTCACCAGTGCGCTGCAACTCAAGCCCGATCCGGTTGCCGCTAAAAACCATTGCATAATAACGACGATATAATTATATTGTAATTATGAACCAACTGGCGTTTGAGTGGGATGATGGGAAGAATACGCTGAACAAGCGGAAGCATAGGATATCTTTCGAAGAGGCACTGACAGTATTTGCAGACGATCACGCCCTATTGCTCCCGGATCCTGAACATTCAACTGAGGAGGATAGGTTCATACTCATGGGCTTTTCTGCTTCCTTGCGGATGCTTGTCGTCTGTCACTGTTACCGGCGTAGCGAAGAGGTCATACGCATCATTTCGGCACGCAAAGCGACCAAACTCGAACGCGCCGACTACACCAAGAGGTGGAAAAAATGAGAAAAGAGTACGATTTTTCAAAGGCGACGAAGAATCCTTATGCGAAATATTTCAAAAAACAGGTAACGATTCGTTTGGATGAGGCCACCATCAAATATTTCAAGAAAATGGCTGATGAGCTGGGAATGCCTTATCAGACCATTATCAACCTGTATCTCCGGGATTGTGCTGCGACAGCGCGACGTCTATCAATAAATTGGAAACCTGCCGCTTAAAAATGCGGTTCACCACAGAGGGATCAGATGAATAAGGCGAAACGAAAGATGTTGGAGAAAAAAGGATGGAAGGTGGGTACGGCCGAGGAATTCCTGGGGTTGTCCCCGGTAGAATCCCGGGATATCGAGTTGAAGTTTGCGTTGAGTAGATCAGGTTCGTGGCACAATTTGGGCACAGGGAAGAAAGGCTGAATGATACCTTCGGGTTATTTCGAAAACGGTCGCAGAAATAGTGTGCCCAAAACGTGCCCACGAGGAAAGTTGAGGGGTTGAACGTCCCTTGTAACCCGTTGTAATCATTGCGGTTGAAAATCTTCTAAAAAAGGCCAAAAATCCGATTAAATCAACAAAATCAACCATTTAGGCCGCATCCCGGCCCGAAGGTCCGACGCCTTGGTAAGTCCCGTTTATTGGTGCATCAGAATCGGGATCAGTTCTTGAAACCGACGGCGAAGATGCTGGACTGGATCAATAGCGTGGAGGAGGAAAGCGATACGGTGACCCCGGAAGAAGCCCAGGAGATGACCAATGCCTACCTTCTTCCGGATTTCGAGGATGATGAGGAACAGGAAAGCTTCATCCGATTCAGGGCAAAGAAACTTTTCGAGCATGAACTCGAGGCATGGTGTACCGACCCGGGGAAATGGCCCTCTGTCAGAAATCATAAAACCTTCTTCGCCTGGTTCAGGGTGGAAGTTTCACACATGGTATTTGACCTTGCAGGGGATCCGATCGTTCACAAACATTTGATTTGACAAAGAAACTCGATCAAGAGTAAATTTACTCAAGATAATGAGTAATTCGTATTTCGGAGACTCGTGTGTATAAAAGGCCCTTGTATCAAACATTGCACTCGAGATTAAAAGAGCCCCGTCGGTTCTTGCAGGTTCTTGCCGGGCCTCGGCAGGTGGGGAAAACGACGCTGGCACGCCAGGCGATGGAGGGGAGCCGATCGCGGTCGCACTATGCATCGGCGGATGAGCCGACCTTGCAGAACCGCGTCTGGATCGAGCAGCAGTGGGACCTCGGGCGTCTGAAAGCAAAGGACGGAGAGGCCCTGCTTGTCCTCGACGAGGTTCAGAAGGTTACCGGCTGGTCGGAGGTTGTGAAGCGATTGTGGGACGAGGATACTGCGAAGGGTGTCTCGCTGAAGTGTGTACTGCTGGGTTCTTCGCCTCTGCTGGTGCAGAGAGGACTGACGGAGAGTCTCGCAGGAAGATTCGAGGTCCTCCACGTTACCCATTGGTCGTTCGCCGAAATGCGGGATGCCTTCGGGTGGGACGTGGATCGGTATGTTTATTTCGGGGGGTATCCCGGAGCTGCGGCCTTGATCGAGGACCGGCAACGGTGGGCCCGCTACATCGTCGAATCCCTGATCGAGACGACGCTCTCGCGGGATATTCTGTTGATGACACGGGTGGACAAGCCGGCGCTCCTGCGACGTCTCTTTCTGTTGGGATGCGATTATTCCGGCCAGATCCTTTCCTACCAGAAAATGCTGGGGCAGCTGCAGGATGCGGGGAATACGACGACCTTGGCGCACTACTTGGGACTGCTCGCCGGAGCTGGGATGCTGAAAGGGGTCCCCAAGTTCTCGGGGAAGAAGGTATTGCAACGGGGATCGAGTCCGAAGCTTCAGGTTCTGAACACGGCTCTGGTGACCTCGCAATCCCGGTTGAGCTACGCGTCTGCCAGGAAAGATCGTGACTACTGGGGACGACTCGTCGAGTCTGCAGTGGGGGCGCACTTGTTAAATGGTGCGGAAGGAACGATGGTGGAAATATATTATTGGCGCGACCGGGGACATGAGATCGATTTCGTACTGCAAAGCGGTGAGCGGATCATATCTCTCGAGGTCAAGAGCGGGCGAGCGAGATCGGACTATTCCGGCATGGATGCATTCGCGAAAAACTTTCAACCCTTCAGAAAGCTTCTCGTCGGAGGTCAGGGAGTTCCGCTGGAGGAGTTTTTAGCTACGCCGATTTCAAATTGGTTGGAGTAATCCACTTCGGGGAAACTGGCTATCGGGTATTTTTGGGTGCTTCCTGTATTCGGTGCTTGAGGTAACGCTTTTGTTTGTCTATGACCCCATCCTCTCAAATGATAGAGCCTCCAGTAAACCCGGGGCGATTCAGTTTAATTTTTCCGAAATGCCGGGCACGGCTCGAAAATTATATCGCCTGCCTTGCTTCCCCCTGGTCAAATATCCCCGCTCGACAAGATCGAATAAATCCGCTCTCGCGGTGGCACGAACGATGTTGTGGGAATTCTTGTGGGATTCGATGGTGTATGCCGCGCCCGGATGTTTCAGGGCATGTTGGAGGAGGGCCAATTGTCGATAATTCAGGTCGGGGATGTATCGTAACAGCGTGGCAGCCTTCCGCATCTCTTTCTGCTTGCGGGCAAGGTAGTGATGCAACTCCTCCAACGCCAGGCGGATCGCCTTCAAATGGTAAACAAGAAAATAGGTGGCGTCGCGGTCTTCGTGCTCGGCGTATAAATAGGCCTTCCCGTATTGCCTGACCGATTTCAATATGATTCTCGAAACGCTGAGGTACTCGAACAGCCAGTAGTTATGCGCCAGCATGTACCAGTAGAAGACCGCCCTGGCGGTTCTCCCATTGCCATCGACATACGGATGTTCATAGGCAAGCCAGAAATGTAGCAGGATGGCCCGGACCACCGGATGCATGAACGATTCGGTGCCCTTGTCGTTGGCGAACGCCAGGAACTTTTCCATCCGTTGGGGAAGTTCCCGAGCCGGCGGGGGCACGTGCAATGTTTGTCCGTCGCTCTCGTCCACCACGATGATTGGATCTTTCTCGCTCCGGAATCGGCCTGCCGCGGAGGGATCCTCCAATGTTCCTTCCGTCAACGATCCATGGAGGGCATGGAGGATTTCTATCGAGAGTGGTTGGCCAAGGAATGACTTGATCTTCCGGATCGTGTGATAGTTGTTCAGGATCATCTTTTCGGCTTTGTTCCTGGGTGGCCGTCCCTCGCGCAACATTTCCTTGGCTACCTTTCGTGTGGTCGCCGCCCCTTCGATCTGGCTGGAGGCGATCGCTTCCTCCATCAGGGAACTGATCAGGTAACGCTCTCTGGCCTCGGAGGAGAGTTCCGGGTTGTCCACGAGGATGCGGCCGCCGGCGTTCTGGTCGATGAAGTGAAGTTCTTTGAGCACCGTGTTGGGGAGCCAGAATCCGAACGGCCTTCCTTGGGTATCCAGCAGCGGAATCGATTTGATGTTCGGCGTGCGGGACAATTTGATCAGGCACCAAAGTTCCTCCGGGGATATCGACGGGGGAACG
>ERZ1292630.5241-Hain-H41-02um-R3-5241-length-10706-cov-9_pt1 | contig 10706 bp, 8 predicted proteins | sample MGYA00564408_ERZ1292630 | MGnify/ENA primary metagenome ERZ1292630 (study PRJEB36523, sample SAMEA6512641) | groundwater metagenome | collected 2019-01-08 | study: AquaDiva: Metagenomics assemblies of 32 groundwater samples
GCATCAGGTAAAACATCACGCCCACTCCGGCAAGATTCTTGCTGGGGAAATCGCAACCGAGTTGATTGGGATTCACAATGGCGACGGCATCGGGTAATTCATCCCCCGGCAGGTGATGATCGGTGACCAGCACCTGCATGCCGAGACGGTTGGCTTCAGCCACTCCTTCCACACTGGCGATGCCGTTGTCTACCGTGATAAGTATGTCGGGCAACTGCGCGCGGGTGGCAGCCAGACGCACGATTTCTGGCGTCAAACCATAGCCGTATTCGAAACGATTGGGGACGAGGTAATCCACTGTCGCACCGAATTTTCTCAGCGCACGCACCCCCACGGCGCAGGCGGTGGCACCGTCAGAATCATAATCCGCTATGATCAGCAGGCGCTTCCCCGCAGCGATGGCATCGGCAAGAAATACCGCCATCATGGAAATATTTTTCAGGCGTTCGAACGGAATCAACTGGAACAGCTCAGCTTCGAGTTGATCTGGCTTCCCAATACCTCTGGCAGCGTAGACACGAGCCAGAACAGGGTGGAGGCCATGCTGGATCAGCACTTCGAAGGCATGCGGGGAGTAACTGCGAACGATAATGTTGGACATGCGGCTAGACATTGGGATTTTTGGCCCCTCAGTATAACGCCAACTATCCCAATTAGCCGTTGACACCATAGGCACTGGGCATCAGTGCCAGGAATTATTCGATTTCTTTGAGGGCGCGCGGCCGGCCAATACCGAAACCCTGCGCGAAATCCACCCCGAGTTCACGCAGCCTGGCAATTACCTCATCAGTTTCAGCCAGTTCCGCAATGGTCTGGATGCCTATGGTGTGCGCGACCCGGTTAATTGATGCAACCTTGGCGAGATTGATCGGGTCCTGCAACATATTGCAAACCAGGCCACCATCAATTTTCAGGAAATTGACTTTGATGTTTCTCAGTAAATCAAATGAGGCGCGTTCCCTGCCGAAGCCGCACAATGCGACCTGGCAGCCGTACTGCCTGATTTTCTGCACGAACGCCGAGGTATCTGCAAGGCGCAATGCCGCATCCGCTTCTTCAATCTCGAAACAGAGTACTCCAGCCGATACGCCTGTTTTCCGCAACTGACTCAAAACAAAATCGGCAAAGTCGGCGTCGCTCAGCGTATCTCTGGTCAAATTAATAAAAAATGTCGTCCCAGGTGCAGGCTGGTGGACAGACAACCATTGCAGCATTTGGCTCACGACCCATCGATCCAGACGCGTCATCATGTCGTGTCTTTCGACAACGGGCAGGAATGCGCCAGGTGGCAAAAGATTGTCTTCTTCTTCGGCCATGCGCAGCAGAATTTCATGATGAACACACAAACCTTTATCTGTCTTGATAGGTGTGATGGTCTGACAATACAGACGGAACTCATCTTCCTCGATAGCTTGGGTAACGCTGGCAGCCGAGACTCCCCATCCCGAGGCCTGCTCACCAAAACTCTCATCGAACAGGCTCTTTTCTCTCGACTCGGTGTGCATGGTTAATCTGTTAAGTTCGCGTGTGCCTCGTTCTGCATCCCCCGGTAGCGATGTTTTCCTCTCCATCATGGGGGTGTACAGCAGGCAGAAGCCCGCTACCTTCCCTTCATTGTCAGAATCCGGAAAGTACTGCCCAGACAGACGATGGATCGAACCATGGGTTAATTCTTGTATATGCTCGGTATGCACCGTTTTTCCCGCCATAACATCGGTGAGAAAACTTTCGATCTCTGCGTAAAATTTGTTACCCAATACTTCACGCAAAGGCCGGCCGTCAATTTGATCCGGATTCAACCCGAGCCATTGTCTGAACATGGCATTGTGATAATAGCAACACTGCTCGGCATCAACGTAAGCAATCATTACAGGAAATTTTTCGCCCATGAACTGCAACCGTGCTTTGCTCGCGGCAGCCGCTTTCTCGGCCCAGAGATGCAGTTTGATTTCCTGCGCCAGTTTTTCCTCGGTTGCCAGCAACTGCGTTGTGTGGCGCGCAACAATCAACTCTGCATGTGAAGTCCGGATTGCCATGGCGACTATTGCCGCCACCAGAACCCCGCTCAAGAACGCAATCCATTGCAGATCGCTGTCCGTGAAGTAGATGACGGCCACAAGCAATACAACCGTTACGATGGAAGCAATCGCCGTTAAATATGGCTGGACTGTACGGAAGATGGGAAGGTCGCGCACTTTTATGTATTTGGCGTTGATCCAGGATGCAGTTTTTTAAGCAGACAGGATATTTAGTGCCCGACAGTATAGCCCGCAACTCCGGGCCAAAACGGACTGTTTTTATTTCTCCCTTGACAGTATTTTCTGCTCCATTACCCCTGACCTGCTACAACACTAGCCATGAGCGGTCTTTTTCTCCATCAGGAATTCTTCGATTCGTTCTGTAGAAACCGCCGGGCTGAATAGGTCACCTTGAAACTCGTCACACTTTAACAGTCTCAGCAGATCGGCCTGCTCTTTTATTTCCACTCCCTCTGCAACAATCTTCAAGCGCAGAGAATGCCCCAGGGAAATGATTGTGGACACGATGTTGAGATCATCCCGGTTGGTCGTCATGTTCATGATGAACGCCCGATCAATCTTCAACACGTGGATCGGCAGCCTGGCGATATAAGTTAGCGAAGAGTAGCCGGTACCGAAGTCATCCACCGCTATTTTTACTCCCATTTCCCTGACGGCCTGGAGCTTGCGGATGTTAGCCTCGACATCCTGCATGATCAGACTCTCGGTAATCTCGATCTCCAGAACGTCGGCCACGTCCTTGCTACCGTTCAGCATGCGCTCCACGGTGGCAACGAAATCCTTCTGCCGCAACTGCAGCGCCGAAACGTTAACTGCGATCCTCGGTACCCGCAACCCACTGCCCTTCCATCGCTTGAAATCTGCCATCGCCTGTTCCAGCGCCCAACGCCCCGCTTCGAGGATGAGTCCAGTTTCCTCAAGTATGGGGATGAATTTTTGTGGTAACACGAGACCTATATCGGGATCATTCCAGCGCATCAACGCTTCCAGTCCGCTGAGCTGTTGCTTTCTGATATTGATTTTCGGCTGATAATACAGCGTCATCTGGCCACGCTCCAGTGCACGGCGCAATTTGTTCTCCAGCGTCAGTTTCTCTGCAACCCGGGCATTTAACTCTCGCGTGTAAAAAAGATACCTGTCTCCGGAGAGCTTGGCTTTTTCCAGCGCCGCCTCCGCATTTCGGCATAGCGCGTCGGCGTCCCCAGCGTCGATGGGGAAAATGGCCACCCCTGCCTGTGCTGCGATGCGCAACTCGTTACCGTCAACTTCAAATGCCTGCTCATGAATGCATGACAAAACCCGCTCCAGAATACGGCCTACATTACTGTCGTCATCGCAATAGCCTGTGACAATCGCGAATGAATCGGCATCTAGCCGCGACAAAATGTCGGTTTCATCGAGCGCGCCCCGCAGACGCTGCGCGACCTGACGCAACAAATCATCTCCGGCGCGCTGCCCCAGTGTCTCGTTGACGTTTCTGAACCTCTCAAGATTCAGCATGACTACCGCAAATATCTTCTGGTCGTGACGTGCCGTGACTATCCGCTGGTCCAGGCGATCGCGAAGCAGGGTGCGGTTGGGAAGCCCCGTCAGGACATCGTGGTAAGCGAGATAGTTAATCTGTTTCTCTTTTTCGAGGTGATCAAGCGCACATGAAACATTCTCAGCAACCCCGGAGAGCAGCCTTATTTCTTCAGTGTCGAAAAAATTCGCCTCCGACGCATAGAGCAGGAATAATCCCACCACCCTGTTTCTCGCTTGCAGCGGGAACACCGCCATTGAACGGTAACCACGCAGCAGTGCCTCATCTCGCCATTGTGTCATCCACGGGTCGGTGAAAATATCGTTACAGACCACAGTTGCTTTTTCTCGCAATACCAGCGATAGCAATTTGCTGCTGTCCGGCGAATCATCCCGTACAAAAAACTGTATGGCATTGAGATAGCCTTCATCGAAACCTGCCTTAGCCACGGCTGTGACGTCCACCTCGTTTGAATCGAATAAACCGATCCAGGCCATTCTGAACTTACCCTGCTCCACTGCGATGCGGCAAGCATCCTCGAACAACCCCTGCTGGCTGCTGGCGCGGATAATGGTCGTGTTGATGCCACTCAGAACAGCATACACACGACTCAGATGCACCACTTTCATCTCTTGTTCATTTCTTTCCGCGACCTCTGCAGTCAGTGCGGCAGTGCGCTGCTCCACCAGTCGTTCCAGATTGCCGTGAAGCCGGGCTCGCTCCAGTGCCACGGCGACTTGATTCCCGACACCATGCAGGATTTTCAATGCGGCAGTGTCGAACAGCCCATCTTGCGGCCCGGTCAGGTTCATCAATCCCAGTGTGCGGTCGCCGAGCCACAGCGGAACGCTGGCGTGGAAACGTGGCCCAGGGGAGCCGTCTTTGGCTTTGCCGAGACGTTCGCATTCCATGATGTTGGTCACATAGTTGATCCCTTCCGATTGGAGCTTGTGCTGGCACATGCAATCAACCTCCATCGCGCCGGGAACCTCGAGTGCCGGTGGTAAATTTTGAGCGGCAATGAGCCGGAAACCGGATCCCCCTTCCTGCAAGAAAATCCAGCCGGCCTGGATCCCAGGCAGCTCCAGAACTCGTTTTAGTGCTATCTCCGCTACCTGTTGCTGGCTGATCGCCTGATTAAGTCCATCGGCAATGTGACACAGCCCGTTGAGCATATCGTTGGAATCCAATAGATCTTTCACCCGCTTCTTGAACTCGTCATTGAGGGAGTTTGCCTGGGTCAGATCTCGTTCCAACATCTTGAGTTTATCGTTGCCGCGAGCGAGCTGTTCGTGGGTCGAAATCAGAAGATCCAGAATTTTCTGCCGGTCGGAAGTAATAAAATGTCTCTGACCACCGAAGCTGATTTCTGCGCCTGTCTGCATTTTCCTGTACAGGTTTAGGTTCATGAGAACATAGTCGATGCGCGATAGCAGGGACAACAAGAATTCCGCGTCATAGGGTCTACGGATAAGATTATCCACCTTGCTCTCCAGGCCCAGCAGAATGTCCTGCGAATCGGCAAGCGCGGTGAGCAGGATGACTGGGACATCCTTTAATTGATTGTCTGATTTGATCGCCTGGCACAGCCCGTAGCCGTCCAGTTCTGGCATCACGATATCGCTGATTATCAGAGTGGGCTTGCATCGCGAGGCTGCTGCGAGCGCCTCTTTGCCATTGGCCACAACTACAACCGAGAAACCGTGTCCCTCAAGCAGGAGCCGCAACGGTTCCATTTGAGCCGGGCTACTCCCGGCGAGGAGGATTTTGATAATGTCGTGTTCGCTATCTTTGGGTTTCATGGGTTACGCCGCACTTCTGCCCTGGTGACCCGCCTGATTCATCAGTGCTGCGGCAATTCCAGTTTTCTCCGATGGGAGCGCGAGCTTGTAGTGTGCAACAAGATGGACAGGCAGGATGGTGAGCCGCATTCCGCACCAGGCAAACCGATGCTGGCAAAACCATGTAGCTTTACGTACTCCATCCGACCATTAGTCGCAAGATTTTTGAATTTCTGGACAGCACTCAGGGTTTCTAGTCATAATTTATTCCCGTCCTGAATATTCAAAAACTACCGGCTCTAGTGGTGGTCGTTCGCACACGTCACGCATCAGAGCGGCGGTCTCACTCAGGGCAAGTTCCTGCAGACGGCAGCGCATACTCCATGCGCCATCGGCCGATTCCGAGACGCCACAGCTGTGCGCAGTTTTGCCACTCACTCTTCGATTTTCGGACGACACGTGAGACCCTACACAGTTCATCACTGCCACCGGCAGATGCGGATAACGTCGCCTCGTTTCCCGAATCCAGCCCAGCAGATTCGCCTGCTGAGTGCAATCGCATACATTGCCATCTACCAGCACCATGTCGTAATCATCGAGATAAATCTCCAAGGCCCCATCATCAAGCTTGCGACGGGTTAAATGATGTTCCGTTTTTACCAACAACTTGTTAAGAAGCTGCCGCGTATCCGACTCATCAGCCAGCATGAGAATATTCATACTGCCTCCCTGTGTGCATGTTCAGGCAGAGTGCCGAACAGTGCAAATTCGGTGATTTCGTCAATTTCCAGGGTGCAGGCGACGGTCAGGACCCGGCCGATTTTAATGGGAGCACCCAAGCGGGTAGCACTCACTCCCAGTTTCTTGAACAACCTTTCTACCGCTACGCTGGTTACTGAGACATAGCGGCGGATTCCATTTTCTTTGGCAAATCGCACAGCCAAACGAAGCATTTCGACAGGCAATTTGCTCAAGCCAAACCCGGCTTCTTCTGTTGCATCGGTGGCAACCGCAAACCGGCTCAATTCCCACACATCGTGGCGCTGTGGCGCAGCCTCCCCATGCAATAACTGAGGAAAGACATCTTTGAGCATATAAGAACCGGTGGTTGGCAGCAGGCGCCAACAACCCCTCACTTCCAGATCCTTCTTGGCCAGCACATAAACCGGATCAAGCTCGTCAAACTCATCGTGTTCCATGCCATTGTCGCTCACGACATCCCAGCCCAGCCGGTCATGAAAAACATCGTGCCGCAGCCGGTACATGGCTGTGGTGGTTTGGTGATTGAGCGACCCGTCCCGGTGTTGCGCCAGCATGATCTGTTCCATTGCAGCCTCCTGTTGATTGACGATGGGCTATGAAACGACATAGTGAAGCGCTGGTCTAGCTGTCAAATCTTACAGGGCAAACTGACTGAAATTGACTGAGAACCTTGCCGAATAAGACTTAGCAGGTTTTTGTGAGGCTTGAATTACAGGGAATTTTTAGTTAATTACGGGGTGAGGATGATCTGCTTTTGTTTCACTCGCCCGCCTTTGGCACCACCTTCCGGCCGGGGATGGGCTGGAGAGAACGGAGGTGGCGGTAAAAAATTTCAGGGCGAGATCAAGCCCTGCGACACCGCCCGCGAGACCGCATGTTGGCGGCTTTTTACTCCCATTTTATTCGCTGCGTTCTGCAGGTGAAACACCGCAGTACGCTCGGAAGTATTGATGATGGCGCCAATCTCCCAGGCGGTCTTGCCTTCGGCTGCCCATAACAGGCACTCTTTCTCGCGTGGGGTCAGGCTGACTTTCTGAATCTTTAATGGCCCCTGAGCCAGCACGATGCGCTGTACAGCCTCGTGTATATAACACGCCAGCAGTTGACCCTGCGCCATGCTGGCAGCAATATCGCTTTCGGCCTCGCGTACCGCTCTGCAAGTGGCCAGACTTAACATCGCAGTCTCTCCGCGCCCGCCGTGTACGGCAAAACTGGCTCCATGTCTTAAGCCAGCTTCTTTCGCTTCGCCTAAAAGTCTTGCGCCGGTACGTTCCTTGAAGATCTTGTTGCTCCAAGTGATGGGAACCACACTCGTGATGCAATGGCGAACTGTTGGGTCAACTTCCTGGTAATTCATCTCGACATAGCGTTCCCGCCACTGCTTGGAATAACCATTCAGAATGAACTGATAAGGCCGAGTGAGCGAAGTATTCACCTGTACGCCGTAAAGAAAATATTCAAACCCCATCTGTTTGCTGACGGCAGCAGTGGTAGCATGAAGTTCTTCAACTGTGTTGCAGCCTAGCAACGACTCAAATGGATCTGAAGCAATAATGATTGCTCTCCTTTCACGATTCAAGCTCTTGATTTCTTCTTCCCATCCCCCTTACAAGCAACGAAGAAACGAGCGGGGTAATATAAAAATATTGTTTGATCGACACTCCGCCCATTGTTATGGAATTGTCGGGGAACTCAATCTGGCCTCTTGCAGAACTCGACAAAAAAACGCACCGCACCCAAGGGCTCCACGCTGTGTAAAACTTCTGGCACAACAATTCCAAGTTTGTCCTGGGATATTTCCATGTCCGTTCCCAGAGCACCTACGCGATATCGAAGCTTGCCTCCTATAACAATAATTTTTGCCCAAACACCAGTTTTTGTCGAGTGATCTTTCTTCAAACCGGCAGGAATTGTTTCCTCGGTAAAAACAGGCGTTTGCTTGTACGAAACGAGCCCATCCGGCAGTTCGAATCTATCGCACCTGACGCAGTTGAGAACCATCCCCAGCATACTGCTGCGGCCTTGCTCTGTCGTGACCCATGGCCGATTGATAAATGGCGGATTATGCCGCACATGCTGTGGATGCCCGCAGCTGAGAATCGCGATCGGGTCTCCCTGGTCATCATGCCCAAATCCTGTTATCGGTCGTTCCATGGTCGATCCTGTTGCTATGGTACTCTCAAATTGGCAGAACGCTCGTTACAGAACTTACTCCATCACTGGCGGCAACTGCGTGGCAAGCGCGCTCTTCTCCTTGGTCGCCGCACCCAGCAATGCATAACCCAGCAGATTGCCTTCCACATCTTGAAACAGTGCCTTGATTCCGTCTTCATCTTCCTCGGTTCGCCACTCGCCTTTCGCGCCAGCGTCAGGTGGTGACACTATGGTCGGGCAGGCCGGGGTCTTCACTAACACCGGCATGGCAGGGTAGCGTGCCAGAGTCGGGGTGCCCGCAAGGGTCGCCGCAAGCGCACGGGCGGCATGCATGATCGGCATGACGAACGGCAGCACCCTGCCCGCCACCTCCGCGCAGTCACCCAGCGCATAAATATTCGCGTCCTGGGTTTGCAATGACCTGTCCACCACGATGCCACGATTGACTCCGATACCGGCTGCTTCAGCCAGAGCGATGCGTGGGCGTAGCCCCACTGCCGACAGCACAACGTCTGTCTCCATGGTTTCGCCGTTGGCAAGAGCCAGATGCAAGCGCCCATCCACTCGTTCCACACGCTGGACAGAAATGTCCAAGTGAAAAACCACACCGGCAGCCTCCAGCCTGTTCTGCAGGAAGGCACCGCCAGCCTGCGGCAGGAGTCGACCCAAAGGCCAAGCGCTGATGTCGATCACGTGCACCCGATAACCCGCTATGGCAAGGTCGTTGGCAAATTCACAGCCGATCAGCCCGGCACCGAGAATGACCGCTTCCTTTTTTCCTTCCAGCGCATCACGGAAACGACGGTAATCATCGAGATCGTTCACTGACAATATTGCTTCTGCCCCATTTCCTTCCAGCGGCAGACGAATCTGATCGGCGCCCAGGGCCAGAACAAGCTGACCGTAGGATAGTTTCTCCCCATCCTGCAAGACCAGGGTATTGCTTGATCGCTCAATAGCCATTACCCGGCTCTGCGGGCGTATCGTCATTTTCAGTTGTTCGGCCATCTTCGCCGCGTCGGCATTCAGTAGAGATTCCGGTGATTTTCCTGTGGCCAGCGCGTTGGACAGCATTGGCTTGGAGTAGAATCCGCCATGATCTGCGGAAAGGATCAGGACGGGTGCCGCAGTGTCCAGTTTACGAAACTCGCGCGCCACGGTGTAGCCCGCAAGCCCGCTACCGACAATAACCACAGGCTGTCGGCTCATGCTCAAACCTCTACCATTTCGAAATCTGCCTTGACCACAGCGCACTCAGGACAGACCCAATCCTCCGGAATATCCTCCCAGCGGGTGCCGGCTGCAATGCCATGCTCTGGATCGCCGACTGCTTCGTCGTAGATGTGGCCACACACACCGCATTGAAATTTTCTCATCCCGATTCTCTTGTTGATATTGACCCGGTGAATGATAAGTTATTTTGATTTTATTTTGGCTGAAATTGCACAACCTGCGTACAACAGCGTATTCCGCGTGGTTTCGGGCACTTCATACATGAGAGGCCGGCTAAGGTTTTCGCCCCGACGACCAGGGCTTGCCGTTAAAATGCCACAATACTGGGCCTGCATCAACGTGATGCAGGTGAGATGACCGGCGTAGTGTTTTCCCGGAGAATGCAGGCATGGCGAAAATTGGTTTCATTGGTCTTGGTATCATGGGAAAACCCATGGTCGGGAATCTTATCAGGGGCGGGCATACGCTGTTCTTGCATTCCCGCAGTGGCGTGCCGGCAGAGTTGATCAAGCAGAGCGGCAAGGCTTGCGCTTCACCCAGAGAAGTGGCACAAAACGCCGACATCATCATCACCATGCTGCCAGATACCCCGGATGTGGAAAGCGTACTGTTTGGAGAGAACGGCGTAGTGCAAGGATTAAGTGCAGGCAAGACTGTGGTGGACATGAGCTCCATTTCTCCCATCGAAACCAGAAGATTCGCTGCCTGCATCAGCCAACTTGGCTGTGATTATGCGGATGCGCCGGTATCGGGGGGTGAGGTAGGTGCAAACAATGCAACGCTGACCATTATGGTAGGTGCCGCGGAAATGGTGTTTGAAAAATTGAGACCCGTTTTTGAATTGATGGGCAAGAGCGTTACCTTGATAGGAGGCAATGGCGCCGGCCAGACCTGCAAGATTGCCAACCAGATCATAGTTGCGCTCACTATCGAAGCAGTGGGTGAAGCGTTGCTGTTCGCCTCCAAGGCCGGTGCCGACCCGGTCAAGGTGCGCCGGGCTTTGCTGGGTGGGTTTGCTTCATCGCGCGTGCTGGAGATCCACGGCGAGCGTATGATCAAACGCGCATTTGATCCGGGGTTCCGTATCGAACTGCATCAGAAAGATTTGAATCTTGCACTTTCCGGTGCGCAAGCGCTGGGGATAAGCCTGCCCAATACCGCCGCCACCCAGGAACTGTTTAATGCTTGCATCGCTTATGGCGGCGCCAAGTGGGA
>ERZ1292630.3306-Hain-H41-02um-R3-3306-length-14263-cov-14_pt1 | contig 10699 bp, 11 predicted proteins | sample MGYA00564408_ERZ1292630 | MGnify/ENA primary metagenome ERZ1292630 (study PRJEB36523, sample SAMEA6512641) | groundwater metagenome | collected 2019-01-08 | study: AquaDiva: Metagenomics assemblies of 32 groundwater samples
AAAGCATGAGGATGAGGCGCTCTGGGAAATACATAAGATTCGGCATCAACTTCATAAAGAATTTAAAGGCAAGCCAGTAGAAAAAAGAAATGAAGATGCCTTAAAGAAGTTCCGGAATTGGCAGAAGATTAAAGAAAAAGTTTCGTAGTATAAATTTTGTGTATTTCAGGGAGAAAGATTAAGAATAAAAAGTTAAAAAACCCTTAAATCAGGGAGGGTGAAATGAAAACATTAAAAAAAATAACCATGCCGAAAATAGTGTTTATTTTTGTAATCCTATTTCTCGCCTCATGTGCAGCAACTACTATCCCGGAGATTTCTTTGAATCAAAGCGATATAAAAATGGAACTGAAACAAGAGGCCTTTGGTATCGAGGCGCTTACGATTTCTCGTGATGGGCAATATCTTTTGACGAGTGATAACGGAGGTTCAGTAATGCTTGGTGGTGGAAAATCCTCGCTCAGGCTCTGGGACCTATCGCAGGGGAAACAAATTTTAAAGCTGAAGGCATCCAGCACGATAATATCGGTTGCCATGTCACCTGACAATAAATATGCTGTGACAGGAGGATCCGTCCAATTAGGATTCCCTCCGCTTAATATATGGAACCTCACCACAGGGCAGCTACTCAAAGCATATGAGCGCTTTAAAGGTTTTCAAGGCAATGAATTCAATAGCAGCAGCTTTTCTAAGGATGGGAAGTATTTCCTTGCTGCTGACTGGACCAGTATTTATATCTTTGATGCAAAGACATGGAATCTTGTCAAGACATTGACCCTCGAAGGTTATAGCCCACCTCGGTTTGCCCCCTACAAGAGCTTAGTTGCAACTTTCTCTCCCGATAATAAATATGTCCTTTCAGGAGGGCCTGATGCCATAGTCCGGTTGTTAGATGTCGAGACCGGCAGGGAGATTAAACAATTTCATGGACATAAAGCCGGTTCGATGTATGGAGGAATATGTTCTGTCGAATTTTCTCCGGACGGCAAGTATGCCGTGACAAATTCCATTCAAGACAGCGATGTGATACTCTGGGATATAGAGAAAGGTGTTGAGGCCAGGCGTTTTTCGGGGTTTGAAGGCATATTTGGCTGGCATTTTTCGCCACAAACGGTCTCTTTTTCTCCTGATGGTAAGCAGGCGTTTATCTACGGTTTGCCGTCAAAGACATTTGATATTAAGACTGGAGAGGGCTTGATTGACTTTCCTCGTGCATGGCAAGGAAAAGGGATGTACGTCGCCGGCAGAAATATGGGTTGGGCACAGTATCATCCTAGCGGAAGATATATCCTGTTAAACTCGAACGATGCGGCTGTTAGAATTTATGATGCTAAAACAGGGCAAGAAGTGGCAATTCTCATAGGCTTCGAAGACGGCGAATGGCTTGCAATAACGAGCGAAGGCTATTACAACGCTTCTGAGAAAGGCGCCCAGTATCTGACTGTTAAGATGGGTGATAAAGACTACATGGTCGAGAGTTTTTATGATGTCTTCTACCGCCCGGACATAGTTACTGCCAAGTTAAGAGGCGAAGATATTAAGGATTTAATCACAATCACAATGAAAGACGCAATCAAAAGCCCTCCTCCTTCAATAGAGTTCACAACAACCCCTTCTGATGCAGCCACATCAAATGTGAAGGTCTGCTATCAGGCAAAAAGCACAGGAGGAGGTATTGGAGAGATTAGGCTATTTCATAACGGCAAACTCATAGAATCAGACGGATACTACAAAGACATGGCAAAGGCAACATCAGACAAAACCCAGTTAATCGCTATGAACAGCAAAACCATATACGAAGACATGAGAAGCGTAAAGATAAAAGAAAAAACTGAGATAAGCCCGACAACAACCAAATCAAAAGGAGAGGTTTTTAATGACTGCAAAGAAATAGATGCAATAACAGGAGAAAACGAGATAAGCATAACAGCCTTTAACAAAGACAACACAGTTCAGTGCTACATGCAGACAGCCAAATTCACCTCAACAGTAAAACAGGAAGAACCCCATCTTTATATCCTTTCAATAGGCATAGACCAATACAAAGACAATACAATAAACCTCAAATACGCTGTAAAAGACTCAAAAGACATAGAAGAAAAGATACTCAAACAGGCAGAAACCCTCTATAAACCCCAGAATATACATTACGAGCTTCTTGTTGACGATAAAGCCACAAAGGCAAATATAACCGGTAAGATAAATGAACTCTCAAAGCTTATCAAACCAACAGACAGCTTTATACTTTTTGTTGCAGGACACGGCGTACTGCTTCAAAACCAGTACTACATGCTCACATCTGACTATGACGGGAAGGTAAGCGAGCAGAGCATGATAAGCTCAAATGAGATAGTAGAGATGTCAAAAAAGATAAAATCCCTGAGCCAGCTATTCATATTCGACACCTGTCACGCAGGAGGGGTGGACTACATTGTAAGCGGCTTATACGATGCAAGGATGTCAGTGCTTGCAAAAAAGATGGGATTACATATATATGCCTCAGCAAACTCAAAAGAGGCGGCAATGGATGGATACCAGGGAAACGGACTTTTCACATACACACTTCTTGACGGACTTAATAATAAAAAAGAGGCTGACAAAAACAAAGACAACAAAATCAGCCTTGTTGAACTCGGCGAATACTCAAAGACTACAACAACAGAGATATCAAAGAAAATCGGGCATCAGCAGACGCCATTGATAATAAACTTCGGGAAGGATAATGCGGTTTATAATCTGAGATGAAATGCGTCCTATGCATTTTTGCAGGTGCAATTATAAAAACAAAGAGGTAAACTATCTTTAATCTTAATAATAAAGAATTATCATGGAAATGCAAAAAACTAAAAGCCCTTATACCAACTATCTTCATGCAATCGAATACCTTTATGAGCTTTTCAGCCTCTTGTTTACCGCATTCAGAAATCTCCCTTTTCTGAAGATAAGCCCTGTTCGCACGGTTTTTTTCAGGCAGATATATTTTGCCGGCATCGAGACCTTCGGCAAGATGGTAGTTATAGGGATACTGATAGGCATTGTTATTATAACCCAGATTATAAACCTTGTCGGCCTTGGAAGCGCAGTCCTAACAGGCAAGATACTGATATGGGTTGTGGTCAGGGAACTGGGGCCATTGCTGGCAGCAATAATAATAATTGCAAGGAGTGTTACTGCAATATCAGCGGAACTGGGGGCAATGAATGTAGAAAACGAGATAGAAAACATCGAGATGATGGGCATAGATCCAAGCCGGTATCTGATAATGCCGAGGGTCTTTGCGCTCACATTATCAGCGGTAATGCTTACTTTTTATTTTGAACTGGCAGCCATATTCGGCGGCATCACTGTCACGTCAATTTTCTGGGCTGTCCCGTTCGAACAATATGCAAAAGGGATGCTCTCTTCTCTGAGCATTACGGAATTGTCAGTTTCGCTCATAAAAAGCCTGCTATTCGGCATGGCAATCGCTGCTGTAAGCTGCTCCCAGGGGCTTAAGGTCAGGAAGAGCATAACCCAGATACCGCAGGCAATTACAAGGGCTACCATACAAAGCTTGTTCCTTGTATTCATCTTTGATGGTATAATAACCTTTATATTTTTCGTATGATAAAGCTTGAATGCGCAAGCCTTAAAGGTTTTTTGGAATGCGCCTCGTTTTCGGTGAGCGATGGCAATAGCTGTGCGGTTTTGGCGGAGACGGATTTTGAAAAAAATCTTCTCCTCAGAGTGCTTACCGGATTGACCGGGCTTGACTCCGGCAAGGTTTTTATCTTTGGCAGGGAAATATCATCAATAACATATGCTGAACTTGGTGAGGTAAGAAAAAAGATGGGCGTTGTTCTTAATAGAGGAGGGCTGGTGAGTAATCTTAAGGTATGGGAAAACCTGATGCTGCCATTAGCTTATCACGCGTCCCTGTCATATAAGGACACGGAAGAAAAAATGATGGATGTCCTGAACAATCTGGGATACAATGATGACCTGAATATGCTCCCGGGCCCGTTGCCGACCTATAAAAAAAAGCTTTTGGGGCTTGCAAGGGCAATTCTAATGGAGCCTGACCTGATTATATATGATTCAGTTTTTGACGGGCTGAGTTCTGACATCAGGAACAGGGTGCTTGAAGCTGTCAATGCATTCCATGAGGAAAGGAAGGGGAGGGTATCCCTTTTTCTTGCCACGAGCGATGGGTCTGTTAAAGACATTAAGGCTGATAGCGTTTATGTGTTAAAGAAAGGGAATTTCCATGAAAGAAACTGACCCGAGATTTGTTAGTCTGCAAAAAAAGGTAATACTGTTTTTTGCAGTAGCAGCGATAGGCATTATCGGAACCCTGATTTTTCTCGGGGTCGAACGCGGCGCTTTTACCCCTAAATACCGAATCCATTTTACAGTTGAGAAGGGCACCGGATTTTTTGAGGGTATGCCTGTAAAGCTGTCAGGTTTTAAGATAGGGAAGATAGAAACCCTTTCCCTTGATGAAAATGCAAGGGTTAAGATACTCCTTCTCCTGGATAAAAAATATCAGAAGTGGATAAGGCAGGATTCAAGGGCAATGCTTACAAAAGAAGGATTGATAGGCGAGGATGTCATAGACGTCACTGTAGGCGCCCAGGGCAAGCCTGTTATAGAAGATGGCGCTGTAATCCCGTACGAGAAGTCAAGGGGGCTTGATGAACTTGTAGAAGAGGCCAGGCCGGTAATAGGCGAAATAAAAGATATAATAAGCTATATAAATGATCCTGATGCTGATATAAAACAGACCCTTGCCAATCTTCAGATGTTATCTTTTGAGCTTCTTATAACAAAGGAGAATATTGATAAACTGCTGAAAAACACTGACGTTAATATCACAGATGTTGCATCTTCCCTTTCAAAGGTTGCTAAAAATATTGATTCCACAGTAACTGATATAGATAAAACAATCCTGAAGATAGAGGGCAAGGTAAGTCCGGCCATGGATAAACTTAACAAAACAATGGGCAATGCAGAAGAGGCAACATCAAGCCTTAAAGATGCTATTGAAAAGTCTGCTCCCAAGTTGCCTCGATTATTAAACAAGGGTGAGGATGCCCTGAATGAGACAAATGAGGTGGTAAGGTCTTTAAAGCAGGTATGGCCTATCAGTTCATATATCGAAGAGCCCAAAGACAGCCTTTTGCGGGGTGATAGTTATGAGTGAAAAACACGATTCAAGATACACGATGCAAGATACAGGATACGGAATAAAAAAAATCGTGCATCGTGCATCATGCATCATGCATCGTTTCTGCCTGTTGTTTGTTTCCTGCTTTCTACTGTTTATTGGCTGCGGTGGTCCTTCAGCCCCGACTCTCCCGGCAATTCATGCTCAGGCCATAGAATATAACCAAAATGCGGCAAAGGCTGCAGAAAAAGGCGATTACGAAAAAGCGCTGGATTATTATATGGAAGCCTTAAGGATAAATCAGTCAGTAGAAAACACAGGAGGAATAGCTATAAACCTTATAAACCTTGCGGTCATCTATCAGAAGCAGGGGAATATTTCTGAAGCAGAGAAATTAATTGATATGGTTTTTCTTATCCCCGATATCAACGACTCAATGAAGGCAGAGGCAGCTTTTGAAAAGGCAAGGATATTCTTAAAAGAAAAGGAGCTTTCAAAGGCAAAGGAATGGGTTAACAAATCCCTGGCCTTGAATAAGGGGATTAGAGAGGGCAGCAGGTGGAATCTACTTGGGAGGATAGCCCTGGTGGAAGGCAATTACAGCGAAGCACTGACTGCAGCAAATACTGCGCTAAAGCTCAATTCAGTCAACAAGCAGAAAACTGAAGAGGCAAATTCCATGCGGCTCATAGCAGAAATAAGAGCCCTGACAGATAAGTTTGAAGAATCCAGAGAGGCTTACATGAAGGCTCTGGAGATAGATAAGGAATCAGGGGACAGTAAAAAAATAGCCGTGGATCTCAAAGGCCTAGGGGACATTTTCCTGAAATATGGCCGGCTTCAGGACGCAGTTAATTTTTATATAAGGGCTTATACTGTCAGCAGGACTGATGAAGACATGGAAGGTGCATCAAAAGCTGCTGAGTCTCTGGCTGATGCATACAGAAAATCAGGCGATGATAAAAAGGCAGAAGAAATATTAAAAACAAAGATGCCCTTAGATAAAAAGAAATAGATGCAAGATGAAATTCGATATTATTACAATCTTTCCTGAAATCTTTAATGCCTATCTCAACGAGAGTATTATAAAAAGGGCCATTGAGAAAAAGATAATTGAGGCAAAGGTCCACAACCTGAGAGATTTTACAGCAGACAGGCACAGGACCGTTGATGATTATCCTTATGGGGGAGGGCCGGGAATGGTCATGAAACCGGAACCTTTTTTCAATGCAATAGAGTCCATAAAGGCTGGTGGGGTTAAAAGCCGCACTATCATGTTGAGTCCCCAGGGAAAGGTATTTAATCAGGATATGGCATTGTCTATGTCAAAAGAAAATCAAAATCTGATTCTTATATGCGGCAGATATGAGGCTGTTGATGAAAGGGTGAGAGAAAGCCTTGTTGATGAAGAAATTTCTATCGGAGATTACATTTTGACTGGCGGAGAACTGCCGGCTTTGGTTATAATAGATACCATTACAAGGCTTATCCCTGGCGTATTGGGTGATGAACGCTCCAAAGAAGAGGAATCATTTACCTGGGGAATACTTGATTATCCGCAATACACCAGGCCGCCTGAGTTCAGGGGGCTTAGGGTGCCGGAGGTCCTGCTTTCCGGAAATCATAAGGATATATCAATTTGGAGAAGGAAGGAGGCCTTGAGGCGAACAATGCTTAAGAGGCCTGACCTTATTGGGAGGGCTTTATTAACAGATAAAGATCATAAATTGGTCTCAGAAATAAAGGAGGAAGAAGGATGAATCTGATAAGTGCAGTTGAACAGGGGTATATGAAAGAAGTCTCGGCATTTAATGTTGGTGACACAGTAAGGGTATTTGTAAAGGTTGTAGAAGGTGACAAGGAAAGGCTCCAGCAGTTTGAGGGCAATGTCATTGCAAGGCACGGCAGCGGCACGAGAGAAACCTTCATGGTAAGAAAGATATCATTTGGAGTTGGGGTTGAAAGGATATTCCCGTTATATTCACCGGTTATAGACAGGATAGAGGTTATAAAAAAAGGCTCTGTCAGGAGGGCAAAACTCTACTACCTGAGGGACAAAAAAGGCAAGGCTGCAAAAATCAAAGAAAAAGAGAGAGAAATCGTAAAAGAAGGATAGCATGGATATCTACCGGTACGATGAAGCCTTTCGTGAAAAAGGGCTCAAAAGGATTGCCGGAATAGATGAGGCAGGAAGGGGTCCGCTTGCAGGTCCGGTTGTAGCTTCCGCTGTTGTTATGCCTGGCGTTGAAAGGATCAAGGGATTGAGGGACTCAAAGAAGGTGCCTGAGAAAGAAAGAGAATTTCTTTTTTTAGAGATATTAAGCTGCTGTCTGGATGTAGGCGTAGGGATTATAGAAGCCGATGAGATAGACAGGATAAATATTCTGAAAGCAACAAGGCGTGCAATGGAAAAGGCAGTGAAGGATCTTACAACAGAGCCTGACTTTTTGCTTATAGATGCAGTGAGCCTTCCAGCTCTGCATATCAAACAGATTTCACCGATAAAAGGAGAATCTGTCAGCGCATCTATAGCTGCAGCCTCAATAATAGCAAAGGTCGTCAGGGACAGATTAATGCGGCAATATCATAAGGCCTATCCTGAATATGGCTTTGAGAAGCACAAGGGTTATGGCACAAAAGAACACATGGATAATATTCAGAATTACGGGCCGTGTCCGATACACAGAAAAAGCTTTGATAAGGTTATGGATTTAATGCTGCCATTTAAAGAGACACCAAATACAAATATATTACGCGAAGTGTCATTGCGAGGAGTGGAACGACGAAGCAATCTCAAAACAAGATTGCCACGCCCTTGGGGCTCGCAATGACAATAAAAAATGGATAATGGATGGATCAGGAAAGAATAGATGAAGCATTAGAACTCATGTGGTTAATGGAAGAAGAAGGGCATTACGAGCTCAACCGGTTTAAATTAAATTCTGACGACATAAATTTCGATGAGCTGTTAAGTGAGTTGATAAGGCAGGGACTTGTTATTGTTAAAGATGAACAGGCAATGTTTGCAGAGAAGGGTCGTGCGCTGGCAAAAGGGCTTATAAGAAGGCATCGCCTTGCTGAACAGCTTTTTACCGAGGTTTTTAAGCTTACTGAAGACCTGGTTGATGTAGATGCATGCAAGATGGAGCATATACTGAGCGAAGAATTAACAGAAAGCGTGTGCACTTTTCTGGGACACCCTCCAAAGTGTCCTCATGGCAAGTCAATACCCAGAGGCGAATGCTGTAAAAAATATACGATAGAGGTAGAGCCGTTAGTTATGCGGTTAAGCGATTTTGAGGTTGGCTTAAAAGGCAGGATAGTATTTATAGTCTCATCCGAAACATCAAGATTAAACAAGCTGGGTTCCATGGGGATAACTGCCGGCAGTGTTATCAGGCTGTTACAGAAAAAACCTTCCTTTGTTATACAGATTGACGAGACTTCTATCGCAGTGGATCCCGAGATTGCAAAAGAGATATTTGTCAAAAAGGCTGTTTAACGCTGACCGGAAGGACAATAGTGAATTTAGTTCCCCTGTCTTCCTCGCTCTCGACGTCAATTCTTCCATTGTGGCTCTGTATTATCTTGTAGCTTACAGATAACCCCAAGCCCGTGCCTTTTTCCTGCTTGGTCGTAAAGAACGGTTCAAATATCCTTTGTAATATCTCTTTCGGAATGCCCTTGCCTGTATCACGGATCTCAATATGAACACTGTCTTTGTCCGTCATGGCAGTGGTGACACCGAGACTGCCGCCGCCCTGCATGGCAAAGATAGCATTGTTTATAATATTAAGAAAAACCTGCTTGAGCTGATTTGCGTCTCCTTCTATCAGGGGGATGTCCCCATATAATTTGGATATCTTTATATTTGAATCTTTAAGCGGGACAGCGGCAAGTGCGAGCACCTCGGACATTATGTCATTTATTTGTATCTCTTTAATTTCAAGCGGCCTTTTCCTCGAAAACTCGAGGAGCTGATGAACGATGTCTCTGGCCCTCAACGACTCTTTCTCTATCACTTCGATGTCCCGCATTATATTGTTAATGTCAGTTTCTTCTTTTATGAGCTCTGAATAGCCCAGTATGCTGGTAAGCGGATTGTTTATCTCGTGAGCAATATTTGAGGCAAGCTCTCCTATTGCTGCAAGCTTTGCTGCCTGCACAAGCTCTTCCTGTGTTTCCTTGAGCTCCGCCATCTGCTTTTTTAAGTTTTCATAGAGTTTTGCATTTTCAAGGGCCACAGAAACATTGTTGGCAAGTATTCCGAGTATCCTTGAGTCTTCTTCAGAAAAGTCTCCTGATTTTTTATTTGCCACCCTGATAGCGCCAAGAAGTTCGCCTTTTTGCCTGATCCAGATAAGTATTAAGTTTTTTACATCCAGGTTTTTGTCTATTTCACCAAAGGGCAATGCCGAAGCATTGTCATTCAGCGTTAATGGTCTTCGGTTGCTTGAGCGATAGATATCAATAAAGTTTTCCTTAGGTATTCTTATGTTCGCTATCTGTTCCTGGTTAAGTCCGAACGCAGGAAATCTATGGGTAAAGAACTCTTTATCCTTATCAAGGAGTATAACTCCGCATTGTTCAATCTCAACGAGTTCTGCTATTCCATATGAAACCTCTTTGTAAATATCCTCAACATTTGTTATAGCATGAAACGACAGGGTAATCCTGTACAGCCCTGATAGCCTGACAAGATGCTGAATAATCTTTTTATTATTTTCATTAAGAGTAATGCTCATATCGTTGAAGGACTCCAGCAATTCTTTAAACTCATCCTTCCCTGCGTAAGAGGTTGTGTACCCGAGTTCGCCGGTTTTTATCTTTCTGGTTGCCTTGAGAAGCTCGGAGACCGGCTCGGTTACCTCCCTTGTCAACGAGGCAGCAATAGCGAGAGCTATAAAGAAACATAAGAGCAGGGTTACTATAAGAATTATTCTCGAGCTTGAAACGTCTTTTATGGCGGCTATGGTTTTGTCATTAAGTCTCTGATTGGCGATAATTGCCATCTCCTGCGTCTTTGTGAGTATCATGTTTCCTATATTTGCCGCAACAATCTGAAGCCTCTCAACCCTTTCTCTTCCTGCCGTGGTAGTGATAAAGGTGCTTAGCGCCTCTTTGTACTGCTCTGTCAGATCTTGAATTGTTTTAATCTTCGAAGTGATTTCCGGACTATGATGGCATCCGCTGCACTTTTGTGCAGCGTTGTCAAGCGTTGCCACATTCTCTACAATAACATCCAGCTCTTTGCCGAATGAAGTTCCCAGTGTGTAAAGATGCGACTGAACGGTCTGGACATTTATAACGAGGTCCTGCCTGAGTATCTCCACCTGGTGAAGGGTTATCAATGTATCCAGCCTGGTGGTTACCCTGAGTATGTAGAACATCGTCATTACGGCGCCCATGGTAAAAAGCAGGAATAAAAAGAATAAAGAAAGGATTATCTTTTTCTTCATCTTGTCCCTTTATATTCTTTTATATTTATCTGTGCACGCCTTGCAAGGTTAAATACAGAATTGAAATCCCCTGCCTCAGCCCTTATAAACTTCA
>ERZ1292630.5245-Hain-H41-02um-R3-5245-length-10692-cov-6_pt1 | contig 10692 bp, 3 predicted proteins | sample MGYA00564408_ERZ1292630 | MGnify/ENA primary metagenome ERZ1292630 (study PRJEB36523, sample SAMEA6512641) | groundwater metagenome | collected 2019-01-08 | study: AquaDiva: Metagenomics assemblies of 32 groundwater samples
GGCGGCGTCGGTGGCAATGGCAAGGGCGTGGCCGGCGTCTGCTGGAACGTGAAGCTGATGGATGCGAAGTTCCTGGGCAGGCGCGGCGGCACCACCGCCAACGCGATCAAGGCGGTGGATTATTTCACCGACCTGAAGACGCGCCACAGCATGAACATCGTAGCCACGAGCAACTCGTGGGGCGGCGGTGGCTTCTCTCAGGCGCTCCAGGACGCGATCGAGCGCGCCAATGCCGCCGGCATCCTCTTCATCGCCGCGGCCGGCAACAGCACCTACAACTGCGACACGAGCACGGCCTGCTATCCGGCCGAGTACCCGAACGCCAACGTGCTGACGGTGGCCTCGATCACGAATACCGGCGCGATCAGCTCTTTCTCCAACTACGGGGCGACCACCATCGACATCGGCGCGCCGGGGAGCGCGATCTGGTCCTCCGTGCCCGTGAGTTCCAAGGGAGCGGTCGTTTCGGGCTACGCCAGTTACAGTGGTACGTCGATGGCGACACCCCACGTGAGCGGGGCGGCCGCGTTGTACGCCGCGTACCACCCGGGTTCCAGCGCCGCGCAGATCAAGGCGGCAATCCTCGGCAGCGCCGTGCCGACGGCGTCGCTTTCGGGGAAGGTCGTGACCGGCGGGCGGCTGAACGTCAGCGGGTTCTGACGAACGCCGTCGGGTCCGGGTGAGCGCGCGCTGAGCGCCCACCCCAGGGAGAACGAGCGAGGCACCTCCGTGACGGGAGGTGCCTCGCTTGCTCATTGCGTCCCCGGCGCCGCGAGATACTTCGCATACCAGTCCAGGATGCGCTGGTGATAGTCCACGAAGTCGCTCTCCGTGGTGGCCGGCACGCCGTGACCGCCGTTCGCGTAGTTGGCCCACGTCACCGTCTTCCCCAGCCGGCGCAGCGCGTAGTACATCTCGCGCGTGTTGAGGGCGGGCACGTTGTGGTCCTCGCCGCCGGTCATCAGCAGCAGCGGCGTCCTGATACGATCGGCAAACTTGACGGCCGAGTGCGCCACGTACTTCTGCGGCTGCTGCCACATGGTGGCGCCCATGCGGTCCTGGCTCTTCTCCGCCGCATGGATGTTGCGCACGCCAAGCCGCGGGCTGTCGGAGTAGAACGAGATGAAGTCCACCTTGCCGCTCATGTTGATGGCCGCCTTGAAGCGGTCGGTCTGGGTGATGAGCAGGTTGGTGGCGTAGCCGCCGTAGCTCGTGCCATGCACGCCAAGGCGTGAACTGGGCGAGGTTTCGAGCGCCAGAGCTGGCGGGTGTCGAGCCTACGACGGCTTCTTCAAGAGCCGCATGATCACGATGACCAACGCGACAATCACCAGGATGCCGATCACGGTCCCGATCACCGGCTGTCCGCCGGTCCAGTCATTCATCCATCCGTTCATGTGACTCATCGTCAAGCTCCGAGTAATTGCATGGGGTACAGCCTGGTCGCCTGCGGTCCTCGTCCTTTGCTTCGTGCCCGCGTCGTCAGCGTCCCAGCTTCAGCAACCGCGCATTGATCGCCACGATCACCGTGCTTGCCGACATCAGCGCCGCGCCCAGTGCCGGTGTGAGCAGTATGCCCCATGCGTAGAGCGCGCCGGCCGCCAATGGTATGGCGAATGCGTTGTAGCCCGTGGCCCAGAGCAGGTTCTGGACCATCTTCCGATACGTCGCGCGCGAAAGTGCCAGGATGGCCACGACATCCATCGGATTGCTGCGCACGAGGATCACGTCGGCGGTCTCGACCGCCACGTCGGAGCCCGCACCGATGGCGATGCCCAGGTCGGCCTGCGCCAGCGCCGGGGCGTCGTTCACGCCGTCGCCGGTCATGGCCACCAACACGCCGCGCGACTGCACCTCCTTCACCTTCGCCGCCTTGTCCTGTGGCAGGACCTCGGCGAAGTACTCGTCGAGCCCGACCTGGCCCGACACCCACTTGGCGGTCGCCTTGTTATCTCCGGTGAGCATGATGCAGCGAATGTTCAGGGCCTTGAGGGCAGCGATTGCGTGCTTCGCCTCGGGGCGGACGATGTCGGCCAGGGCGATGGCGCCCTTCAGCTGTCCGTCGACGACGACGAAGACGACAGTCTTGCCCTGGGCCTGCAGCGGCTCGATGCGCGTGTCAGTGAACGCGATGTTCTGCTCGCGAAGGAAGCCGGGACTGACCACCTGCACGTGTTTGCCATCGACGGTGCCTTCAGCGCCCTTGCCGGCGATGCTCCTGAAGCCATCGACAGACAGCTTCGCCTCGGAAGCCGCGGCAATGGCCGTGGCGATGGGATGCTCGGACTGCGCGTCCACCGAGGCGGCGTACTTGCGCAGCGTCTCCTCGTCGATGTCCTGCGCCAGCACCAGGGTATCGGTCACGCCGAACCGGCCCTCGGTCAGCGTGCCGGTCTTGTCGAAGATGACCGCCTGCAGCTTGCGGGCGCCCTCGAATGCGGCGCGATTGCGGATGAGCAGGCCGTTCCTTGCGGCCACGGCCGTTGAGACGGCCACCACAAGGGGCACAGCCAGGCCGAGCGCGTGCGGGCAGGTGATCACCATCACGGTCACCGCGCGTTCGATGGCGAACGCGAAATCGTGGCCCATGAACGCCAGCCAGATCACCAGCGTGAGGGCGCCGCTGCCAAGGCCAATGAGGGTGAGCCACAGCGCGGCGGTGTTCGCCAGGTCCTGTGTCCTCGACTTGCTCTGCTGCGCCTGCTTGACCAGGTCGATGACCTGAGAGAGAAAGGAATCCCTGCCGGTCCCCTTCACCTCGATGGTCAGCGACCCTTCGCCATTGATGGAGCCGCCAATGACCTTGCCGCCGCTCGTCTTGGTGACCGGGGTCGATTCCCCGGTGAGCATTGCTTCGTTGACCGAACTGTCGCCCTGTACGATGACGCCGTCGGCGGGAATCTTCTCGCCCGGTTTGACCAAAACCTTGTCGTCCACCACCAACTCGCCCAGCGGCACTTCCTTCACGCTGCCGTCGGACATGAGCTTGTGCGCATCCGATGGCATGAGCCTGGCCAGTTCCTCCAGCGCCTTGGACGCGCCCATCACCGACTTCATTTCGATCCAGTGTCCCAGCAGCATGATGTCGACGAGGGTGGCAAGCTCCCAGAAGAACATCATGCCGGTCAGGCCAAACACCACGGCGCTGCTGTACACGTAGGCCGTCGTGATCGCCACGGCCACCAGCGTCATCATGCCCGGTCGCCGCGACTTCAGCTCGTCGACCATGCCCTTCAGGAACGGCCAGCCACCGTACCAGAAGACGGCCGAGGCAAAGGCCAACAGGGCGTAGAGGTCGCCCGAAAAACGGATGGACTCGCGCACGCCTGCCATCTTCTGGAGGAGCGGCGAGAGGGCGAGGATCGGCAGCGTCAGGGCCAGCGAGATCCCGAACCGTCGGCGGAAATCCGCCGCCATGTGGCCCTGATGGTTATCGTGGCCTTGGTGGTCCTGGTGGTCCTGGTGGTCCAGGTGGTCCTGGTGTTTGTGGTGGTGCGGATCGTCGGAGCCAACGTGCTGCAGCTGGGCCGAGGCCTCATGCCAGTTCTGTTCAGCATGTCCTTGGGGACGACCTTCCTTCACATAGATGTCATAGGCTCGCCTGGCCAGCTCATCTTGCGTTGGTGGCGAGTCAGGTGGTTCGGGCTGATTGGTCATGGTTTCAATGGATGCGAGCGATCTGCCGCCGTGAGAACAGGACCAAGGTCCGGTCAACACTTCCGTGGATCGATAGCCAGTTGGCGCATCGCCGGAGGCTCGTCGCAGAGAAACTGACTGACACGCTGCAATAATGTTTGTCGCCATTCGCAGTCGAGCCAATCGCCCGAACGGATGAATGGCGAGCTAGCACAAACGAAGGACGCCGATCTTGCCCAAGTTGCGACGCCGAATTCAGCGGGCAGGCGAGGGAGGTTCGCGCGCCGGGCTGTCAATCGCCCAAACGGACGATAAAAGGGCCGGCATACCACCACTCGTTGCTAGCTCCGACGGGCGATACCGTCCGTCACGGCGATGTGCTAGCTACCTAAGAGCCGCCGACGGAGGCCCGGCATGCCGGCCGCCCACTCGCCGCGATGCGTGCCGGGCTCGGCGGTCACACGATACAATCCCCTCCACGGAGATTCCAGGTGAAGTCACGAAGCCCCTGACGCACGCCGCCGGGAGCCGCTGACCGATGCGCGTTCCGCTCCCGATCTTCTTCCCGTCGCTTCCCCCGCTCGAAGACCCGATTCGCTCGGAGTTATTCGGCATCGAGCGACTCGAGCAACACGCAGCCAGTCTCGCTGCCGCGCAGGGCGTGGCCGAGGGACTTGCGCCGCAGCGCGCGCTGTTGCCGCGGGTCGACGAAAACGGGAGGGTTCTGCGCGAGGCGAACCGGCTCATCGCCGTGGCGGAGCGCGAGGACCGGTGGATCACCCCGGCCGCCGAGTGGCTGGTCGATAATTTCTTCGTCATCGACGAGCAGCTCCGCGAGATTCGTGACGACTTGCCGGTGGGGTTCTATCGCGAGCTGCCGTCGCTCGCTGACGGGCCACTGGCGGGCTATCCGCGTGTGTACGGCAGCGCATGGGCCTTCGGCGCGCACACCGACAGCCGCTTTGATCCCGATACGCTCCGGCGGTTCGTGAAGGCGTACCAGCGGGTGCAGCCGCTCACGATTGGGGAACTCTGGGCCCTCACGATCTCGCTGCGCGTGGTGCTGGTGGAAAACCTCCGGCGCCTGGCCGATGCGATCGTGCGCGGGCGGGCGGCGCGCCAGGAAGCCGACGCGCTGGCCGATGAGTTTCTCGGGGCGTCCAGCTTTCCCGGGCGGACGTTTGCGGCGGTAATGGCACGGGACGACAGTCCGCGCCTGGTGACGGCGTTCGCGGTGGAGTTGGTGCAGCGGCTGCGTGACCGGGATCCGGCGGTGACGCCCGCGCTTGCCTGGCTGAACCAGCGGCTCGCGGCGCAGGGAACGACGGCTGACGAGATTGCCCTCGTCGAGTTCCAGCGGCAGGCGACGATGACGGTGACGGTGCGGAACATCATCACGAGCATGCGGCTGATGTCGGCGCTCGACTGGTCGGCGTTCTTCGAGAGCGTGAGCCTCGTAGATGAGGTGCTCCGCGACGGCGACGACTTTGCGGCGATGGACTTCGCGAGCCGCGACGGGTACCGGAAGGCCATCGAGGCGCTCGCCCGCGGATCGGGGCGCACGGAACTCGACATCGCCCGGGCATCGATCGCGCACGCCGACCGCGCACGCGCGCAATCGGCCGGTCCGCTCGCGGCGTCCGATGCGCGCCGCGGAGAGCCGGGGTACTATCTCGCCGGTGGCGGACGGCGGGACTTCGAAACCGCGCTGGGCTTTCGTCCACCGTTCACGCTGCGTGTGCGGCGCGCGCTCACCGACTCGGCAACCCCGGCATACCTGGGGGCGCTCGGCCTCCTGACAGCGGGAATCCTCGCCGTTCCGCTGTGCGTCGCCGCCGGACACATGACGCTGGCCGGGCTGGTCGTGCTCGGCGTTGCCGCGCTGGTGCCGGCATCGGACCTCGCCGTCGCGTTATTGAACCGGCTCGTCACCGCCGTCATCACGCCGGTCCTCCTGCCCCGCCTCGAGTGGGCGGCCGGCGTACCGGCGGAGTTTCGTACGCTGGTGGTGGTGCCGACGCTCCTGACGGGACTCGACGACGTCGAGGAGCAGGTCGAACAGATGGAGATACACTATCTCGCGAATGCCGACGGTGACGTGCGGTTTGCGCTGGTCTCCGATTGGCTCGACGCGGATACGGAAACCGCGTCCGGTGATGAGGAGATCCTCGCAGCGGCCCGGGCCGCAATCGCGCGGCTGAACGAGAGTCATGGACCCGCGCCCGGCGGCGGCGCGCGCTTCTATCTCTTCCATCGCCGGCGCTTCTGGAATGCGGGCGAACGGACCTGGATGGGCTGGGAGCGCAAGCGCGGCAAGCTGCACGAGTTGAATCGCCTCCTGCGCGGCGTCACCTCCACGACGTTCCTTCCCGAGCATGGGGTCGCCCAGGCGGTGCCGGACGGGGTGCGCTACGTGGTGACCCTCGACGCCGATACCCGGCTTCCGATCGGCGCCGTCAAGCGGCTCGTCGGGACGATGGCGCACTCGCTCAACCGGCCGCGCCTCGATCGGGCGTCGCAGCGGGTGGTCGAGGGTTACGCGGTGCTGCAGCCGCGAGTGACCGCACCGCTCCCTGGCCGCGCGGGCTCCGTGTTCCAGCGGCTCTCCTCGGGGCCGTCGGGGATCGACCCGTATGCGGCGGCCGTGTCGGATGTGTACCAGGATCTCTTCGGCGAGGGATCCTACACCGGCAAGGGCATCTACGACATCGATGCGTTCGAGGCGGCGCTGGCGGGACGGGTGCCGGAGAATTCCCTGCTGAGCCACGACCTGTTCGAGGGAGTGTTCGCGCGGGCGGGGCTCGTGACCGACGTCGAGCTGTTTGAAGGCGCCCCGGCGAACTACCTGACGGCCGCGTCGCGCCAGCACCGCTGGGCGCGAGGGGACTGGCAGCTGCTGCCCTGGATCCTGCGCGAGCGCCTCTCGCTGGTGGAACGCTGGAAGATGACGGACAACCTCCGGCGCACGGTATCCATGCCGGCCGCGTTCCTCACGTTGCTGCTCGGATGGACGTGGCCGGGATCGTCGCCCGCGCTCTGGTCGGCGTTCGTTCTCGTGGTGATCGGCGTGCCTCCGATGCTCCCCCCGCTGGCAGGCGTGTGGCCGCGCGCCCCGGGAATCTCCAAGAGGAGTCACCTGCGCGCCGTCGCCCGCGACTTCCTTGCCGCGGGAGGCCAGCTGGCGCTGACCGTCACGATCCTTGCGCACCAGGCGTCACTGATGACCGACGCCATCGCGCGAACGTTGGGCCGGCTGTACCTGACGCATCGACGCATGCTGGAGTGGCAGACGATGGAATACGCGGCATCGCGTGTTCCGCCCACGATAGTCGGGTTCTATCGCCGAATGGCCGGCGGCGTGTGGCTCGCCGCGATGGCCGCCGCCCTGCTGCTGTGGCGGCACCCCGGCGCGTCGACGGTGGCGATGCCCATGCTGGTCCTGTGGGCGCTCGCGCCCGCCATCGCGCAGTGGGCGAGTCGTCCCGGCACGGCGGTCCGCACCGCGCCCCTGTCCTGGAGCGAACAGCGCGCGCTGCGCCTGATTGCCCGGCGCACCTGGCGCTACTTCACGACGTTCGTGACGGCCGAAAGCCATGCGTTGCCCCCGGACAATTTCCAGGAAACGCCGCAGCCGATGCTCGCGCAGCGCACGTCGCCCACCAACATCGGGTTGTACCTGCTCTCGACACTGGCGGCGCGCGATTTCGGCTGGGTCGGGACAATTGACCTGGTCGACCGTCTCGAGGCCACGCTTCGCTCGGTGAACGCGCTCGATCATCATCGCGGCCATCTGTACAACTGGTACGACACGCGCGACTGCCGTCCCCTCGAGCCGAGGTACATTTCCTCGGTGGACAGCGGCAATCTCGCCGGCGCGCTCATCACGCTGGCGAATGCGTGCCGGGAGATGACCGACGAGGCGGCGCCCGGGCGCCTGGCGCTGGCCGGCATCGCCGACGCCGCATTGCTCCTGCGCGAGGCCGCGGACGCGACGGTGACCGGCCGTCACGGCGCTTCGGCCCAGGCGGCGCGGCTCGACGACGCCCTCGACGTGGTCATGACCGTCGTTTCCGAACATCCGCACTCGGCCGCCGAGTGGGCGGCGCGACTCGCCGAGATCGAGGCCGCGGCACGGACGGCGGCGAACCGCGCGCGCGACACGGGAGACGACGGCATGGCGAAAGGGTCGCCGGCCATGCTCGTGGCCGCGGCGGAGTTGCTCGCGGCCGTCGATTCGCACGTGCTCGATTGCGACACGCTCATCCCGTGGGCCCGAGCGCGCGTCGACGAGGTCGCCGCGCCGCTCATGGCGCGCCTGGCGCCGATGCCGACGCTCGCCGAGATGCCGGCTCGCTGCGAGGGCGCGATGCGCGACCTCGCCGCGCTGCGCGCGACGATTGCGGAGGGCGGAGAGGGGGCCATCGCGAGGCTCCGGAGCATCGATGCACTTTCCGGAAGTCTCGCGCGGTCGGTTGCCGCGTCGGTCGCGCTCACCGGGCGACTGGACCAGCTCGCCGCCGACGCGCGGGCAATGGCCGCGGCGATGGAGTTCGGGTTTCTCTTCGACCAGACGCGGATGCTGTTCGCCATCGGGTACCGGATGAGCGACGGGAGCCTCGACGAGGGCCGCTACGACCTGCTCGCCTCCGAGGCGAGGCTCCTGAGCTTCCTGGCGATCGCCAAGGGCGACGTGCCCATGCGGCACTGGTTCCGGCTCGGCCGCCTGCTGACGCCGGTGGGCCGGGATTCCGTCCTGATGTCGTGGTCGGGCTCGATGTTCGAGTACCTGATGCCGGGACTGATCATGCGTGCGCCGATGCGGAGCCTCCTCGACCAGACGTGCCGCCTGGCGGTGCGGCGGCAGATCGACTACGGGGGCGAGCGCGGCGTGCCGTGGGGGATGTCGGAGTCGGGGTACAACGTGCGCGACCTCGCGATGACGTTCCAGTACTCGAACTTCGGGGTACCGGGACTCGGGCTCCGGCGCGGCCTGGGCGACGATGTCGTGGTCGCGCCGTATGCCACGGCACTGGCGGTGATGTTCGAGCCGCAGGAGGCGGTGCGCAACTTCCGGGCCCTCGCCGACGCCGGTGGCGAGGGCCAGTACGGGTTCTACGAGGCCGTCGACTACACACCGAAGCGACTGCGGTCCGGCCGGACGATGGAGGTGGTGCGCGCGTACATGGCGCACCATCAGGGCATGACGATCGTCGCCATCGCCAATGTGCTGAACGAAGGCGCCATGCGTGCACGCTTCCACGCCGAACCCATGGTGCGGGCCAGCGAACTCCTGCTGCAGGAGCGGACGCCGCGCGACGTCGTCGTCGCCCGGCTCCGCATGGACGTCGGCGCCCCCCGGGGCGACGCGCGCGAGCTGGTGGAGCCGCAAACCCGCCACTTCTCGTCTGCGCACTCGCCGACGCCACGCACCCAGCTGCTCTCCAACGGTCGCTACGCCGTGATGGTGACCGCCGCAGGGTCGGGGTACAGTCGGTGGCAGGAGCTCGCGGTCACGCGCTGGCACGAGGACGCGACCCGTGACGACACCGGCTCGTGGGTCTACCTGCGCGACGTCGCGAGCGGCGAGCGCTGGTCGGCGGGGTACCAACCGAGCGGAAGGACGCCGGACCGCTACGACGTGTCGTTCGCCGAGGACCGCGCCGAGTTCCTTCGTCGCGACGGGGCGATCACGACCCGCCTCGAGGTCATCGTGTCGTCGGAGGATGACGCCGAGGTGCGGCGGGTCTCGATCACGAACGACGGGGCGCGGACGCGCGAGATCGAGGTCACGTCGTATGCGGAGATCGTGCTGGCGCCGGGTGTGGCGGATGAGGCGCATCCCGCCTTCTCGAACCTCTCCATCGAGACCGAGAGCATCGCGAGGCGCGACACGCTGCTCGCCACGCGGCGGCCGCGGTCGCCGGCGGACGGCGCGGCCTGGCTCGCCCACGTGCTGGCGGTGGAAGGGGAGACGGTCGGCGATCTCGAGTGGGAAACCGACCGCGCCCAGTTCGTGGGTCGGGGGCGCGACCTTCGCGATCCCGAGGCGATGCTGAACGGTTCGGCGCTCTCCAGGACCGTGGGCGCCGTGCTCGATCCCATTGTCAGCCTGCGCCGCCGCGTCCGCGTCCGCCCCGGCAAGACCGTGCACGTGGTGTTCTCCACGCTTGTGGCATCGTCGCGGACCGCGGTGCTCGACCTCGCCGAGAAATATCACGACGTCACGACGTTCGAGCGCGTCGCCACGCTGGCGTGGACGCAGGCGCAGGTGCAGCTGCATCACCTGGGCATCGGGCCCGACGAGGCGCACCTGTTCCAGACGATCGGCGGGTCCATCCTGTACGTCGACCGCACGCTGCGCGCGTCGGCCGAGGTGCTCGCGCGCCGCGTCGAAGGGGTGTCGGCGCTCTGGGCGAACGGGATCTCGGGGGACCTCCCCATCGTCCTCGTCGCGATTGACGACGTCGACGACATCGGCATCGTGCGGCAACTGCTGCGTGCGCACCAGTACTGGCGCATGAAGCGGCTGCCGGTCGATCTCGTCATCCTGAACGACCGGGCGCCATCGTACGTGCAGGATCTGCAGATGCTGATCGAGACGCTGGTGCGCACGGGCACGTCGATGCCGCGTCCCGAGGGGTTCGAGATGCACGGACAGGTGTTCACCCTGCGCTCCGACCGGGTGACGGCGGCGCAGCGCGCGGTCCTGATCAGCGTCGCCCGGGTCGATCTTTCGAGCCGGCGCGGCACCCTGGCCGAGCAGGTCGCGCGGGGATATCGCCCCGACGCGCCGATCACCGCCATCCCGGAGTGGGCGCCGGCAGCCGCGCCTCGCCCGCGGGTGAAGGCAGCGACCGCCACACCCAGGCAGGGTGCGCCACACCCGGCGCTCGAATTCTTCAACGGCCGCGGCGGCTTCGACGCCGACGCGCGGGAGTACGTCATCACCCTTGGCGCGGGACAATGGACGCCGGCGCCGTGGATCAACGTCATCGCCAACCCGAATTTCGGATGCCTCGTGTCCGAGGCGGGCGCGGGCTGCACCTGGTCGGAGAA
>ERZ1292630.5246-Hain-H41-02um-R3-5246-length-10692-cov-5_pt1 | contig 10692 bp, 10 predicted proteins | sample MGYA00564408_ERZ1292630 | MGnify/ENA primary metagenome ERZ1292630 (study PRJEB36523, sample SAMEA6512641) | groundwater metagenome | collected 2019-01-08 | study: AquaDiva: Metagenomics assemblies of 32 groundwater samples
AGTGGTAGAGCATTACCTTCACACGGTAGGGGTCGCAGGTTCGAAACCTGCAGCGCGCACCATCTTTCCTCAGCAAAATGGTGAATTCTTAGTTTCCGACACAGTTCTGACACACCAACCCGCCGAAATCGGCGGTGAAAACGACGTGAGCAAATGGCCTAAAAAGGTGAAGCATCGGAATAAGGTGTTCGCCAAAATCTACCGTCCTTGTGCCGGTCGCGAATCTTACCGGATCGTCTGGTATGCGGCGGGCAAGCGTCAGATGAAATCGTTGCCGAATTACTCCGGGCCGGGCGGCGCGAATGAGTTCGCTGATAAGCTCGCGCCGGAACTGGCCAAGCAAACTCAGGCCACCATGCTGACGCCAGGGCAAGCCAATGATGCGCTGGCTGCCTTCGAGCACCTTTACGCGTTCCAGCGCGACACAGGCCAAAGCGTATCGTTGCTGGCGGCAGTCTCCGAATACTGCCAACTCAAGCGGAAGATCGGCACCCGCAACACGAACGAAGTCGCAGACGGATTTCTCAAGAATGTGGCGACGGTGAAGCGGGAGGAGTTGAGCAAGGCCGTCGAAGAATTTCTCGCGGGCGAAGAACATCGGACCAAGTCGCACAATGGGCAGCGGTCCCAAATCGCCGCGAAATATCATCACGTCCGCGCCCGTTACCTTCGCCGCTTCGCCAACACGTTCAGCAGCTACGGCGTCAGCGATCTCGCCAAACACGACGTGGACAGCTTCTTCACGTCGAAATTGCTGGCCGATATGTCGCCTAAGAGCCGCAATCACCATCGAGCTGCAATCGCCCAGTTCCTTTCTTGGTGCGTTCGCAAAGATTACCTTAACGCAAACCATCGCCTGCTCGAAGCCGACCAGATGCGCCGCGAGGAAACCAACGGCGCCGAAATCCAGCTTTACACGGCCAAGGAATTCCGACTCTTGTTGGACAATGCTGACGACACCATGCGCGCGATCGTCGCCATTGGTGGCTTAGCCGGATTGCGGGTGCAGGAAATCCTGCGACTCGACTGGGAGGATGTTTGGCGCGTCAAGGGCTACATCGAAGTCACCGCCGGTAAAAGCAAGACCCGCCAACGGCGGCTGGTAGAAGTGGGTGACTCGTTGTCTAAGTGGTTGTCGCCATTTCGGCGCGTCACCGCCGGGCTGTTGTGGACGCAGACGGAAAGCGTGTTCCAAAAAGCGTTCTCGGACCTCGCGGACCAAGCTGGTGTGGCGCGGAAGAAAAACGGTTTACGCCACGGGTTTTGCAGCTTCGCCTATGTGAAGCACGGCGAAATCTGGGCAGCCCAACAAGCAGGACATTCCCCCGCGCTGCTCCATGCCCATTACAAAGGGCTCGCCACGAAGCAAGAGGCGGAAGCGTGGTTCAACATCAAACCGGCCAAGGCCGCGCCGAAAACATGACCGTCTCCCTCACCGTTAGCTTCAGCGATTCTGAGCCACCGCAATCCGTTGAGGTTCACAGCATCAATGAAGGGGCCACCCGATGCTGGCCGAGTCCTCAAAATCCCATTTTCGCCGCCGTGACTTGGCGGCTCGTGACCGACGACCGGGCCTTTGTTTTGTGGCCGCTCTGTGATAGTGAGGCCCGACTCGTGAGGGCGCTCCCCGAGTGCGACCAGTTGAGGATTTGGCCTGTGTGCTGGGGTTATCCCGATTCGCTTGTCACCGATCACCCGGACGCGGTGGAGCAAATGCGGCTTGATCACTTTGCCGGCATGCATGAGCTAATCGATGGCAATTATACTTGGCCATACTGGCTTGAACGTTATGGAAAAAGTCATCTGTGGGACAATTTTCACACGGCGGACATGGAACTTCGGTGGCTGAATTGGCACAATGGGCCAGGGAGTGCTTTATTCTTAAATTCTGGTGACGGTGCTGGCAGCATTCGCCGCGAAGTCTTGGAACAAATCCGGTTCCGTGCCGACTTTTACATCGGGGCTCGCACAACGACCATCTACCTTGCCGAGTGCGCCCCTGCCGTGCTGACCGAGAAGGAACGGGAAATCTCGCCGACTGAACTACGAAAGCGCCAACTGCTCGAAGATTTGAAGGGTAAGAACCTTGCGGTGGAAATGAAGCTGGTTGCCAAAGAACGGGATCTCGAAGCGGAACGGAGTCAGCGACTCGCAGTTGAAAAACGACAAGCCCGGCAAGAGGGCGAGCGTCCCGTCACACGCGCCGATTGCTGCGAGGCATTAAAGGTGGGGGATAGGCAATTGCGAAATCTTTGCGAACGTTTTGAGTTGAACGTGCCGGAGACGCAAAGGCAACTGGACGTTCTGCTGGCAAAACACCGGCGACACAAGAGAACCGTCGGTGAAAGTGCTACTAGGCGTCTGAAAGCCGCTACCGAAAAGCGACGTGCCAGTCGCTAGCCGTCCCCTTCTTCAAGATTCTTGAAAGAGTCTCTTGACGTCCGACAGTTCCCCAAGAGTTCCAATCTGATCACGCTGAAAGGCTGCTTTTACGTGCTTTCTTAATTCTCCGCGTCCAAGAGTTCCGGCGAAGGCATGTGATTCAATGACCGCGTGATAAAGGCATTGATCAGCGACAAGCAGCCGGTTGCGGCAAAGAACCAATTGGTCGAATCCGCCCCACTGACCGAGGCGGATGTGCGCAAGAATGTGCGCGAGATCGTCGAAGCAATTCTCCGCGAACACAATCCACCAACCGCTCGCGAAATCATCGGGTTCGATCAACTGGTAACTCGCCTTCCACTGAGCCCCCGTTCGATCAGCGCCGGAATCAAGGACGGCTGGATCCCGGCAATCCGCCTCCCCGGCGGAAGAAAACTTTTGTTTGATTGGGATGTTGTGCGGGCCGCCTTGCGCCGGTTCGAGACAGGCGGCCCACAATGAGCGCACTACCTGAGATTTCAACCCCTGACCCGCTGCCTACGAAATTTCGTTCCGACGGTTTCAATTTCCAGATCGTCCACCGCGATGGCGCGGTGGCGTTGTTGGCCAAACAAAAATCCAACCACACTCAAATGTCATACGAGGTGGCCATCATCCAGACTCACCCTGCCGAATGCCTCTTTGGGCGCGATCTGCCTGAGCGTGAAGTTATGCCCCCGAGTGAAAGCTGGGGCACGCTCGGTTGGAGTTACGTTGACCTTGCTGATGCAGTGGCCAGCTATGACCAGCTTTGTCAGGCGCGGGGCAAAGGGCATTTCCCGCCCGGAGGGTCTGGCGCCAGCGCGTCGAAACGCTTGCGACGCCCATCGGCAGCCACGCCACGAACAACGCGCCCAGCACCGTGACGACCGCGTTGCCACAATTCATCCGCGACCTGCTCGCCAGTCCGCCCCGCCACGGCGATGGCGTGCATCTCTGGCTGTTCCGAGTCGCGCGGCAACTCCATGTTCACTATCAGGACAAAGAGGAACTCGCCAAACTTCTTACCGCCGCCGTTGCGGGCTGTGGCCGAGCTGTCAGCCGTCGCGAAATTCTGGACGCCATCACCAATTCAGCCGCCTGTGCCTGGCAACCTGACGCGCAGAACATTCCCGCTTCCCGGACAATAGCTTGGCCGAAGCCGAATCAGGAACAAATTGATGCCATTGTTCATGACGGTGGTGGGCTTGTTGATCTTTGGGTAGCATCACCTATCCGAATCGAGGATAATACTTCCCTTTCGGAAGTCGTGATCGACCATCTGTTCCCCGGCAACCCGCTCCTGTGTTGCGGAGCTTCACAATCCGTTTTTGACACCTTGCCACGTGCTGATTGGCATGGGCAGCTTGCGCATCTTCAGTTCATCGTGCCGTCACCGATGACTGCTATCACTGGTTTGACCAAGGAAGGCCGCAGCTCCAAACACACGTTGGCCAACACGGGGCCGCGCCGGTTTCTCATCTGCGAGTTTGACCACGGCGCGGCTGATACCCATGCGGCGGTTTTGCTGCACCTGGGGCGGTTTGCTCCGCTCGTGTGTGCCGTTCACAGTGGCGGTAAAAGTTTGCAAGGCTGGTTCTTTGTCGCCGGTCAACCGGAAGTCAAAGTGGAAAAGTTCTTCCGCTACGCCGTCTCCCTCGGCGCGGATCGCGCAACGTGGACACGCTCCCAATTTGTCCGGATGCCCGACGGCGCCCGGGACAATGGTCGCCGTCAGACCATCTATTTCTTGAATTTCAAACCTTTGGAGACATTACCATGAACGAACTGCTCGACCGCGCCGTAATTCTTGATGTCCCTGATGTGGGGCCAGCTACATTGATCAAAAATCAACCCCCGGATTGGTCCGACATCTTCAGCACCACCACCATCACGGCGGATGAACTGCAAAAGCTGCCGGTTATTCCCCGTGAACCCATCCTCGGCGAATGGTTTCGTAAAGGCGACCTTGGATTCATTTTTGCACCGCGCGGTGTGGGTAAAACCTGGCTGGGGACGTTGTTTGCCCACGCCATCGCCACTGGTGGTGAGGCTGGCCCGTGGAAGGCGCCGAAGCCATGGCGGGTTCTCTACGTGGACGGCGAAATGGCGCTCGACCTCACGAAGCAGCGCCACCGGGCTCTTTCGCCGACCCCAAATGAAAACTTGATGTTCCTCCACCACGAAGTCGTTTTTCAACGGACGGGTAAAGTGTTGAACCTCACTTTGCCGTTGGTGCAGGAATCATTGCTTCAACACGCTGTGGCCAACAAAATTGAAGTGGTGATTCTCGACAATCTTTCCTGCCTGTTTTCCGGCGTCTCTGAAAATGAAGCAGATGCCTGGGAACAAGTTTTACCCTGGCTGTTACAACTGCGGCGGCACGGAATTGCGGTTGTGTTTATCGCACACGCTGGACGTAACGGGCTTATGCGCGGCACGTCCCGGCGGGAGGATGCCGCCGTCTGGATACTTTCATTGTCTGAACCCGCCGAAACCAGCATCATTCCCGGCGCTCATTTCGTAGCTCGTTTTACCAAGTGTCGGAACACCCCCAGTCAGGACGCCCCGACTTTGGAGTGGCACTTCCAGCGTGAAGGGGCTGACGGTGTGAAGGTAAATTGGACCGTGGCCGATCCGCTGCTGATTTTCCGGGGCTGGATCGAGGAAGGTTTGAACACATGCAGTGATCTCGCCGCCGAGATGACCCTCAGCAAGGGGCAAATCAGCAAACTGGCACGCCGCGCCCAGAAAGCGGGCTGGCTCAACATCAAAAAGCGACAATACTTTTTGGTAACGTAACGGCCATGCCGGCAATCAGTTCACAGATTACGGCGCCGTTTCCCGTTTCCGCATCTGGGTATGGAAACCGGAAACGAAGGTTACTGGCTGCTTCAAACTGCCAATTATATGCAGTAAATCATTATTTTTGGCAGATCATCCCGGAAACGAACACCGTGAGCGCCGGACTCTACTACTGCCGCCTATGGGAGAAGGTCTTTTCCCAGCGTGCGAACCCATTCCATACCACCCTCGTGGCTACTTACTTAAGTGCTGGTATTCAGCGCCTCGGACGTGGACAAGATCAAGGCAACCTCCGCACCCGCGCCGCCAAAATGAACAGCACATCACCGTCGCCAAGGTGGACGGACTGTGCTCCGTTCATATTGCTGGGATTCCGCTAGGAGATGCGGAAACTTTCCGTCGCCGGAGTTGTTCGACAGTCACTCCGGAATCGGCTAATGCACGTCAATCAGCCGACGCCCGGTGGTATTTAAGCTGGGCCCGAAGTTGTTCCAATCGCATCCTGAATTCCTCAGCCTTCTTCTGTTTCTTTTTGTCCGGCAGAACGTGAATTAATTGTTTGCATGGATACCAGCCAACGATCAGGCAACCCACCAATGCCACCATTCCCCAGCCGCCTCCTAACCATTGCGGTTTGATCGCAACCAAAATCCCAATGGTCGCCAGTTGAGCTATGACGACCAGTGCGTCGTAAAGCATCCGACTCCTCCCTGCCGTCTCCACGAGTTCAGAGTGCTTGCTCAGAAACACGTCGAGTGGCTCAGCGTGGTAGCTGAAATCCAATCCCCACGATGTTAGCTGAAAGGTTACCACGTAATTGCGGAAAACGTGAAATTGTGGTTTGAGCTTGTTGAAAAGTTCCATCGCTTCCTTGTGCATCCCAAATTCCCGGTTGGCGGTCTTGAGATTGAAACAACCCGGGGGCAGTTCGTCCCAAAAATGAAACTCCAAGCCGTTCTCCCGACAGAACTGCCGGTAGGCCGGCACTACAACTTCGTTGTTCAGGTCTTTGAATTCTTCTTCGCTGAGCATAGGCGCATTCTCGGCGGCTGCGTTTCCAAGAGGCTAAGGGATTTGCCGAGTAAGACAATTGTCTTATGAGGGTGATTTAACCGGGTGAGCATGATGTGGGAATGGCTCGAACCGGCCCAGCGTTATCGGATGCCTTTTCTCGTCTCGTGAAGAAACATCGCGAGGCGAGGTCATTGAGCCGCGTCGCTCTGGCCGAAGCAGCGGGCTTGCATCAAACCTACATTGGCCTGCTGGAACGGGGGGAACGCAGCCCAAGTTTGGACACGGCTGATGCGATTGCCAAAGCGTTGGGCTCTACGCTAGGCAAGCTGATCGCCGAGGCGGAGAAACTTCAGAATCGCAACAAGCCCGCTTGATTCAGACTCCCCCGTTTTCGCTATTGCCTCTGCAACGATTTGAAATACTCGGGCGCACGGGTTTGACACGAGAACACGGCTTCTGATCTGGATCGCTCCAATTCTGAGTCCTCTGCAAAATACTCCCCGGATTACTTAAACCTGCAATCGCTTGATTCGTGCTCGGCCTCATTTGAGGGTTGGACGGTTTTTGACCTACCCCAGCGAACATACTCACAGCCGAATGTTAATAATTGCGAACAACTATCACTTGTGCGACGGAGGCTGGCGAGTTACCACGCTCCCGCACTCAGGGGACTAAAGGCAAATCAGTGACCTACCACGCTCACACCGCCAAGGATACACGGGGCAACCCGCTGCCTGAATGTTCTGGCGAATGGCAGCCACTTGCCGTGCATCTCCGCAAATCTGGCGAAACAATTCGCCACCCCGCTCGGGCCGTCCGTTCAAGCCAAACTTTCAGAATTGCTGCATGATTTATGAAACCGTATCCCATCCAACTTGAAATCTCCGGGCCAACCGCGCTGTGGACGCGGCCTGATACTGGTTCTTCGCCGGTGTCTTACGTCGCGCCGACGTTCAGCGCCGTGAAGGGCATCTTTGAATCCGTGCTGCGCTGGAAATCGGTGAACGTGCGGCCCACCAAGGTCGAGATTTGCGCGCCGATTCAATTCCATCGCTACACCACGAATTACGGCGGGCCGCTCCGCGCCAGCGACGCGATGAACAAGGGCGCGTCGTTCCAGTTTTACACCGTCGTGCTGGTCAACGTGCGTTACCGGCTTTACGCGCAGGCCGAGTTTGCCGGGCATCATGACGGCACCACCTGGCCGCCGCACGCCTATCACGACGTTTTCAACCGGGCCTTGGATCGCGGGCAATGGTTCTACACGCCGTGCCTGGGCTGGAAGGAATTCGCGCCGGACTATGTCGGCCCGTTCCGCCCGGAAACGCGCGTCTGTGAAACCGAAAATCACGAACTTCCTACCATGCTGCGGATGGTGTTCGACCAGATGCAAAGCGGCAAAGTGAAGCCGTCATTCTACAACAAGCGCAATCACGCCAACCTCCGCGTCGAGAAGGGAGTCCTCACCTATGCTTAATGAACTGGCACAGGTTGTAGATGCTCTGGACGCGGTTGGGATTGCCGGAGGAGCAAGGCATCAACATATCCAACCCATGGGGAAGAACGCTGATGTCCTCGTCACGTCGCTGAACGACAACGGGGAAATCCAGTCGGTCGAAGTTGTTCGCGCGGAAGTGGGACAGCATTTCCTAAAATACGCACCAGCTAACAACGGCCCGGGGTTTCCCGGCTTCAATCTGCCAACTCCTATCAGATCATTTGGCGCAAATACTGCCGATGAACTGACGACGACGATTGAATCATTCTGTTCGCTCGCCAAGAATAAGAACGCGTCCCCCGCAGCAATGAGCGAGGCCATCGCATGTCTATTCAAGCACTCAACTCCCCGTGCATTCACCGAAACGCAAGAAAACCAGTTTCAACGCTCTTGTGCTGAGTTGGTCAGGCAGCTTTGCGAAAAACTTTCCGGTGCGCCCCCTGAACTCACAAACTTTATGAGGCTGCTAACAATCGTTGGCACTGCCAAACCGACATTGGCCGTCTTTGCTGAATCGCTTGCGGACCAACTCGCACACGGTGGCTCGGAATACGATCGCTACGCGTTGTTGACCTTTCAACAAGTTCTTTTCGGGAAACTGGATTGGAGCAGGCGCGCAACCGAAGTGGGGACTGCTGACTATTGGAAGGAGAAGGCAAAACAGGATAAGGACGCGAAACATCCAATCTATTTGGATTTGGCTTCCTTGGGTTCGGGCTCGCGCATCGCGCGGACTGACACCGGCGAACGGGTCAACGAGGCTCTGCTCAAGGCCGACGCAAGTTCAGCGAAAGGAAAAGGTAAACCACGCAACGTAGGTGTGGATGCTTTCACAAGTGAATCTGTGGAGCTTCAAGACAAGTTTCCAACACCCAAGGTAGCCGAGCTTGGGCCGGTCAAACTTTTCTCCGTCAACACCAAGGAAGTGCGTGCGCTGCACCGCTATGGCCTTGGCGGTTCAAAGGCGTTCCCGGTTTCATCGGCGCTCACGCAGCGAATGAGTGACGCACTCCGGTATCTTGGCAGCGAGCAAAGGCGCGGTTCTACTTGCTGTGCCATTCCCAGCGCACAGCCGGGGAAGCGTGACTTGCTGATTGCATACTTGGAGGGCGTCCCGGCAGGCCGCGAGCAATTTGCCGAAATGTTTGGCGGCGAAGCGCAAACTTTCTCTGACGCCAATTTCTCGGCCATCGCGCAGCCGGTCATCGAGATGCTGGAGGGCAAACTGTCTGCCAACGCCGAACTAAGCGTTCAACTCGTCGCCTTCTCTTCACTCGACCCAGGTCGGAGTCAAATCAGTCTTAGCCGCCGTTTCCGGGTGAAAGACGTGATTCGAGCCGTCAAAAACTGGGAAGCAGGTGCTCACAACGCGCCCGAAGTTTCGGTTTGGTTCTATGACAAGACCAACAGGCAGTCCGTTTTCCGCTCTCAAACCATCCCTTGTCCGCTTGAACTTGCCACGACAATTAACTGGGTTTGGAGTAGCAATGCCGATGGTGGATTTACCTGCAAACATCAGAGGGCGGTATCAGTTGCCGACGCCTACGATGTTTTTCTGGCTGACTCGCAGTTGAGCCGACCCAAGGCCGAAGCTGCATTGAGCCTCCTGATTGACAGGATGAGCACCGTTTTGGCCGCAGTTGCGGACATCAAGAACCGGCAGGAGTGGCTCAGAAAGAAAAAGCCGACTTTGAGCGACGCTGTTCGCTGGCAATCGGTCAAATCCATCGCTCTCCTTGGAATTCTCCTTCACCAACTCGGACACCACAGAAAGGACTTTATGCAAGAACCTATGACCCAAATCGGACGACTGCTCGCTCTGGCGGACAGCCTGCATCTGCAATACTGCAAACATGTGCGCAAAGGCGATTCGCCATCGCAACTCATCGGCAATGCCCTGTTCAACACCGCCCTCGAACAACCGGTCTTTGCGCTGGCGCGATTGGCGGAGCGATTGACGCCCTACCAAGCCTGGGCGCGAACATTCCAAAGTAATGATCCGGAAGCAGGCGTTGGCTTGGTGAAGTATTTCCTCGGCGAGATTGCCGCCTGCACCGCCGCGATTCGGCTGGATGAATTGCCGCAGCGCATGACCGATCCCGACAAAGCAAAACTTTTGCTCGGCTACCTTGCTGACCACCCGAAAACCGAAATCCCGAAACAATAACCCAACACTGATTCGATTTATGAGCACTAACAAAGATAGCAACCTCGTTCCCCGCATCACCGGACTCCTGATTTTGGAAGTCCGCAAATCCAACCCCAACGGCGACCCGGAGCGTGAGAGTTCCCCGCGCCAACGCCCCGATGGCAAAGGCGAAATCTCGCCCGTTTCCGTGAAACGAAAGCTCCGCGATCTCGTATCCGAAAAGGAAAGTGTAATCTGGGAGTCGTTGAAGGAAGAATTGAAACTCACCGACGACGGAAACTACCAAATCCTCGAAAGCAGGGGACGCGATCGAAAATCAATCGTCGCTGAGATTCAGGCGAACCAGTTCAATGGCAAATACTGGGATGCGAGGCTTTTTGGAAACACCTTTTTGGAGAGCAAGGAAAAGGTTGAGGCCGATCTTGGGCGTAAGTTGAAAGATGACGAATGGAAAACACTCCAGAAGAACATCAGAAGCGGAGTCGTTCATTTTGGAGTCGGGATTTCGGTCGCTCCGATAGACATTGAGTTCTCGACTTGGACCAGCAAGTCAGGCGTTGAGGCCGACAAAGATCGCGGGATGGCTCCCATGGCGTTCCGCGTCGTGAAGCATGGCCTTTATGCCGTTCCGTTTTTCGTGAACCCGAACCTCGCGCATAAAACCGGATGCACGAAGCAGGATGTGGATTTAATGCTGCAACTGCTCAAGCACACCTACACCAGCACCCGCTCGGTTGTCCGCTCGATGGTTGAAGTCGTCCACGCCCACACGCTCACCCAGAAGAGTCGCGCCGGTTCAGTTTCTGACTTCGCGTTCATTGACGCC
>ERZ1292630.5249-Hain-H41-02um-R3-5249-length-10689-cov-16_pt1 | contig 10689 bp, 15 predicted proteins | sample MGYA00564408_ERZ1292630 | MGnify/ENA primary metagenome ERZ1292630 (study PRJEB36523, sample SAMEA6512641) | groundwater metagenome | collected 2019-01-08 | study: AquaDiva: Metagenomics assemblies of 32 groundwater samples
AACTATTAAAATCGATGAGACCTATCATAGTGCATTAAAAAGGAACCTCAATGAAGTCGTGATTGCGAAATTGGAATTTGAGGCATACCGTGAGATTGGAAATAAAGTCCTGTTAAATTTTCCTAACTCCTTTTTCTGGCTTTCAGGAACTGCACTCTTTAATGATATGATGGCGCATATGATTAAAGTATTTGACCGAGATGCACAGAGCGCAACCTTCTGGTACATTTTTAGGTGCAAATCAAAGGATATCAAAAAATTCATAAAAGAAAATAATATAGATTTTATGTCTATCTATGACTTTGCTGAAAAACTTAAACAAGTCAGAGATAAGACGCATTTTCATATCGACAAAAAAGGCGTTAAAAATCCAGCAGGCATATGGAAATCTGCGGATATTTCCTATAATGAACTCAAAGCTAATATAGACGCTGTTTATAAAATACTTAATTACCTTCATGTCAATGAATTTGAATTTGATTTTCTCATTCCCAAAATCGATGATTTGCAATACATTATCAAGGCAGCAATTGATGCAGAATATATAACAAAGAAATGAAGATAATTTCGAGAACCCAAAAGAGGGCGGACTGAACTGTCTGTACCGACATAACCGGGTTTACAACGCTCCAATATCCATATCTGCCGTTGGAGTCGCTCCATGTGCCTGTTCTGAAGTTCACCCTCCCCAACCCCTCCCCTCAAGGGAGGGGATACTGAGGTAAGGCACACGGTGCAAACCCAAAACGTTAAACAAAATTATGCCCGCTTTTAAACAGATTGTTTTATAATGATTTATAATGACATTGAGGAGGTGATTTAAATGGCAGGAGTAAAACAGCAGGTTATTCAGATGATTCAATCTCTGCCTGAAGAGGTCTCGATTGATGACATAATGGCAGAGTTGTATTTCAAACTTCAGGTTGATGCTGGATTAAAAGAATTAGATGAGGGAAAAGGGATTCCTCATGAAGAAATTGAAAAACGGATGTCCAAATGGCTTACCGCATAAAATGGTCTCCAAAGGCAGCTTTTCACTTTGAAGGAATCTGTGATTATATCGCAAAAGATTCAAAATATTATGCTGTTCTCTTTGCCAAGAAAGTTGTCGCAATTGTTAAATCACTTCCTCAGTTTCCAAAAACAGGCCGTATTGTTCCAGAATATAACGACGAGAATTTGAGAGAAAAGATTTATGAAAATTATAGAATCGTATATCGAATCAAAGAAGAAGTTATTGAAATAGTTGCAATATGTCATGGAGCAAGGCAATTAGGAAATATTATATAAGCGGACAACTTAAGGGACTTATCTGGATACAAAATTGACTGTGAATTTTGTATAATTAAACCAAAAAGGGGGCAAAAATGCAGACAACCAAGCAAGAGGTAAGCGATCTCATTAAGCGTTTGCCGGATGATTGCACCTTAGAGGATGTTCAATATCATCTTTATGTCCTTCAAAAAATTGAACGAGGGCTGAAGGACGTAGAGGAAGGTCGAGTTTATACACAAGAAGAAGTTGAGAAAAAGATGTCGAAATGGCTCGAAAAGTAATTTGGTCTTTCGAAGCCACTGCTGACCTTGAAGCGATTGCTGACTATATCGCAAGAGATTCTTCTTTTTATGCCGCATCATTTGTTATAGAAGTCCGTGAAGCAAGCCGTTCCCTCAATGAGTTTTCAGAACGCGGCCGCATTGTTCCTGAATTGTCAAATCCTTTCATGCGTGAACTTTTCATAAAAGACCATCGTCTTATTTATCAAATTGAAGAATCTCGTGTTGATATTTTGGGTCTTATTCATGGAAGAAGAGACTTAAAGACGTTATGGAAAAAAGAACAAAGGGGAAATTGACCTTAAACTATCGCCTAACAACAGGCTTTGCTACGCTCCAATATCCAGATATAACGTTGGGTCGCTCCATGTGCCTGTTCTGAAGTTCACCCTCTCCAACTACTCCATACTGAGGTAAGGCGGACAGTGCAAACCCACAACGTTAACGTAAATTGCGTGCGGGAAAAAGAAGAATGATGAATAGATTTTTAAAAACTTTATTTTTTACACTAACTATTCAGTTTATCGGGGTTAATCCACTATGGGCTTCTACCTCGGAAGAATTACTGCTGTTAGGCGTTGTATCTCCTGATGAGGATGGATATGCTTATTTTTTGGCACGTGGTCAAGGAAATAATCTGAATGATTCTTGGACAGATAAGGTACAAAAAGCCATAGAAGAAACCAAGAAATTTAAAGTCTACCAAAAAGGACAACTGGTAGGAATCTTCTCTGTAAAATCCATAACATTAGAAGAAGATGTTTTTTTGCTAATAAATGGTTCAACGCAATTTAAAGGAAAGCGACCCTCTTATAAATTTTTTCTGCCAGCCATATCAGAAAACTTTTACATCAAAGATACTTGTAAACAACCGACTGGATTTGATCCTCACAAATTTTCAATAGACTTCGATTGCGATAAAAAGACTGATTTTTTGCAGGTTGATATCTCGAAAAATATTGCGGTAATCAAGTTGATTTTCGGCAATGGGAAAAGACAGACCATTGACACGATAAGGGGTGGACATATTGAAGGAAAAGAGTGGAATGTAAGCATTGAAGATATTCTGGATATTGATAGCGATGGAATTCCGGAAGTTTTCGCCACACACTATAAATATCCAGTGTGGTCATTAGTGATTTACAAATACGATTCAGGACACTGGAAAAGATTCTTAGAGGGTGGCTGGCAAGGGGATTGAAAAAGAAACACACGCAACGACAGATAATAGAGTGCTTGAGATTAATACCCAAAGGCTACGCCCTTCTTTTGCAACGAAACCGTTAAACAAAATTATGCCCGCTTTTTAACAGATTGTTTTATAATGATTTGTAATGGCATTAAGGAGGTGCAAAATGTCTATACGAACCTTTACCGCCGTTCTTCACAAAGAGGATGACCTTTATGTCTCAGAATGTCCTGAAGTTGGAACAGTTAGTCAGGGATATACGATTGAGGAAGCAATTTCAAACCTAAAAGAAGCAACTGAATTATATCTTGAGGAATTCCCGATCGAAGAAATCCCAAAGTCTCTGATGACGACATTCGAGGCAACTGTTAATGCCTAAGCTAAAAAGGATCTCTGGCGAGAAAGCAATCAAGAGATTAGAGAAACTGGGGTTTCAGCAAGTGCGGCAACGTGGCAGCCATGTTGTGATGAAAAAACAGACATCGGATGAAGAAATCGGTTGTGTTGTACCTCTGCATAAAGAATTGGCAATAGGCACTTTGCGTGGCATTCTTAAACAGGCAAAACTCAGTGTTGAAGAATTCGCAGAGATTTTATAGAAACTTTTGCCCACAACTCCATTTAACATGGTGCAAAGGGGAAAATGAGGGACACTTCCCATATTCTTAATTAAAATAAACGCGGATGCCCGCACCGACAGATAACAGATTTAAGGTTGTGCCCCAAATGCTACGCCCTTCTAAAATTATTTTATGCCATGTTCTTTGTAGAAATGGTAAAATTGGATAGCAAGAAGGAGGTGGATTTATGACAACCACGTTCATAAAGAATAATCTTATAGACCAGATAAGCAGACTTCCCTATGACCTTCAGCTTCGTGTGTTTGACTTTGTAAAAACTTTGATTCCCAAAGGAGTAGAAGGGAAAAGCCTTTTACGCTTTGAAGGGATTATCCCTGCCGATGATTTACATCTGATGTCAAAAGCTATAGAGGAAGGCTGTGACTAGTAAAATGGGGTCAGCGACCATTAACAAGAAAAAACTTGCCCGCACCGGCGTTTAACAACCGGATTTACAACGCTCCAATATCCAGATATAACATTGGGCTCGCCCGATATGTGCATGTTCTGAAGTTCACCCTCCCCAACCCCTGCCCCTCCCGGAGCGGGTCTCCGCGAAGGGTCGCTCCGACAAGGGAGGAGATGCTGAGGTAAGGCGGACAGTGCAAACCCACAAACCGTTAAACAAAATTATGCCCGCTTTTAAACAGATTGTTTTATAATGATGTATAATGGCATTGAGGAGGTGATTTAAATGGCAGGAGTAAAACAGCAGGTTATTCAGATGATTCAATCTCTGCCTGAAGAGGTCTCGATTGATGACATAATGGCAGAGTTGTATTTCAAACTTCAGGTTGATGCTGGATTAAAAGAATTAGATGAGGGAAAAGGGATTCCTCATGAAGAAATTGAAAAACGGATGTCCAAATGGCTTACCGCATAAAATGGTCTCCAAAGGCAGCTTTTCACTTTGAAGGAATCTGTGATTATATCGCAAAAGATTCAAAATATTATGCTGTTCTCTTTGCCAAGAAAGTTGTCGCAATTGTTAAATCACTTCCTCAGTTTCCAAAAACAGGCCGTATTGTTCCAGAATATAACGACGAGAATTTGAGAGAAAAGATTTATGAAAATTATAGAATCGTATATCGAATCAAAGAAGAAGTTATTGAAATAGTTGCAATATGTCATGGAGCAAGGCAATTAGGAAATATTATATAAGCGGACAACTTAAGGGACTTATCTGGATACAAAATTGACTGTGAATTTTGTATAATTAAACCAAAAAGGGGGCAAAAATGCAGACAACCAAGCAAGAGGTAAGCGATCTCATTAAGCGTTTGCCGGATGATTGCACCTTAGAGGATGTTCAATATCATCTTTATGTCCTTCAAAAAATTGAACGAGGGCTGAAGGACGTAGAGGAAGGTCGAGTTTATACACAAGAAGAAGTTGAGAAAAAGATGTCGAAATGGCTCGAAAAGTAATTTGGTCTTTCGAAGCCACTGCTGACCTTGAAGCGATTGCTGACTATATCGCAAGAGATTCTTCTTTTTATGCCGCATCATTTGTTATAGAAGTCCGTGAAGCAAGCCGTTCCCTCAATGAGTTTTCAGAACGCGGCCGCATTGTTCCTGAATTGTCAAATCCTTTCATGCGTGAACTTTTCATAAAAGACCATCGTCTTATTTATCAAATTGAAGAATCTCGTGTTGATATTTTGGGTCTTATTCATGGAAGAAGAGACTTAAAGACGTTATGGAAAAAAGAACAAAGGGGAAATTGACCTTAAACTATCGCCTAACAACAGGCTTTGCTACGCTCCAATATCCAGATATAACGTTGGGTCGCTCCATGTGCCTGTTCGATTTATATAACGAAGCCGATCCCCTTATTAGTTGGAATTTCAAACACATGGTGAAATTAAAGACTATCCGTGGCGTAAATGGAATAAACAGGATGCTCGGTTTTAAAGAGTTGGAAATATTAACACCTCAAAGCTTGATACAGGAGGATAACAATGAGTGAATCAAAGACTATGAAACAGCTTCATTCAATCAGAGAAAAAAACTATGAAAGGATGAAAAAGTTGCCTGTAAAAGAACAAATAAAAATAATTCAGACAGAAGCGGAGCCGCTTAAGAAAAGAATATTAGATAAGATGAAAAAAAGGGAATTGCCAGCAACAGGTAGATAACACAGGCTAAAAGATTGACATCTAAATACTATCACACTTCTTTTGGCCTTGAACGTTACTCTCCTCACTCATACCTCAGCGCTGTAATCGGGTCATACAGCGAGGCCTTCCGCGCAGGATAAACGCCAAAAAATATTCCGACTGCCGCTGAAAACAAAAATGCAAGAACTATAGACCACAGCTCAAGCTGCGTTGGAAGAAACTCTATAAAATATGGAATTATAAATGAAACAGTCCCTGCAAACAAAATTCCTCCTGTCCCCCCAATAAGGCTCAATGTCATTGACTCTACCAGAAACTGAAGCAAAATATCACTGTTCTTGGCGCCCAGAGCCTTTCTGATGCCTATCTCGCGCGTTCTCTCCCTCACAGAGACAAGCATTATGTTCATTATGCCTATGCCGCCGACAACAAGAGATATCGCAGCAATGCCCGCAAGCACCGCCGTCATGATATTCAGTATCTTATTCATGACACCGAGCATTTCGTCCTGGCTCATCACCGTAAAATCTTCCTTCCCTGCATGTCTTTTGATTAGTATCTGTTTGACCTCTTCTGTTGCTTCATGCAGCTCACTGGCGCTCTTGACCTTGATTGTTATATTGAAAAGACGGTCTGTATCGAAAAGCTCCTGGGCTGCAGTGGTCGGGATAAAGACTATATCGTCGAAATCAATCCCCAGAGTCACCCCTTTTTTCTCCATAACGCCGACGACCCGGTATTTGCTGTCACCAATGCTGACAAGGGCGCCGAGGGCGTTCTTGTCGCCGAAAAGGTCCCTTTTAACCGTTCTTCCCAGTATACAGACCTTTCTTTTCGCATCAACCTCGGATCCAGTGATGAACCTCCCTGAATCCACCTTCAGGTTCCTGATGCTGAAATAAGTCTCTGTAGACCCCGCGATAGAGTTGTCCCTGCTTTGATTGAGGTATTTGACCTTTGCAGAGCCGAACATCAGCGGCACTGCATCGTCCACATGCTTTGCCCGCCTCTTGATAAGCAGGGCGTCATCATAGATAAGCTTTCTTACGGTACTCGCCTCTGGCGGATGAAACCCTCCCTTCGCAGAGGTCTTTCCGGGAACCACGATGAGGATGTTGGTGCCGAGGTTTCCAAGCTCCCTGTGTATGTAGGTGCGTGCGCCTTCGCCGATAGAGACAAGGAGTATTACTGCCGCAACGCCTATAATTACTCCGAGCATTGTCAGGAAAGACCTCACCTTGTTGCTCATCAGAGAGTCTTTTGAGACTTTTATGATTTCAATAACATCCATCTTGACAGACTCCGTCCCTGATAGTGATTATCCTTGCCGCCTGTTCAGCTATTTCTTTCTCGTGTGTGACAAGAACAATTGTAACGCCTTCTTTATTCAAACCCCTGAATATATCTATAATCTCCCTGCCTGAACGGCTGTCAAGGTTTCCTGTTGGTTCATCCGCAAGTATTATCGCAGGCTCATTTATCAAAGCCCGCGCGATTGCAGCCCTCTGCTGCTCGCCTCCCGAAAGTTCATTTGGATAATGTTCTGCCCTGTGGGAAAGGCCTACTTTCCGGAGCATTTCCATTGCCCTCTGCTTCCTCTCCTTCGCCAATACACCGCTGTAAAGCAGCGGCAGCTCAATATTCTTCCACGCCGGGAATCTCGGAAGAAGATTAAAGCTCTGAAACACAAACCCTATTTCCCTGTTCCTTATCTCTGCAAGTTCATTGTCTGTTTTCAGGCTTACATCCAAATCATGCAGAATGTATGTGCCTGAAGTCGGCCTGTCAAGGCATCCTATAATATGAAGCAATGTTGACTTGCCTGAGCCGGAAGGCCCCATTATGGCAACAAGCTCCTTTTCGGCAACCTCCAGGTCTATGCCCTTCAAGACCTCTACCGTCACCTTCGGTAAAACATAGGACTTCTTTATGTCCTTGAGGGATATCACTCCGGCTTTTTTGTCTCTTCCACCCTTTTATCGTCAGCAAGGCCTGCCGCATCGGGATTTGAGATTATAATATCTCCCTCCTTAAGGCCGGATGTTATCTCCGTATAACTCCAGTTAAATCTCCCTGTTTCAACAGAAACCAGCCTGGCCTTTGAACCGTCCTTAAGAAAAACTTTCTTCTTTCCATCCCTCTCAAGAATCGTCTGTGAAGGAACCACAAGCGCATCCTTCACACTGTCAATAATAATCTCTATATCCGCAGACATCCCCTGTTTCCTGACTATTCCTTTTTCCCTGAACCTGGTCCTTACCTCAAAGGTCCTCGTCTCCTGCTTGCCTCCAAGGACAACAGGAGATATCATGTATACCGAACCCTTAAAAATCCTGCCTGGATATGCATCCATTGTTATATTGACATCCTGCCCTGATTTCACCTTTGCAACATCTGCCTCGTCTATGAAGGCCTCAATGTAGAGGTCCTCTGTCGAAACAATATTTGCTATAAGCGCCCCTTTTGCAACTGTCTCGCCTATCTTTACGGGCCTTGATGTTATGACTCCGTATATCGGGGATTTTACAAACGAGTAGTCGTAGTTTAATTTCGCAAGCGCAAGCGAGTTCTTTGCCTCCTTTACACCGGCATTGGCAACATCGCGCTCCCTGAACACAGAGTCAATATCTGTCTGTGATACATATCCTTTGTCTTTTAATTCGTTAAGTCTGTTCAATCTCGCCTCAGCCTCTTTAGCGACAGCAATTGCCTTTTCCAGGGATGCCTGGGCAATCTTGAAATTGAGCGAAGCCTCATCAGGATCAATCTCTGCTATTGCAGAACCCGGCTTTACGATATCGCCTTCTTCAATAAAAAGCCTGGAGATTCGCCCAATCCTCTGGGCAGTGACCTTTATTTCCCTGTCTGATTTTATAGTGCCTGTTGACGTAGCAGTTACAGTTATCATAAGTTCCTGCTTTTTTACAGTCACTGTCTTGACCTCAACGGCATTGAAAGCTCTTTTGATAACAAAAATGGTTATCAGCAAAGCAATAACAATAAAAACCCAGAAACCTATCCTCTTGTAGAAAGACATTCTATTTCTCCTTATTAATCACTAAGTTAAATTTTACCATAAAAAAGATACAGAGTTCTCCTGGCAAGATATTTAGGAGGCTATTAAAAATCTGTCATTGCGAGCGAAGCGTGGCAATCTCGCATTTAATAAAATCAATGGGTTAGAGATTGCTTCGTCGCCCCGAAGGCTTTCGGGACTCCTCGCAATGACATGTAGCGAGTTTTTCAACAAGCTGTTAGATGATTTAAATCATAGTAATGCATCCGGAGATAATTTATACTCAATACAAGAAGATACAAAAATTGCAGGAGGACAGATATGGCACTAAGAAATATAATAGAGATTGACGAAGATAAGTGTAACGGATGCGGCCAGTGCGTAGTTGACTGTGCAGAAGCAGCCTTGCAGATTATCAATGGAAAAGCAAAGCTCGTTAAAGAGATATACTGTGACGGGTTAGGCGCATGTATGGGCAATTGCCCGACCGGAGCCCTTAAGGTAGTGCAGAGAGAGGCCGAGGCATTCGATGAGAAGGCCACTGAAAAACATATACATGCAACAAAAAAGGAAAAAGAAGAACCCTGCGGATGTCCCGGTTCAAGGGCCGTTGTTTTTTCCGAAAAAAAAGCAGATTACCAGGGAGAAGCAGAGACGAGACCCGAGCTTTCAAACTGGCCTGTCCAGTTAAAACTCGTTGCGCCGAATGCCCCTTTTTTAAAAGATGCAGACCTGCTTCTGGCAGCAGATTGCACAGCTTTTTCTGCAATCAACTTCCACAGCAGGTTCATTAAAGGTAAAAAACTTTTGATAGCTTGCCCAAAACTGGATGATACACAGCTTTATTATGAAAAACTTACTGAAATGTTCAAAGGAAACGACATCAAAAGCATAACCGTAGCAAGAATGGAAGTTCCGTGCTGCGGCGGTTTGATACACCTGGCAAAAGAAGCCCTTAAAGCGTCAGGAAAGGACATTCCCCTGAATGAGGTTGTTATCGGAATTAAGGGTGATATCATAAGCGAAGGGAAAACCCCTCTGATTCCAAAACTCCAAAAGACATCATAAAAGATAAGCAAGCAAGGTGAATAAAAATACTGTCATGCTTATATAGCCGTTCATATTGAAAAATGCCATATCAAGCCTGCTGAGGTCATTGGGTTTTACAAGTGAATGCTCGTATATGAATAGCCCTGCCACAACTACCATTCCAATCCAGTAAAATATCCCGATGTTAAAAATTATCCCTGTAAATACAAGCAGGCCCCATGCAAAAAAATGAAATATGCCTGAAAACAGCAAGGTTTTTTTGATGCCGAATCTCTTTGGAATCGAGTAAAGGCCGAATGACTTGTCGAACTCCAGGTCCTGAAGGGCATAAAGGGCATCAAATCCCGCAAGCCAGAATATCACCGCAAGGGCCAGTGGCAATATCTGCCAATCCAATGTGCCTCTTACAGCAATCCATGCGCCCAGAGGCGCTGCCGAGAGCGACAGTCCGAGCACAAAATGCGACAGCCATGTAAATCTCTTTGTATAGGGATAGAGGAATACAACTGCAATAGCTATTGGAGAAAGTTTAAGGCAAAGCGGATTGAGCATATAAGCGGCATAGACAAGCACCGCAAACGATATGGTTATAAATATGACCGCATCCATAACCCTAACCTTGCCTGCCGGGATCTCCCTGGCCGCAGTCCTTGGGTTTTCAGCATCTATCTTCCTGTCAATAATCCTGTTCAGCCCCATTGCGCCTGATCTCGCGCCCACCATTGCAACTATAATCCAGAATATCTGTTTCAATGACGGAATCCCAGATGCCGCAATGACCGCGCCTGCCAATGCAAATGGAAGTGCAAAGATGGAATGAGAAAATTTTATTAACTTTAAATAAAGGACAAGTTTTTTGAACAATTTAATCCTCCGCAATCTGAGTATTTCATAATAACATAAGACGATTTTCTCTTTCTCTTTTTACCCGAATGTGCTATATTCCCTCTATGAAAGCAGTAAATACCGGGTTGGTATATTAATTGTTATCTGGCGAAAAAAGACAAAATAGCAACATGAAATTAAGTATTTTAAAGGTATGCAGCACCCATAAAAACGCCGCGTCCCTGAGGCGAAACAGCAAAATGGGGGAAGAAATGAATCCCGATGATCTAAACTCAGACTTACAAATACTTACC
>ERZ1292630.5254-Hain-H41-02um-R3-5254-length-10686-cov-5_pt1 | contig 10686 bp, 7 predicted proteins | sample MGYA00564408_ERZ1292630 | MGnify/ENA primary metagenome ERZ1292630 (study PRJEB36523, sample SAMEA6512641) | groundwater metagenome | collected 2019-01-08 | study: AquaDiva: Metagenomics assemblies of 32 groundwater samples
TGGAGCTCGTGGAGGAGCGAAGCGAGACGATCCGCCAGCAGCAGAAGACCGAAGAGTCGCTCGCCGCCAACGCCGAGCGCCTTCGCCTGGCGCTCGCCGCCGCCCACATGGGCACCTTCGAGCTCGACGTGCCCACCGGGCGGCTGCGGGGTTCCGCCCGGCTGGGCGTCATGCACGGACTGGCGGCGGGGGCGTCGTTCAGCAGCCTGGCCGAGGTTCTGGCGGTGATCAGCGAGCCCGACCGCGAGATGATGCTGCGTGAATACGAGCGCGCCCGGCGCGAGCAGGCGACCGGAGCCATGGAGTATCGGATCGTCGGGCAGGACGGCGGCGTCCGCTGGATTGGCGTCACGTGGCTCTCGCGCGCGGACACCGGTGGCGTCGTACAGCGTATTGTCGGCACGCTCACCGACATCACGGAGCGCAAGAATCTGGAAGAGCAGTTTCTCCACGCGCAGAAGATGCAGGCGGTGGGCGTACTGGCCGGCGGAATCGCGCACGACTTCAACAACCTGCTCACCGTCATTCTCGGTGCAGGCCAGATGGCCCGCACCGCGGCCGAGTCGCTGCCCGGCACCGGGAACGTGCGCGCCGACATCGATGAAGTGCTGGCGGCCGGCGAACGCGCCGCCGTCCTGACGGGCCAGCTTCTGGCCTTCAGCCGCCGCCAGGTCATTCAGCCGCGCCTGCTCGACGTCTGTGAACTCGTGGGTGGCATGAGCAGCATGCTCCAGCGGCTCGTCGGCGAGCGCGTCAGCATCGTCACCGTGCTTCCCGGCACGCCGATGAGGGTTTTCGCCGACCAGGGTCAGCTCACGCAGGTGCTGATGAACCTTGCGGTGAATGCGCGCGATGCCATGCCCAGTGGGGGCAAGGTGCACATCAATCTGCGCTCCATCGAGCTCTCCGAAGAGAACCCGCTGCCCGCCGAGGGGCTCGCCCCGGGGCGGTACGCCGTCCTGTCGGTAAGCGACACGGGCGCGGGCATTGATCCCGCCATTCAGCACCTCGTCTTCGACCCGTTCTTCACCACCAAGGCCGTTGGGCACGGCACGGGGCTCGGGCTCTCCACCGTCTACGGCATCGTCGTCCAGCTGGGCGGCGCCGTGCGCCTCTCATCAGAACCGGGCGTAGGCACGACCATCGACGTGTACATCCCGCTGGCTGAACCGGCGGTGGCGTCCATCCCGGCGGGTGATTCCCTCGCGGTGCCACCGCCGGGCGGAGAAGGGCGCACGCTGCTCGTCGCCGAGGACGAACCGGGGCTTCAGCGGCTGGTGGCTCGCGTCCTGTCAAACGCGGGCTATCGCGTGCTCATGGCCGGCGATGGCGCCGCCGCGCTCGGCGTGGCCCGCGCGCACACGGGCGACATCGCCGTTCTGGTTTCCGACGTGGTGATGCCGAACATGGGGGGACTGGAACTCGCTTCGACGCTGCTCCAGGAGCGCCCCGGCACGCGGGTGCTCTTCATGTCCGGTTATCCGCAGGACGTGGGGCGTGACGACCTCGTCACGCTGTCCAACGCGGTCTTCGTGGCAAAGCCGTTCACGCCCCGCGAACTTCTGGAGGCGGTGCAGCGCGCGCTCACGGAGTAGTTGGTGGCTGGTAGCTGGTGGTACCACCAGCCACCAGCCACCAGCCACCAGCCACCAGCTACCTACCACCTACCGGTTTCTGTTAGCGGCAAAGCCACGCCGTGCCGTCCACCCGCTGCTTCGCCTTCCGGTCGGTCGTCGAATCCACGATCGTGAAGAACACCGGGCGCGTCGCGTCATCCTGCATCGGCGTCGAGCACTCCAGGTCGTCCCGCTTCAGCGAGATCTTGCCGTCGGCCGAGGCGATCAGGCGTCCGAGGTCGAGCTCCACGGCGGTGCCGGGCGTCGGGGTGGCCGTCACGAAGACGGTGCCATTGGGGGTGAACTTCTTTCCGGTGATCGTGATTCTCACCTTGTTGCGTCCCAGCTGTTCGGCTTCGACGCCAATGGAGAGCTTGTCCTGGCGTGCGGGTATCCGGGCTTCGGACGAGGCAAAGGAGGCGCCGACGCCGACCAGCGCCACGGCGCTGAGGACGGCGAGACGACCTGCGGTTGGGTGCGTCATGGGAACTCCGGCAAGGTAGAATGAACTCGGTTGAGCTCCGATCATACTATATTGGGTGCGACGAGGGGCAAGGGTGAAAACTCCCACCGGCACCTTGTTCCCTGATACACCGAGGCCGGACCCGGCGGTCCATACGGCACGGCGTGCCAGCCCTGCGTCCCCCCGTACCTGTCGCTTGAGGAAGTAGTCGCGTGAGCCAGACCTTTGCCCGAATCGACCAGCTCGCCCAGTTCGCCGGCCAGACCGTCACCGTGCGCGGGTGGGTCACCCACCTGCGCTCGTCGGGCAAGGTGGCGTTCATCGTGATGCGCGACGGCAGCGGCACGCTGCAGTGCGTGCTCGTCAAGAAGCAGCTCCCGGATGCCGACTGGGCGCGCTTCGCCGACCTCACGCTCGAATCGAGCATTGCCGTGACCGGTGACGTGCGCGCCGATGACCGCGCGCCGGGGGGATACGAACTCGGCGTCACCGCGCTGACGATCATCGGCGCCAGCCCGCTGGACTATCCCATCCAGCCCAAGGAACACGGCATCGACTTCCTGCTCGACAATCGCCACCTCTGGCTGCGCTCGCCCAAGCAGGTGGCGATCGCCCGCATCCGCAACGAGGTCGAGCAGGGCATCCACGACTTCTTCTACGAGCGCGGCTTCCTGCGCGTCGACACACCGATCCTGACGGCGGCGATCGGCGAACGGTCGGGGCTGTTCTCCACGGAATACTTCGAGGAAGGCACCGCGTACCTCGCGCAGACGGGACAACTGTACGGCGAGGCGGCCGCGGCGGCCTTCGGGCGCATCTATACCTTCGGCCCGACATTTCGCGCCGAGAAGTCCAAGACACGCCGGCACCTCACCGAGTTCTGGATGATCGAACCGGAGATGGCGTGGTACGATCAGGCCATGAACCAGGACCTGCAGGAGGAGTTCGTGTCGTACCTCGTGCAGCGGTGCCTCGAGCGGCGTGGCGCCGAGCTGAAGGAGCTGGAGCGCGATGTGTCGAAGCTGGAGACGGTGAAGGCGCCGTTCCCGCGCATCCCGTATTCCGACGCGATCGAGATCCTCCGGGCGAAGGTGAGCGGCATCAAGTGGGGCGACGATCTCGGCGCCGAGGACGAGGCGCTGCTGGTGGCCGACTACGACCGCCCGGTCTTCGTCTGCAACTATCCCAGGGAAGCCAAGGCCTTCTACATGAAGGAGAATCCCGACGATCCACGCACGGTGCTCTGCGCCGACCTGCTGGCGCACGAGGGGTACGGCGAGATGATCGGCGGATCGCAGCGTGAGGATGACCACGACAAGCTCGTCGCGCGCATCCAGCACGAGGGGTTGCCCATGGACGCCTACGGCTGGTACCTCGACCTGCGAAAGTACGGCACGTTCGTTCACTCCGGCTTCGGCATCGGACTGGAGCGCACGGTGGCGTGGATCTGCGGCGTGCCGCACATCCGCGAGTGCATCGCCTTCCCGCGGATGATGAACCGCATGCGCCCGTGAGCGACCTGCCGCGCAATCCGGGTGAGCCGCTCGACCTGGAGCGCGTGCGGGCCATCCGGGTCAACAAGAGCGCGGCCGAGCGCCGCGCGGCGACCATTCCCACGCGGCGCACGGTCAAGAAGGAATGGCAGGCCGCGTGGCTGCTGCGTGCCATCACGCTGATGGACCTCACGACGCTGAGCGGCGACGACACCGCGGGCAACGTGCGGCGGCTTTGCGCCAAGGCGCGGCATCCGCTGCGTCCCGACCTCGTGGAGGCGCTTGGCGTCGGGCACCTCGTGCCGACGGTCGCTGCTGTTTGTGTTTACCACCAGCTCGTGCCCACGGCCGTCGCGGCACTCGCGGGCAGCGGCATTCCGGTGGCGGCGGTGTCCACCGGCTTTCCGGCCGGTCTCTCGCCGTTCACGCAGCGCGTGGAGGAAATCGGCGCGTCGGTGACGGCCGGGGCGCGCGAGATCGACGTCGTCATCACGCGCGGCCACGTGCTTACCGGCCACTGGGAGGCGCTGTACGACGAGGTCCGCGCCTTCCGCGCCGCCTGCGGCGAGGCGCACCTCAAGGTCATCCTCGCCACCGGCGAACTGGCGACGCTGTCCAACGTGGCGCGTGCCAGCTGGGTGGCGATGCAGGCCGGCGCCGACTTCATCAAGACGTCCACCGGCAAGGAGGGCGTGAATGCCACGCTCCCGGTGTCGCTGGCGATGGTGCGCCAGATCCGCGAATACCGCGAGCGCACGGGGTATTGCGTGGGCTACAAGCCCGCCGGCGGCATCCGCACCGCCAGGCAGGCCATTGAGTTCCTGCTCCTGATGAATGAAGAGCTCGGCCGCGAGTGGCTCGAGCCCCACCTGTTCCGCTTTGGCGCCAGCAGCCTGCTCACCGACATCGAACGCCAGCTCGAGATGTTCGTGACGGGCCGCTACGCGGCGGCACACCATCACCCGATGCCCTGACCAACATGGCCACCGTAGCCGAGATCTTCGAGACGATGGAATACGGACCGGCGCCGGAGAGCGACGCGCCGGCTCGCGCCTGGCTCCAGGCGCACGACGCGACCTTCGGGCACTTCATCGCCGGCAAGTGGACCAGGGCGGGGAAGAAGTTCGACGTCTTCGATCCGTCCTCGGGATCGCGGCTGGCCCGCGTGACGCAGGGAACGGCACGGGACGTGGATGCCGCGGTCGCTGCAGCCCGCAAGGCGTTTCCGGCGTGGAGCAAGCTCGCGCCGCATGCACGCGCCAGGCACCTGTACGCGCTCGCGCGCATGGTGCAGAAGCACGCGCGCCTGTTTGCGGTGCTCGAGACGATGGACAACGGCAAGTCGATTCGCGAGACGCGCGACCTCGATGTGCCGCTGGTCGCCCGGCATTTCTACCACCACGCCGGCTGGGCCCAGCTCGCTGACACCGAGTTTGCCGGATACGGTCCGATCGGTGTGGTTGGGCAGATCATTCCGTGGAACTTTCCGCTGCTGATGTTTGCGTGGAAGGTGGCCCCGGCGCTGGCCGCCGGGAACACGGTTGTGATCAAGCCCGCCGAGTTCACGCCGCTGACCGCGCTCCTGTTCGCCGAGCTCGCGCACAAGGCCGGACTTCCGGCGGGTGTGCTGAACGTCCTGACCGGCGACGGCGCGACCGGTGCGGCCATCGTCAACCATCCCGGCGTCGACAAGATTGCCTTTACCGGCTCCACCGACGTCGGGAGGATCATTCGCAAGGCGACGGCCGGCAGCGGCAAGAAGCTCTCGCTCGAACTGGGCGGCAAGAGCCCGTTCATCGTCTACGAGGATGCCGATCTCGATGGCGTCGTCGAGGGCGTGGTGGACGCCATCTGGTTCAACCAGGGCCAGGTCTGCTGCGCCGGCTCGCGGCTGCTCGTGCAGGAAGGGATCGCCGACAAGCTGTACGCCAAGCTGAAGGTGCGCATGCAGAAGCTTCGCGTCGGGCCGCCGCTCGACAAGACGGTCGACATGGGCGCGATCGTCGCGCCGGTGCAACTCGAGCGCATTCGCGCGCTGGTGGAGCAGGGAAGGAGTGAAGGGGCGCAGGTCTGGCAGCCGACGTGGGCGGTGCCGACGAAAGGCTCGTTCTATCCGCCGACGCTCTGCACCGACGTCTTCCCGTCGAGCACCATTGCGCAGGTGGAGATCTTCGGCCCCGTGCTGGTGGCGATGACCTTTCGCACGCCGGAAGAATCGGTGGCGCTGGCCAACAACACGCCGTTCGGCCTCGCCGCCTCGGTGTGGACCGAGAACATCAACCTGGCGCTCGACGTCGCACCGAAGATCAAGGCCGGCGTGGTGTGGGTGAACGCCACCAACCTGTTCGACGCGGCCAGCGGCTTCGGCGGCTACCGCGAGAGCGGCTTTGGACGAGAAGGTGGACGGGAGGGGATGTGGGAGTATCTGAAGCGAAGTCAGATGACGGATGACGGAAGACGGACGTCCGCAGCGAAGGCTGCCGCGCGCACTTCCGTCATCCGTCATCCGTCATCCGTCATCGCTTCCGCGGGAGCGGGTGTCGACCGAACGGCAAAGCTCTTCGTGGGCGGAAAACAGGTTCGCCCCGACAGCGGCTACTCGCGTCCGGTGCTTTCGCCCCGGGGCAAGCTGCTCGGCGAGGTCGGCGACGGCAATCGCAAGGACATTCGCAACGCCGTCGAGGCGGCGCACGCCGCCGCCAAGGGGTGGAGCAGGAGCACCGGCCACCTGCGCGCGCAGATTCTCTTCTACATCGGCGAGAACCTCGACGTGCGCCGCGACGAGTTCGCCGCGCGCATCGCGGCGATGACGGGCGGTACCGCCAAGGACGGCCGGCGCGAAGTCGATGCCACCGTCCAGCGCCTCTTCACGTATGCCGCGTGGGCGGACAAGTGGGACGGCGCGGTGCACAGCGTCCCCATTCGGGGCGTGGCGCTGGCCATGCACGAGCCCATTGGTGTCGTCGGCGCCGCCGCACCCGATGCGGCGCCGCTGCTCGGCTTCGTCAGCGTCGTCGCCCCGCTCATCGCCACCGGCAACACCGTCATTGCCATTCCCAGCGACTCGCGCCCGCTCTCGGCCACCGACCTGTACCAGGTGTTCGAGACGTCCGACCTGCCGGGTGGGGTGGTGAATATCGTCACCGGGGCGAAGGACGCACTCGCCCGGACGCTCGCCGAGCACGACGACGTCGATGCGGTCTGGTACTGCGGCTCCACCGCCGGAGTGAAGGCCGTCGAACTCGCCTCGGCGTCCAACATGAAGCGCACGTGGTGCACAGCCGAGGAACTCGACTGGCTGAACCCGGCCGTCGGCGAGGGGCGGCACTTCCTGCGCGAGGCGGTGCAGGTGAAGAACATCTGGATTCCGTACGGTGAGTGAACCACTCGCTGATCTCTTGAGCCTGCTTGACCTCGAGGCGCTCGAGGTCAACATCTACCGCGGCCAGAACCGGAACATCGGCACGGGACGCGTCTTCGGCGGTCAGGTCTTTGCCCAGGCACTCGTCGCCGCGCAGCGCACTGTGCCGGTTGAGCGCGATGCGCACTCGGTGCACGGCTATTTCCTGCGCGCCGGCGACCTGGGCGCACCCATCGTCTATTTCGTCGATCGCCCGCGCGACGGCGGGAGCTTCACGAGCCGGCGTGTCACGGCCATCCAGCACGGCGAGGCGATCTTTCACCTCTCGGCGTCCTTTCACATCAGCGAACCCGGTCTCGAGCACCAGATGCCGATGCCCGACGCGCCGGCGCCGGAATCGCTCGCCCCGGAACTGGAGCTGATTCGCGAGATGGCCGACCGGATTCCCGAGCCGCTGCGGACGTTTCTCACGCAGGACCGTCCCATCGATTTCCGACCGGTCGCGCCGTACGATCCGTTCAGGTCCGAGGTGCGGGAACCCGCGCGCCAGGTCTGGTTTCGCTCGGTCACGCGCCTGCCGGACGAGCGCATCATCCACCAGGCCGTCCTGGCGTATGCGTCTGACTACGGCCTGCTCCCCACCGCGCTCAACCCGCATGGCGTCCCGATGCGCGACCGTCGGCTGCAGATGGCGTCGATCGACCATTCGGTCTGGATGCACCGCCCGTTCCGGGCGGACGACTGGCTGTTGTACGTGATGGACAGCCCGGCGGCAGCCGGGGCGCGGGGGTTCACGCGCGGCACCATCTATGCGCGCGACGGTCAACTGGTGGCGTCGGTGGCCCAGGAAGGGCTCATGCGGATGCGCAGTGGGACCCCGCCGGACGGCGGGGCGGGCTAGTGCTGAACCCTGCGGCGTTCGGTTGTCTGCCATGCCGGTGGTGCCCCGGCTTTCCTTGCTCGCGTCCGTCGCCGTTCCTAGCTTTCGCAGGGCTCGGAAGACCGCGTCCCCTGACGTTGCGGTCCGATGACCAGCCGCCCCGACTTCTTCCCGGATGGCCCATGCGCTACTTCATTGCCGGTGCCCTGCTCGCCCTGACACTCGCTGCGCCCGCGGAGGCGCAGTTCTTCTCGCCGACGATCACCATCGTCGCCGATCCGGCCACGGCGACCATCTACCGGCTGAAGGTCCAGGACAATTCACTGGTCTCCATCGGGGTGGGCAATGCGAAGATCAAGCTCGAGAAGGGCGATCCCAACACCATCGTGGTCCGGCAGGAGGGCTTCCGCGACGTGCGGCGGAGTTTTCCCAGGGACGCGGACTACAAGGACAAGACCTTCACGATCGCCCTGACCAAGCGCGTCGTGCAGCTCACCACGCTGCCGTACGATGCCACCATTCTGGTGAACGGCGAGGTCAAGGGGCAGCGCAGCCTCGAGGTCGAGGTCACCGAGGGCCAGACGACGACGATCGAGGTGACCAAGCGCGGCTTCGCCACCGCCAAGCGCATCTATCGCTGGGAGAAAGGCGGGGACATGCCGCCCACCTTGGACCGCATCGAGCTGGTGGACCGCCGGGTCCTGGTCACGGCGTCGCCCAATGGCACGGAGCTCGTGAGCAACGACACCAAGATCGGCGACACGGACGGTGAGTTCGTGATCAAGCGCGGGACCTGCGGCACGCTGATCGCGCAGAAGACGGGATGGATTCCCGTGACGCGCGACTGGTGCAACAAGGACGGGCTCCCCGAGCCCCCGATCGCCGACCGCCTGGTGCTGACCGGGCGTGTGGTGAACGTCACGGCGCCGGACGGGGCGCGGATCTTCGTCAACAACAAGCAGGCGGGCGTGGGCGCGTTCGCCGTGCAGGTGCCTGACAGCAGCTGTGTGAGCGTCAAGGTGACGCAGGCGGCGTTCCTGACGTACCGCCGCGAGTACTGCGTGCAGAGCAACTTTCCCGCCCCGCCGATGGCCGACAACGTGACGCTCAAGCCGGATGACTCGTACGCCGCGTCCGTGGCCAGCGACCAGGCCAACGTGAACGTCACACTCGAGGTGGGCGCGAGCTTCAAGGAAGAGCAGGCCTGGAGGCTCTTGTCGTCCATCGTCCTCACGTACTTCGACGTGCTCGAGAACTCCGACAGCCAGACGGGATACCTTCGCACGGCCTGGGCCATCAAGTCGTGGGGGGACAACAACGAGGTCGTGATTCGCTCGCGCATCATCGTGAAGCGCATGAGCGACTCGCCGCTTCGCTATACGATCAAGATCGTCAGCGAGGTCAACAAGGCGCCCGGTGTATCCGTGAAGGAAGACGAGAACTTCGCGCCGTGGGACCGCGTCCTCAACAGCTACAAGGACGTCATCAGCGAGGCGCAGAGCCGGCTGAAGTAGCCAGGCGGAGCAGGGCTCTTGCGACGAACGGCGCGTCCCGAACGGACGCGCCGCTCTGTTGCAGTGGCCGCGCGATCCGCTATTCCTCTTCCTTCACCTCGTCCCACAGCGCGTCCAGCGCCTTCAGCCCGGCCGTCTTCACGTCGATGCCGCGCGCCTCGGCCCGCCGCTCGATCCCCTCGAACCGACGCTGGAACTTGGCGTTGGCCTTGTCCAGCGCGAGTGCTGGGTGAACGCCGCACTTTCGGCACAGGTTCACGACGGCGAACAGCAGGTCGCCCAATTCCCCTTCCAGCGCCTCGTGCCGCGCATCGCCGCTCGGCACGCCATGCGTCGGAAAGATGTGTCCATGCCGCGCGATGAGCTCCGCAACCTCGGCGAGTTCCTCCGTGACCTTGTCCGCCGGCCCCCTCGCGTCGGGCCAGTCGAAGCCGACGCCGGCCGCGCGCTCCTGCAACCGGTGCGCGCGGTGCAGGCTCGGCAGGCCCTTCGGCAACCCCTCGGCCAGCGACGTCCGAGCGCGAGACTTCATCGTCTCCCACGGCTCGCGCCCGGCATCGTCGGCCACCGCGCTTCGGTCGTCCGTCGCCAGTCGCCGGTCGTCCGTCGCCCGTCGTCGGTCGTCCGTCGCCTGGCGCCGGTCATCTCTGTGCCGCCGTCGGTCGTCCGTCGTCCGTCGTCCGTCCTCGGCGTACAGCCACGGATGCCGCTTCACCATCTTCCCTACCAGCGATCCCGCCACGTCATGGATGTCGAATGCCCTGCGCTCCTCCGCGATGATCGCGTGAAAGAGCACCTGCAGCAGGACGTCCCCGAGCTCGCTGCAGGTGGCCGCGTCGTCGCCGGCCAGCAGCGCGTCGTCCAGCTCGTGCATCTCCTCGTTCAGGTAGGGGCGCAGGGACTCGTGCGTCTGTGCCTTGTCCCAGGCGTCCCTCGTGCGGAGATCGCGCATGATCGCCAGTGCGTCATCGAACGTCTTTTTTTCTTGCATCGCCCCCCTCACGGCGGCTAACTTTTCATCCTGCAATGACCATCCAATCTACTGCGACGGAAACGACGCGCGCCTGGGTCGACATCGACCTCGGCGCGCTGGTGCGCAACGGCGCCGCGTTGGCGCGCCACGCCGGGGTGCCGCTGGTGCCCATGGTGAAGGCCGACGCCTACGGCCTGGGCGCCGCGGCCTGCGCGCTCGGCATCGCGCTGTGGTTTGCGCGCGGCGCGCCGCCTCTAAGGCAGCCGCCCGGCGACCTCGCGGCGCGACTGGTCAGCCTGGCGATCGGCGTGGTCGCCGCGCTGTCCGGCGTCGGCGGCGGCCTGCTGGTCCTGCCGCTGCTGGTCGCGCGCGGCGTGACCTTGCAC
>ERZ1292630.5258-Hain-H41-02um-R3-5258-length-10683-cov-5_pt1 | contig 10683 bp, 4 predicted proteins | sample MGYA00564408_ERZ1292630 | MGnify/ENA primary metagenome ERZ1292630 (study PRJEB36523, sample SAMEA6512641) | groundwater metagenome | collected 2019-01-08 | study: AquaDiva: Metagenomics assemblies of 32 groundwater samples
GAAGATGGCCATGTAACCGTTGGTCAACGCGACCGTGCCGTTGGTCGGATTGCTGACGGCCCAGAAGGGCGCGTGGTTCACAACAACCCAGCCGCGCGTGAATTGGCGGAGGTCAATCACGACGTTCGTGTTCTGCAACGCGATGCCGTGCGGTTCGGCGAGCCAGTTCAAATAATCTTCGAGGCGCGTATAACCGCTGCCGCTCGGGCTGGCGTCGTTGTTGTTGGCGACGGCGGGATTCGAGCCAGTGCCATTCTCCCAGAAGTCGGGCATGCCGTCGTTGTCGGCGTCGGGATAGGGCGTGCCGTTGCGGATGATGCCCGGGCCGTTCATGGGCGCGATGAGTTCGCTCGTGATCGTGCCGCCTTCCAAGCCCCACGACGTGAGTTCTTGAATCATGAGTTCATCCACGCTGTCGCGCCGGAACGACGGGCCGGCGTCGCTGATGGCGAGCTTGAGCGCGGTGAGCGGCGAATGCGCGGAGGCGTAGCTGATCGGATAGGAATATGGCGTGGACTGCAAATCCATCGAGCCGTAGCTCGCGAAGGACAGATTGCCGCCGTCGAGAATCCCGTCGCGGTCGCCGTCATACCAGTTGTTCGTGGCGTAGATGTGGAAGTCCGTGTTGCCGCCGCCGATGACCGTTGATCCGCTGGCCGGGCCGCGCACAAAATAGTTGTTGAAGACGTTCACGAAGGATTCACCGGCAGAGTCACCGCCCATGTTGTAGCCAATGGTTTCCCAGTTGCAGATGACGTTGTTGACGAATTCGCTGACGCCTTTGACTTTCGGGTTGCGCGTGTCGTTATCAATGTACAGCGAGCGCAGGATGCTCACGCCGCCGTCGGTCTGGATGAGGCCGCCCGCCGAGTGACCCTGTAACCCTTGCGAGATGATCGAGGACTGGATGGTGATGTTGGATGGATCGCTGCCGCTGATGGAGAAGGTTTCGTCACGCCCCCATGAAGCAGTGATGTGGTCGAAAATCATCGTGTTGCCGTTAGCGATGCCGATGGCATCCGTGTCGGAATCACCGTTGATACCTTCCCGGACGCGGATGAAGCGCGTGATGGTGTTGTTCGCGCCGGAGAAGGAGAGGCCGTTGCCGTAAATGGTGACGCCGTCTCCGGGCGCGGTCTGGCCGGCGATGGTGATGTTGGGCTTGGGCGCGTATCGCGGCGCTTGATAATCAATCACGCCGCCCACGCGGAAGATGACCGTGCGCCCCGATACGCTGACAGCATCGCGGAATGAACCCGCACCGGAGTCATTGGTGGTGGTGACGAAATAGACCGAGCCCCCGCGACCACCGGTGGCGAAACGACCGAAGCCTTGCGCGCCTGGGAAGGCGGGGAGTTGGGCGTAACTGTTGGCGGTGGCGAACGCGATTAGAAAAAGAACCGGGACGAAGAGACAACGGGTGGGTTGGTGATTCATGCGACATTGTGACTAATGTGGTCATCATACTCACAAACCGGCAGGTTTTCATCCCGTAATTCTGCAAGAGCCATTGAAATATCTGCGTTGGAGTGGGCCACCACTTTAAGCAGGATGGTATGGAGCCCAGAATTGCCCAGAGCAAAGCACGCTTGACCTTGTTGAGCCCAACAATAACAGTCTGTGCAAAACACCTTTCATCATAATGAAAACGAAATACATCCTCTCTGGCACTCTGGCCGTCCTGTTCACTGTTCTGGCTGGTTGCTCCACGCCCAAAACCTTCGTCAGAACCATGGATCAAACCTGGGCCTCTATTGAAGTTCGGAATGAAGTTCCTTATACCGACGCTTGGAACTCTGTGATTGATGTACTGGTCAAGCGATTCGACCTCGAAGTTCTGTCCCAGCAAGATGGGTATGCACGCACCACTTGGCTGTATTCTTGGACTGGCAAGATGAATGAGAATTACCGTGTGCGTGTCACTGTTAAGTTCGCACCAGATCACTCCAAGGTTGAAGTTAAATCTGAAGCAGAATACGGCGGGCCAGGTAATTGGGTGCCGGGTTACGATGCACGCCTGCTTGAAACTATGAAAACCGACATCATGGGACGCATTGGGCGGACTACGCGTTGAGCAACTTTTTCCATATTATGCGCGCAATATTAACACTGTTCATCCTGATGGTTGGGCTCCTGCTTAGCTCGGCCGGAACTCCCAAGTCTTTCCAGAAGATTGAGAAACCACAGTGGAGTACTATTGAGGTTCGTGAAGGACTCGACTTTGACCGCACATGGAATTCGGTCATCGACATTTTAATCAATGATTTCGATCTTGCTATGGCTTCAAAGGAATCTGGTTACCTACGCACTGAATGGCTTTTTTCTTATGGCGGTAACTATCAGTCTGAATATCGGCTTCGCGTTACCGTACGTCTCGCTCCAGACGGAAAAACAATCCGTGTTAAAACAGAAGCCCATGTCAAAGACGGCGAAAATTGGATAATCGGCGTGGACTCCCGTTTGGTTTCAACGCTGAAAACAGACTTGATGGGGACAATTGGACGAACGACTCGTTAGGTGGTTGTCTCCGCTTGCGGAACTTTGTCTTAGTGGGCGAGTTAGTGCTTAATGACGGGCCGCACCCGGTCGGCAAAAAGTTTGTAGCCGGCGGCGTTCAAGTGCAGGCGGTCGGACACGAACAACTCTTCGCGTGGTTTGCCATCCGGGCCGAGCACGAGATCGTAGGTTTCCACGTAAGTGAGGAGTTTCTTCCCTTTGATGAAATCAGCCGCGAGTGCGTTCAGTTTCTTCTCGCGTTCCGCCTGTGGCCAGCGGGAGGGGCTGGGGCAGAGCGAGACGTAAACGATTTCTGTCTGGGGCAGTCTGGCGTGGACGGTGGTGACGAAGTCTTTGAAGTCGGTGAAGACTTCCTCGGGGGATTTTCCAGCCCAAAGATCATTCCCGCCCGCGCGGAGAAAAATCTGCTTCGGAGCATGTGGGAAAATCAATCGGTCGGCGAAGTGCGTGGCATCCTCGATTTCCGTACCACCGAAACCGCGATTGATGACGGGCACACCGGGAAAATCCTCGGCCAACGTTTTCCAGAGCCGCACGGTGGAGGAGCCGATGAACAATACGGCATCCTTGGGCGGCGCGTTGGTTTTGTCCGATGCTTCCATGGCGGAAACGGCTTTTTCCCAGCGGGTGAAATCGCGCGTCTCCGGCTTGATCCAATTGTTAAAACGCAACCATTCTTCGCAACGTTCCGGCCACTTAGCAGTGGGGCCATACTGTTCATCGCGACTGTTCCCGTGGGCACCAGCGGCGTAAACATGCAACTCGGCGGGCACATTCGCGTCGCGCAGGGCTTGGTAGAGTTTCAAAGAGTTTTCCACGGGGACAGACTTATCAGCCATCGTCGCAACGAGAAACATCGGCGGGGTGTTGGTGCGGACGCGCTTTTCCAGGGAGAAGGCTTGAATCTGCTCGGTGGTGGGCTCTTTGCCGAACAGGGCGCGGCGCGAACCTTTGTGGACGAACGGGTCTTCCATGGTGACGACGGGATAGATCAGCGCGGCAAAGTTGGGCCGGGCGCTGATGGCATCAAGCGCGTGGCTGGTTTTGCCTTCGGGCGCATCCCACATCGTGGCGGCGCACGCGGAAAGATGGCCGCCAGCCGAACCACCCATGACGCCGATGCGCTCGGGGCGGATGCCGAATTCCGCCGCGCGTGAGCGGACGATGCGGATGGCGCGCAACACATCTTGCAAGGGTGCGGGATGGCCGTAGTCGTCGAGACGATACTTCAACACGAAAACCGTGATGCCGAGCGAATTCAACCAGCGCGCATCAGTTTTGCCATCGCTGACGCGCACGTATCCGCCGCCGGGCGAAAAGACGATGGCGGTGCCGGAAGATTTGGCGACATCTGGCGCGTACATCGTGATGGTGGGATTGTGGATGTTGGTGAAGCGGCCTCCAGCGAGTTCGACTTCTGCTCCGGCGTTGGGTTTGAGTCCGGGGACGCCTTCCGGCCAGAGCGGGATGACGAGGGGTTCGGCGGAAAATGAATTCAACGCCAAGGCACAGAGGAGCAAAGGCGCAAGGATGGAACAACGCAGACGGAATAAAGTGAGCATCGAGTTCATGTGTGCCGGGAGTTTTGTCTCAGGAAGGCGTGGAGGCAATGAGAAGTTTTAGGAACGCCGAGCATTGCTTGGCTCGGAGTAATACCACCGCCCAAGCCGAGCGATGCGCGGCGCTCCAGCTACGGTCCGAGCAGGACGCGAAAGTAGCGCTGGTTGAAACTCGCAGCGGCCGGGTCGCTCCAGTTGAACGGGAGAGCAGGGGAGTTCGTGGTGAACAGGGGCGACCAGTTCACGAGATTGGTTGAGGCTTGAATGGTGTAGTCCGGGCCGGAGTCGCCGCTGACAGCCAAGTTGAACGAACCGCCGGTGCCGGAGAGTTGTTGGAGTGTCGGTTGCACGGGGCGCGTGACGAAGATGGTGAATGATTGCGTCGCGCTTAGATTCGGCGTGCCGTTGTCGGTGACGATGACGCTCATCGGGTTTGTGCTTGGACTTTGGGCGATGGTCGGACGCCAGACAAAGATGCCGTTGCTAGAATTGACGGAGGAGCCGCTCGGACCGTTCTGCAAAATGAACGTGAGGGTTTGCGTCGGGATATTGGTGTCGCTGGCGGCGTTGGTGAAGTTGATGGTCGTGCCAGCGATGACGGTGCGGTTGGTGATAGTGGCAAGCGTAGGGGCGGTGTTGGACACGGATGCATTTGTGGTGGTGATGAGAATGCCGTAACTGATCGGGCCGAATGCGGTTCCATTTCCGGTAGTGGTGAAAGTGAAGTTGGCAACGCCGTTCGTGTTCGCCGCAGCAGTGAAGCGCGCCGTATAACCGTCGCCGAGCAACGCGACGGTGCCGTTCACACCATTGGCGACCGAGTAGGTAAGATTGGTCGCGCCACCGGTCGCGGTGCGGAGATTCACATCCACCGCGCCATTCCGGTCGCACAGCGCATGCGCCTCGGCGAGCCAGTTCAGATAGACTTCAAGTTCGGTGTAACCGCTGACATCGGTGTTGTTGCGGTCGGCGGCGTTGTTGGGATTCAATCCCACAGCGAGTTCCCAATAATTCGGCATGCCGTCGTTGTCGGAATCGGTGGGGGCAGTTTCGCTGGCGAGTGCCGGCCACGGATTCACACCGGTGAAGTTTGTGCCGTTGAGGCTGTTGGTGATGTAGTCGCCCGCGAAAGTCGTCGGGTTGATGAAATCAATCGTCGTGCCGGTATGGTTGCGGACGGAGGCGACGATGCGCTGGTCAATCGCGTCGCGCTGCCACGGCATCGCGCCAGCTTGGGCCATGACTCGTTGCAAAGCGACCGGGGCGGAGTCAGTGGGCATTGCGGGAACATCGAGCGGCGCAGCCAACTGGGTCATGGTCCCGCCGAACATGCCCCAGCCGGTGTCGCTGCCGTCGAACAGCAGATCCTTGTCGTTATCAATGAAGTTGCCGGACTGATAAATCCGGGTGGTGGTCGCACCGCCAACGAAGGCCTTGGTCTGGGTGGTGATTGGACCGGCGACGAGATAGTTGTTTACGTAATTGATGTCCACGTTCTCGGTCGCATCGCCGCTGTAACCGGCGTAGAAGCCCCAGTCGTAAACCACGTTATTGCGGAAATCGAGACGCAGCGTGCCAGCCTGAGAATCACTGCCGACGCGTGGGTTGCGGCTGGAGTTGTGCGCGTAGAGGTTGTGATGGTAGGTGAACGTGACGTCGGCTTCGGCGGAGATGATGCCGCCGTAACCGTGCTCTCCTTTGACGTGGATGGAATTCTTGAGCGACTCGGTGATGAAACAATTTTGCACCGTGAGGTTGGCAACGGCGCGGCTGGTGGAAAGGGTTTCGTCCACGGACCACGAGGCGGAGACGTGGTCCACGATTATGTTCGTGCCGCCGTTGATCCACATGCCGTCGGCTTCGGCGAGATTGTTAGTGCCGAGCCGGGTGCGCAGGTGGCGGACGATGACGTTGTTGGCGGCGATGTTGAACGATTCGTTCTGGATGCAGATGCCGTCGCCCGGCGCGCTCTGGCCGGCCACGGTGATGTTGGGCTTATTCACCGTGAGTGTGTCGGCGAGTTGGATGTTGCCGGACACTTTGAAGAGTATGGTGCGTCCACCAGCAGGCGCTCCGGAGATGCCGTCACGCAACGAACCCGCGCCGCTGTTGGCCAGCGTGGTGACATAGTAAACATCGCCGCCGCGCCCGCCGCTCGCATAAGCGCCCGCGCCTAACGCGCCCGGGAACGCGACCAGTAGATTGGTGATGTTGAAGGAACTGCTGACCACACTTGTAAGGCCGGATTTCGTGGCGGTGAGCTGTTTTACCCCCGCGAGATTGATGCTGAGATTGGTGAAGGTGGATTGGCCGGTCGCATCGGTCGCGAGGCTGGTGGTGCCGCTGAGGGTTCCGGTCCCGCTCGAAAGCGTGAGGGAGATCGTGGCGTTGGAGGCGACGTTGTTACCGTAGGCGTCGCGGAGTTGCACTACGACGGGCGGCGTGATGACGTTGGAGATGCCGGCGTCCGTGGGCGGTGTGGTGAAAGCAAGGATGGCTGCGGGCGCGTTGGTGATGGTGAACATAGCGCTGTCTGCCGTGAAACTGCCGGAGGTGGCGCGGAGTTGCTTCGCGCCAACGGCGGTGAGATTGAGATTGTTGAACGTCGCCATACCGCTCGCATCGGTGAGCTGGCTGAGCGTGCCGTTCAGCGGCGCACTGCCGCTTAGTAGCGAGAGCGTGATGCTGGTGTTGGTGACCGGATCACCGGCGGAGTTGGTGGCAACGACAGTGACAGCAGGAGAAATCGTTGCGCCCGCGATGACGGCGGTGGGTTGTTGTTGGAACGTGAATCCGGCGACGGTGTTGCCGGAGCCGCTGGGGAGCGAGGAGTTGACGGTGATGGAGTGGATGTTGATCAGCGTGGCAAAGGTGTTGGTGGTCGCCCGCCAGCCGATGGCGAAAGCGTCAAAGCTGCTGGTCAGGAAGTTCGCGCCGCTGGCGGAAGCCGTCTGACTGAGCAGCAACGGGCCGTTGGTATCGGCCCCGGAGTAAAGCTTGCTCTCGATCTGAAAAGTGCCTGCGGCGGTGAGCGTGATGCGGAGGTTTTCGGTGAGTTGCGCGGCGGCTTGAGTGAAGGTTGATGCAATGCCGGCAAGCTGCACGTCATTCGGATAACTTTGGGTGCCGCTACCATCGGTAATGAGGTCTTGATTATTTCCGGTGGTAATCGTTTGGGCGGGGCGCGTCGCGATGCGATGGGTGCCATTGCTGGAAGCGATCTGCACCACGTAACCCTGCCAGCCCTGGGCACCGCCAGTGATGCCGGTGGTGCTGCTCACAGCGTTTCCGTTCATGCCACCAGCGAGCGGGGCCGCGCCGCCGGAATTGTACAGACCGAATCCGACATGCCCGGCTTGCGTGAACAATCCCGTGGTGTTGGTGAACGTGATCGTGAGTTCGACGAAGTCACCGATGGTCGTCAACGCGACCGGAGTGGCGGTGAACAAGGCTTGCGCTTCGATGTGGCCGCTCGTCGTTCCCGCGATGCCGAACTTGAGATCGTTCGCTGCGATAGTCGGCGCGGGACTCCAGCCCTTGGAGGAAAACAAATGATACGCCGTGGCCGTGGCCGTGGGCGCAGCGGGCGAAGCAGAGTTAAGGGTGCTGGTCAAAAAATTGTCGCTGAACACAGTGGCGGCGGGCGCGCGGGTCAAGATCGCGGACAGGACTATTATGCCGGACAAGGTGATACTGCGGTTCATCATCATGGATGGGTCATCTTACCTCACATCCGACTGTTGGGTAGTGAGAGTTCTGCAACATTGCTTGAAAATCATGCGTCGGAGTGGGAGAGGAAGTGTGATCGAGACCGCCACACTTCGCATTAAAAAGCCGCGCCGGTGAACCCACACCGGCGCGGCGATAACTTTGACCCAATTCTTTTACGGAACGGTGAGCAGATAGAACCGTTGCGGGTAGTTTGTCGCCTGGGTGTCGGTGAAGATCAGGGGCGATCCGCCAAAGGTGCCGCTGCTCAGCAGGGTCCAGGTGGAGGTGATCGGCGTGAGGGCGACGTTGGTGCTGGCCCAGACGCGATAGGGTTGGCCGCTGCCACCGGTGGCGTTGAATTGGAAGTTCCCATCACCGAGCACGGTGAAGTTGCTCAACGCGGGTTGGACCAAGGCAGTGACGGTGAGGGTCGCCGTAGTGCTGGTGGCGGTGCCCGCGCTGTTGGAAACGATCACGGAATACGTGCCCGCGTCCGCAGTCTGGGCGTTGGTGATGATCAGGGTGGCACTATTGGCGGTGGCATAGGGAGCGTTGGTGCTGTTTTGCAACCATTGATAAGTAGGATTCTCGACGCCGGTGGCGTTGACCGAGAAGGTGGCTGTCTCGCCGACAAAGACGGATTGATTCGCCGGGTTACTCAAAATGTTGGGCGCGAGTTGCGGCGTCCAGCCGTTGAGCCAGATGGTGGCGTCCTGGGCGGCAAGCAGGCGCGGATCGCCGCCGGTCAACGTCACGACGTTGGCATAGGTGACGGGTGCGACGCCGGTGAGTTCGGTGTTCTGGTATTGCCAGAAGTTATAGCTGCTGGCCAGACCCGCGCCGGGAGCGATGTAGGCGTTGGTGGCGAAACGGCAATTGATCCAGCTTGAGAGACCGCCGGCGGTCCCGTTGTTGCCGGCGAGCGTGATGTTGACGACGCCTGCATCTGCGGTCATCTCGCAACTGACAAAGGAGAAACCGTTGCTGGACCAGCGGAGACCGTCTGGGGTCATCCAGTTCCCGGTGGCGGCTGAGGCGCCGAAGGCGGTGCGCGCCGCCGTCACGTTGCCGGAACCAGTGCCAGAGATTTTGTGGATATTGCAGTTGGTGAAGAACAGATTTCCACCGCCCCAGACGTAATCGAAGTTGCCGATCACTTTGGAATTGTTGAAGTAACCCTGGGAACTGTTCTCGTTGGCGAGGATCGTGTCCTGGCGACTGGCGATAGTGGTGTTGTTGGCGATGAACCGACGTGCGCCGCTCGACATCATCAACGCTTCGGCTTGCGATCCACCCTGCGGCGTGCGGTTGGTGATGGTCAGGTTGTCCACGGCGATGTCGTTGGCGTTCACCTTGAATGCCATGCGCGCGTGGGTGGTGCCGCCGTTTGCGTCCTGGAAGGTGGCGTTGTTCGTGGCACCGACCACGACTCCGGTCCGGCTTTCGCCCCGGAACGTGAGGTTGTGTTTGCCAGAGATGTTGACGATTTCGTTGTAGTCGCCGGTGCGGATGTTGATCAAGGTCGGCGTGGTGTTGCCGCTGGTGATGGAGTTCACCGCGCCTTGCACTGTGAGGAAATCGCCGCTGCCGTTGGCCGCCACGACGATGCTGGTCGGACTGGCCGGGCCGGTCGGCTTGGTGGTGAACCTCCAAGCATTCGTATCCGTGATTCCAGAGAAGTAAGCGCCGGCTGAGTCAGTGAAGGCGCCATTGTCCACGATGACATAATAGGTCTGGTTGCTCGTCATCACATTGAAGTGCGGAAAAATCTTCGCCGTGTTGCCGGAGATGTTGACGACGTTGTAGGTGAACGACTGGCCGTCACCGGGGAAGAGGCGTTGCTGCGCGTTGCCGAGGCTGAGGTCAATCGTGTCCACCGGTGTCACGGTGTTGGTGGCGTTGTAAATCTTGATCGTGCCCGCTGTGCGGAGAGTCGGTGCGACGCTGAAGGTGATGGTCAACGGCGTGTCGTAGAAGACGCCCGTGGCGGCGTTGGCTGGCGTCAATGTGTTCGCAGTCATGGTCGAGTTGACGATCAATGTCGCGCCGCTGCTGAGAACCGAACCTGCTGCATTGGCGATGAGGACGGAGTAAGTGCCGATGTCCGCTGGAGTGGCGCTGGGAAAACTCAAGGTCGCGTTGGTGGCGTTGGCGATGTTGTTGCCGTTCTTCTTCCACTGATAGGTCACGGCGGGAACGCCGTTGGTGGAAACAACCGTGAACGCGGCGGCTTGCGTGTTGGTCACCACGAGGTCAGCTGGTGGCACCGCGATGACGGGCGCGACGATGACGGTGAGGTTCGCGCTGTTGGTGGTCAGGCCTGCGGAATTGCTCGCCACGATGGAGTAGGTCGCTTGATCCGCCGGATACTGCGCGTTGAGGATGGTGAGGTTGGCGGAAGTTTCCCCGGTGAGTTCCGCGCCGTTCTTGTACCACTGAACGGTCGGGACAGGCTTGCCGGAAACCGAGGTGGTGAACGTGGCGTTGTTGCCTTGAACGACGGTGAGCGGGTTCGGGCCGTTGATGATCGGCGCGATGTCCGCCGTGCTGATGATGAGCGACGCGGGCGGTGTGCTGGTGACGGAACCGTAAGGATTGCTGGCGACGAGCGCATAAGCACCGCTGTCGGTTTCCTGGGCATTCTCGATCAAGAGTGACGCTGTGCTCGCGCCAGAGTTGGTCGCGCCAGAACCGGTCTCGCCGTCGAGGACATTGGTGCCATTCTTCAACCATTGCAGCGTGATGGGTTCGCTGCCGGAGTAACCCGCCGTGAATGTGACGTTGTCCCCGGGGCTGCCGCCGTAACTGTTCGGCAGGCTGGTGATCGCGGGTTTCGGGTCGGTGGGCAGGACGAGATCAATGGAGGCGTTGCCGGTGTTGTTGGAGAGATACGCGC
>ERZ1292630.5259-Hain-H41-02um-R3-5259-length-10680-cov-3_pt1 | contig 10680 bp, 10 predicted proteins | sample MGYA00564408_ERZ1292630 | MGnify/ENA primary metagenome ERZ1292630 (study PRJEB36523, sample SAMEA6512641) | groundwater metagenome | collected 2019-01-08 | study: AquaDiva: Metagenomics assemblies of 32 groundwater samples
TGCAAATCCTGCATCCACCTTAATTTCCAAAAATTCGCAACGAATTGCGGGCCTTTCTTGAAATTTTCCAAATCATCATTTGTTGCGCCCGCGTTTTTGAAAATTTCTATTTGCGTTTGATCATTATTCCTTAGGCGCTCGACGGTGCCCATGATCGGCTCACCGGTTGCATGAAACCCTTGAGGAAAAAGTACGTTGAATCCTTGCATGCGCTTGAATCTTGCATAAGCATCCGCCCTGAAAAAACTGTAGCTGTGACCAACGTGCATCGGGCCATTCAAATAAGGGTATGGAAAAGTTATCAGGAACTTTTTTCTTGATTCATCAACTGGGGGCTCGAACGATTTGGAATCCGTCCAGATTTTTTGCCATTTGGAATCAAGCGACTTAAAATCTATTGGCATAAGCTTTCTTTTATGTAATGCAGCTTAAGGGTTAAAAGCGTTTTATTAGAGTGGAATGGTTGGAAGAAGGATTTGGGGGCGGGATAGATTGGAAAGAAAGGAAGGTTTGCAGAAGTTAAAGAGGGCAACAATTGCCAAACAAAAAAGGATTGCCTGGGAGGGCTTTTGCCTAAACCGTTTGGTATAAATTCTTTTTTCGTTAGATAGGTTGTTGATTGATATGGAGGGGATTGGGGCACTAGCAGCTGCGATAATTGCATATATGCTGGCAAAAACCACAATCAAGAATGATAGCATTTGGCTTTTGATTGGCGCTTTGCTGCTTGGAATTTATCTTGTGAATTTGTAGGGGGCAGAAGGGCTAATTGAAGTTTAGGAGAATTTGCACTAATTTGTTTACATTTTCAAACCCGGCGGAAGCATGTTCGAGAATCGTTTCATTAGGCCGCGGTTGCCTTTCATGCCCTTCATCATCTTGTGCATTTTTTCAAAATTTGTGACAAGTTCGCGGACATCCTCGGGTTTTAGGCCAGCTCCCTTTGCAACCCTATCTTGGCGGGATTTGTTTTTCATTAAATCCGGCTCCAAACGCTCTTTTTTAGTCATGGATAGGACGGCAGCTTCAAAAAGTTTCAGCTTCTTTTCGGATTGGCCAAGCATTTCTTCCGGAACATCATACATCCCAAGCATCTGCATTATTTGCTTGAGGGGACCCATTTTTCTCATGGATCTCAATTGCACAAGGAAGGTTTCGTAGTCAAGAGTTCCATCCTCAAGGACTTTTTTCATGGCTTCTTCATCGGACATTTCCTGGACTTTTTCAAGAAGGGCAGGAAGGTCTGCAAAGCCAACCAATCTGGCGACAAATTTTTTGGCATCAAATACTTCAAGGGCATCTGGCTTTTCGCCAAGCGTGATGAAGGCAACTTTGCTATTTGATGCATTTACAGCCGAAAGGGCCCCTCCGCCTTTTCCTGAGCCATCCATTTTGGTTACAATTACACCGGTTATTCCAACGGCACCTGAAAATTGCTGCGCCTGCTTACCGGCAACCTGCCCAAGGTCAGCTGAAACGACAAGGAATTTTTCATCCGGAGCAAAAATTGAATTTATTTCCTTGAGCTCCTTTTCCAACTCTTTATCGAATGCGCTCCTTCCTGCGGAATCAAAAATCAAAACGTCATATTGCGATTCGAGCTTTAGGGAATCTTTTGCAAGTTGGGCGGCGGTTTTGCCTTTTTCCCCAAAAAAACCGCAGTGCACTTGGGTAGAGAGCTGCTGGAGCTGTTCAAGAGCCGCTGGCCTGTGCACATCCCCCGCTATTACGCAAACTTTTAGGCCCTTTGATTGGTAGAATTTGGCAAGTTTTGCAATCGATGTGGTGTTATGCACAATCATCTCATTTGCAATGAAATTGCGGTGTTTTTCAACGGTTAGGTCATAGACCCACTCTTCCAATTCCTCCAAAGTGATTCTTTTTACTTTTAGCCAGTTAAGATCGGAAAAACAAAGCGTTTTCAGCGTTTCTTCATGATCAATTGAAGTCGTTTGCGCTTCGAGAATTTTTTGGTGGCCTTTTGGGGTTAAGGTGATTTTAAGGGGGGAATTCACACCCAATGCAACAAACCCTTTCCGGAACAGATGGGAAATGGTCGCATTTAGCCAACCTCGGTTCTTATATTGAGCTTCCAGGTGCGCATAGGTTTCTTCCCCACGCACCTTTTTTAGAAATTCAATCCGGTTGTTTTTTATTTTTGGCAAAGCTTCAACGAACTTTTTCAATGAATTTTTTGAAATCATGCCTTCGGATTCGTAAGTCCCATAGGAAGAAACATAGTTTTGCATTTCACCTATGGAAGCGCCGTATTTTTCGCGCACTTTTTGAAGGGTCCGCCCCACTCGGATATTTTCATGTTGCCCCAAGCCCTGGGTTTTGGCAATTTCAATTGATTCCAGCAGCCTTTTTTGCTTTTTAGGCACCAGGGAAAAAATAGCGGTTGCAAATCTATTGACACTGTTTGAACGCAAGGATATTCGGTAATACGGAGTTTTGTTCGCTATTTTCTTCGATAATGAAGGGAATAAATTAAGGTGCAGCAACAGTATTCTTAAGTCTCCGGAAAGCTTTTCGCTGGCCGTTACAAACTCTATTCCCCGAGCGCTTAAGGCGGCACTTCCATCACAATCGAAATAGGCCCTTAGAAAAACGGATTTTTCGGGAACTTTCCCCTGCATGATTAAATTTGGGATTCTTACTGTTGAACTTTTTTTGCCCAGTGGAAAACCAAAAAGGGAATTAAATATCGAAGTCAGCGTTGTCGAAGACCCTGTTATCCTGAATAAATTTTTGGAGCGTTTGTCTTTCAGGAGATGGGGATTAATTGAGAATAGGCTTCGAAATAATTGCTTTGACCTCTCGACTAGGGCAGGCTCTTCGTTGACAATTTGAATTCCGGATTTGTCCATGGACCCATCAGCAATAAAATAGCCCAGGAATTCGGCAAAATCTTCTGAAGGGGTTAGCGGGAACTCGATAAAATCTTTAGCAGCTAGCAGTTTGACTTTGACCCGCCCATTTAGGGATTTTTCTGAAAACAGGGCCCGGATAAGCCACATTGGAACAAACCCCATCTTTAAGGCGTGTGATAGATTGGCGTAATTGGATATTGCTTTTGAATTTGAATGCAAGGATTTCAGGGTTTCTTTTTTATTTTTTATCTCTTGTTTTGCTTTTTTTGCCAAATCCATATCAAAAATTAGGAGGTTTCCGTCTGTTTTTTCGAAAAATGTCCGCTTCAGGTCGAATTCTTTATAGGAAACCGGTATTGAACTAGGAACAGCCACCTGATCCCCCACGCTTAGTTCGTCTGATCGTAATTGCAAAATCGAGCCATTTTTTAAAACGAAGAATGGATGTTCGGAAGTGGTTGTTATTTTGTGGTTGTTGCCATTATCCAAATAGATTGTGCGGAGGGGTGCTGTTTTCTTGAGCTTCCAGAGTACTGAAACATCGGAATCCTCGATTTTTAGGGTTTTTTGGTTCATTGCAGGTAATTTTATCGGCTCTTTAAGCTGCCTTATAAATCCGCCAGAAGTTTGTTCTTCTGGCTCGGTTGCCGAATCGTAGATTTCCCGAATAGTTGTATTTTTACCGTCCGAAAATGCAATTCTGGAATCGCCCGTAACGCACTTACCACTCCCAAACAACCCAAGAACGAGTATTTTTTGCTTTTTTACTTGCGGCTCGTATTTTTCACCAAGGATTGCAACAAGTTCATCATATACCGTTTTTACAATGTGCTCGCGAAGGTTTAATGATTCGGATTTTTTTTCCTTCAAGGCTTTTGCCTCGATTCTTTTGGTGAGTTCAAAGACCAGTTGTACATTAACATCATTTGAAATAAGGACGCGCTGAAGCTCCTTGACTAATGCCTTGATTGCGGCCCCGTCTACAATTGCCGCGCCGGTTATTTTGGCAAGCGCTTTTCGGATGCCTTCTCCAAGATCCATAAGTATCTACCAGAAGTTTTGATAAACAACGATTATAACTGTGTGGCAAAGAGACAATGAGGAAAAATAAACCAAATAACCATGCACGGCAAGCTTCGCGTAATGGAAAAATAAGAATGGGGGCGCTGAGATTTGAATTTCCAGATGAAAGGCCCAAGTGTTTAGGGCTAAATCCCTCTTTCTTTTTCCGGAGAGCTTTTTCTTTCTTGGGAGAAAGAAAAAGGTTCGCTCAGATCAACAGCTCCCAAAGCTGTCAGCATTCCGGTGCTCTTTCTTAATTTTCAAGACAAAAGACCTTTTCTTTATCCCAAAGGTCTTTCTTTTCGTGAAAAGAAAGAGGCTTACCAGGTTGGCCCACGCCCCCTAAAAATAGATTTAGCAGGGGCAAGTTTATAATTGATTTATCTTGGGGGGTAAGCCTTGGATGGAATGGATTAATGGCAAAAATATTGAAAAAAAGAGGTGAAATGAATTACCCACGCCTAAAGGCGAGGGGAGATAAAATAACCGTTCGACCGCTTCATCCAACAGCTAAAGCAATTGGTTTTCGCGCCTAAGAGGGGGTTTGGGCATGCTTCCAGAAACCCTAAGTTTCTGGGCATGCTAAGAACCTCCGAGGGTTCTGACGCATCCGACAAAACTAAGGGGGGTCGCCCCCCTTGGGTTTGTCAAATAAAAAAATGGAAAAATAAAGGAAAAAGAAGGAAACTATTTCCTTGCGCGCCTGGAGGAGGCGGCAACCGGCGTTGGGATTAGGCCGAGTTTTTCCTCAATTATGTGGAGCTTGTAGAATACATAAATGGACAAGGCGGATAGAAACGCCCCGATTCCCGAGGTATATTGCAATGAATAGCTAAGGGTGTAAGCGGAGCCGGAATCCTCCGAGAGGAAATTGAAATACATTCCAGTAAGGATTAGGAAAATAAGCAACGATATAATGAAAACCACTTCTTCATCCAAAGGCACACCGATTACATTAATTTTTGGCATAGAGTAAACCACCACATTTGTTAAGTTCGGGGTGTTTTTAAACTTTGCTTGGAAGGAAGAGGGGAAAGGATATGAAAAATTAAGAGTTTGGGAGGAAAAATTGTTTGGTTTAAAACTAGGGAGAAGAGGCTATTGCGTTTTGGGAAGGGCAGGCATGTTGGGGGGGTGACGGCTAGGCGGGTTTAAGGCCTTTGGCGACGATTTTGGATAGGTTTATTAAATTAATAGACAAAATTAATGGAGATAGATAAAACAAAAGAAAAAAACCTGATTTTTCGTATCTTTTGGAAACAGGAAGGCATCGGTATGGTTTGTTTTGGATAGGATAAAATTCTTACAAATAAACATACCCCAACGAGGGGAAGACAAATTATGAGTGAAATAAGCGTTCCGGGAGATTTGCTATTTGAGGATGCAAGGAGGCTGGATGGGGCATATGTTTTGGGAAACCAAACAATTGCCAGTGTTATTTGCGTAAAAAGCGAGGATAGGGTGGTTCCGCTTAAGGGCAAATATTTGCCAATAATTGACGACTACGTTGTTGGCATTATTTCCGAGCAAAGATTTTCCGGGTATACAATCGATTTGAATTCGCCATATGAGGGGCAGCTTTCAACTAGGGAATCTAGGGAGAGTTTCAAAATCGGAGATGTGGTTTCGGCGCTCATCCAAGAAGTTGATGAAGTAAACGAACCTATGCTAATTGAGCCAAGAAAACTAAGCGGAGGAAGGCTGATTGAAATTGATGCCGTGAAGGTGCCAAGAGTGATTGGAAGGAATTCAAGCATGGTTTCAATGATTGAAAAATATGCAAAAACCAAGCTTTTTGTTGGAAAAAACGGGAGGATTTACATAAGGGAGGGAAATGTCGAACTTGCAATTGCTGCAATTTTGAAAATCCAAAAAGAAGCGCATACACAGGGGCTGACGGATCGGGTAGAGGCGTTTTTGGAATTTGAAGCGGGAAAGGCTTGAATTTATAATTAAGAATAAGAGGATGACTTCTATGGAAAAACAGATTTTGATTAAAAACGGGATAAGAAACGATGGCAGGGGCATACTGGATCTTCGGCCAATAAAAATAACCGCGGGGGTCTTGAAAAAAGCGGATGGAAGCGCAATGATTGAATGGGGAAAAAATAAGATATTGGCAGCGGTTTACGGGCCAAGGGAGGCATTTCCAAAGCATGCTGCAAACCCAAACCGGGCAAATGTCAATTGCAAATATTCGATGGCGCCTTTTTCATCCCTTGAAGAGCATGGGAGAAGCGGGCCTAATAGGCGCGCAATTGAAATTGGGAAAGTTGCAAAGCACGTTTTTGAAAATGTGATCTTGACAAACCAGTTCCCAAAAACGCAAATAGACATAAGCATTGAAATTTTACAATCGGATGGAGGAACAAGGATTGCCGGAATTACAGCCGCCGCAGTCGCACTTGCCGATGCTGGCATTCCAATGAAGGATTTGGTGCAGGGGGTTTCCGTTGGAAAAGTAGATGGGCAATTGGTTGTTGATGTCGATAAGATCGAGGATAACCTTGGAACTTCGGATATCCCGGTAATCGTATCCCTTAGGACAAATGAAATTTTATTATTCCAGCTGGACGGAATGCTTGAAAAGAAGGAAATTGAAACCGCAATCGATTATTCTTTTGAGGCTGCAAAGGCGGTTAGGGCGCTTCAGATCGAGGCTTTGAAAAACAAATATGTTGTTGAAGAGAGTGGTTAAATGATAATGAATGAAGTCAAGGAAGAATTTGTAAAGGAGATGTTGAAAACAGGCAAGCGCTCCGATGGCAGGGAACTTTTACAGTATAGGAAAATAAAACTCGAAAAAGGCCTTTTGCCAAACGCAGAAGGAAGCTGCCTTGCGCAAATTGGAGATTCAAAAGTACTTGCAGGAGTTAAATTCGATATTGTCGAGCCATATAAGGATAGGCCAAGCGAAGGCGTGTTTCAAGTGAACGCCGAATTTTTGCCGCTTGCACACCCTGAATTTTTTGCAGGTCCGCCCGATGAACGAAGTATCGAGCTTGCAAGGGTTGTTGATCGCGGGATTAGGTCGGCAGATTGTGTGAATGCTAAAAAGCTGTATTTAGAGGAGGGAAAAGCGCTTGGAATTTATGTTGATTTGTATATCATGGATCATTGCGGAAATTTGATTGATACGGCAGCTCTTGCGGCAATGGGCGCACTGCTTAACACAAAGGTTCCAAAATACGAGGAGAAGGCGCTTATTAGAACGGAATTTACAGGAAAGCTTCCAATTGTTAGAAGCGCAGTTGTTAGCAGCTTTGAAAAGATAGATGGAAAACTTGTTTTGGATGCAAACGATGAAGAGGAAGTATCCTCGGAAGGGAGGCTTTCTTTGGCCACTTGCGATGGGGATTTGCTTTGCGCTGCCCAAAAATCCGGAAAGGCCTCGTTTTCAAGGGAGGAATTTTCGAGCCTTATGGATATTGCCCTTGAAAAAGGAAAAGAGCTTAGAAATTTACTTAATGGGTGAAGTTAGGAATGGGATCGCATTACGGAGTAAAAATCAGGAAACGGGAAAATGACGTATTAAAACAGCAGCGCGCAAGCTATGTTTGCCCAACTTGCCAAAAACAAAATGTCAAAAGGAAAGGATACGCGCATTGGCTTTGCGGATCTTGCGGGACTGAATTGTCAGGAGGAGCCTACTCGCTTGCAACTTCGGTTGGAATTTCGGCTAGGAAAACACTGCAATCATTGAAGCCAAAAAAATAACTATTTTTAGCAGAATGAAATAATGATTGCCAATAGAATGAAGTTCAAAAACAGGATTGCCTATGCCACAAGAATTCATGCAGTTGCAATGTGATTTTTCTAATTTCAAGCTATTTGAAAAAATTGAAGGAAACGCCCTAAACAACGAAAATGTTTGCAGCCTAATGGAAAACGGGGTCGAAGCGATCCGAAAAAACCTATTTGATTTTGCGCCAATTGATAAGAAGGGAATTGAAAATGCAGCAAGGGAGGATTTGCAAAAAATCAAAACCATTCCTGATTTGTTTTTATTGATGCGCCAAATAAAGCCCGGTGCGTTGGAGGCGCAAATGGCGAAATTTTGCAAGGACGATAGGAGCCCTGAAAGGGTCATCCAAAAAAAACTTGCACCGGTTACGGATATTGCAATCGGATATTATTTTTCGGTTTTTTTTGAAAAGCTTTTCCCAATCAAAGTTAGGGCGGTTGGAAACCCTCCAAAAAAGGAGTTCAGATTTATTGCAAATTATTCGGGCTGGCTTGCGGTTAGAAAAGTGAATCTGGCAGTTGCAGAAAACAAGGAAACGCTTTCGACAATGGTCCACACGATGGCAACAATCGATGGAAAGCGGGAGAAGTTTTGGAACATGCCGGAGTTCTTTTCAAAAATAAAATTAATTTTATCAAAATACCCCGAAAGGAAATCTTTTGGGAAAATGATCCCGGCACTTGAAGAGGCTAGCAAGGAGGGGCTGTTTTCGCAAAAGGATGCAAGGCTTTCGAAATACGCGCTTCTCAAAATCATGATGCAATTCGGATACGGGCCGTATTTGTCCTCGGCAATGCTTGAAGGAATTTATCCGGAGCTGAAAATTCCAAAGCCCAAGGGAAGGATGAAGAAGAATTGAAATGGAAAAAAACGTTAAACTTGTGCTTATTGGATTGGCACTAATTATTCTAGCTTTGAATCGGCACTGGCTTTGCATCTAAAGTAAATTTTGCGCTTAAAGCCCTGAAATGCGCCTAAACTCTGATTTTTAATAGATTGACTAATTATGTGTTTTATGGATACCCATACAAAGGCCCAGAGAAGCTATAATATGTCAAGAATAAGGAGCAAATGGACTGCTCCAGAGCGTAGAATTCATAATTTTCTGAAAGGCTGGAAAATAAGGCATAAAATGCACCCGAAAATAAAGGGAACCCCCGACGTTGTTCTGCCTAAAATAAAGCTCGCTATTTTCATTCACGGCTGTTTTTGGCACAAATGCCCAGTATGCTATCGAAAACCTAAGTCAAATAAAAAATATTGGGAAAAAAAGATAAAACTGAATCTTAATCGGGATAAAGAAGCAAAAAGAAGCCTCATAAAACAAGGATTTGAGGTAATTGAATTATGGGAACATGAGTTAAAGGGCGATTTTGAAAAAAGCGTTCTGAAAATTCTCAATTCATAAAGAATCAATAAAAGTTTTCCAGTCTGCATCACTGTTTTTGAGTTCCCCGCTTACTTTGACATATCGCTCCTCTTCAATCTCTGCTTCTGGAACAGTCCGTTTTTCAAGCTCATCTTTTAGGCAATAGCCTACTATTTCAGCAGTAAAGGGCTCAAATTCGGGTATTTTGTCCTTAATATCGGCAAGGTCGGGATGCTCTCTTAAAAGCCGCAGGATGAAGTCTGTCGGATACTTTATTCTTACAAAAACATATATGTCCGAAACTCTTTCTGCCCGTTCAACCTCTTTTATCGGCACAATTAGAATCATTCCGTTTTCTTTCCCACTTTTTACACTAACTCTTTTTTTTGGCGGGTTGGAAACATGATGACGTTTAACTGCAATTATGTCCTGACCTACTATAAAATTGTCGAATACCCTGAATTCAAGCTCTAACTCTACGGAAAAAATTTGTTTAATGAACTTTACAAGAGCAATTTCAGCAAGAGCGCCCTGAGTCCAGTTTTCAACTGCCTGGGTTACGCTTCTTTGCCTTGAAGTTCCAAAATCCGCCCTCGTATGCCCGGCATAATTTATATCAATAGCAAATTTGAATGCCGTGATGAAATCCTCCCGAATTAAAAGAACTTCTCTTTGCTTTTTTCTCTGAAGCCAATTATCAATCTCTCCTTTTTCCACGAAATATTTGTTGCCTTTTTTAAAACGCCTTAGCTCTTTGCCTTTTTTTATAATTTTCTCTAGTCTTGTTCTTTCAATTTTCGCATACTTCGCAGCTTCGTTCAGGTCTAGTTCAGTCATAGCAGACTGTAATTTGGAACAGAAATAAAAAGGTTAACTATTTGCAGAAATAGACATTTCCACATATTTCTTCAGACCCAGTTCGTTATTTGCAATTTTCAGCAACTGCTCTGCTATTGGTTTAATGCCAAGAGGAGGAACTGCATTGCCAATCTGTCTTCTGACTTCCGTTGTAGAGCCGATAAATTCAAACGAGTCTGGAAATGTCTGAATGCGAGCTCTCTCCCGATTAGTTAGAGCTCGGGGCTCATCATAGTGATACCCCCAAGTTCCCCCGCCCCCACATGCCACTAGAGTAGGCGAAGGTGCATCTGGATGTAACCGCCGGTATATCAGGCTCATCCAGTTCTTGTTTTTGTGTTCTGGGATATTCCTATAGTTTCCACCAGCAGGTATCATTTCAAGCTTTCTTCTTGTAGATGGATTTATACGCATTATTTCATTATTCAGGGGGATGTTCTCAACTCCCTCTAAAGCGGTTTTTGCAGATATGCGTTTATTCATATGGGTTTCTTCAGGAAACACAAAGCGTATGCCCAAATCTTTTCTTATCCCGACTATAACTACTCGTTGCCTATTCTGTGGAACTCCAAAATCTGCGAAATTTATTAATTTGATTTGAACATCATAGCCGGCACTGCCGACTTTTTCAAAATCTTCCTTAATTTTTTTTATTGCCCAACCATTTTCCATGGTTAGCAGCCCCCTTACGTTTTCGGCTACAAAGAATAGGGGCAGTTTTTTGGCAACAGCTTCAACAAATTTAGTATATAATAGCCCTCTTTTTGTGTTAA
>ERZ1292630.5260-Hain-H41-02um-R3-5260-length-10678-cov-6_pt1 | contig 10678 bp, 4 predicted proteins | sample MGYA00564408_ERZ1292630 | MGnify/ENA primary metagenome ERZ1292630 (study PRJEB36523, sample SAMEA6512641) | groundwater metagenome | collected 2019-01-08 | study: AquaDiva: Metagenomics assemblies of 32 groundwater samples
CCAAAACGCAAGATATTTTCTGACCAAAACATTGCATGTTTTGAGTCCAAAAAAGGTCATCCCGGCCGTTCCCTACTATTTATTGCCTTCCTCAAATGCAACAAACCACAGCACCTGCTGCCCCGCCGTCAGGGACGCCGTCGGCGCAGCGCGACGAAGGGACTGCGACAGACTCGGCCAAGCAACGTGTTTCCATGTGGTCTCTCCGGTGGCTGGTGTTGCTGCGTACGATGTCGGCGATTGGAAGCGGTTTGTTCGACGCCATCAATGTTCTCGACATCTTCGGCCTCTGCGCGACCCACCCGCCGTTGCGCTCGGTCGTCGGTCGCGCGCTGCGCACGATGGGGCTGATCGCCCTGGCCACGTTCGTGATCGAGCACCTCTGCTACAGCGCCGCAAACGCGACGTTTCAGCTCACCGCCGTGTGGCAACCGCAGTCGGATGTCCCTGTGCACGTTCCAACGCGTATGAGCGTCGATGCGAGTTCGTCGCTCCCTTCCCACCCACCGCTCCACATTGCCGCCGGCGTCGCGTGGCTGAACGCCATCGTCTCATTGATGACGGCGCTCCTTCCGTCGGGTGGGTCGACCTCCTCGTCCTCGGGGGGTCGTGCGTCGTCCTCCTCTGACGTTCTCCCGGTGCACTGGCGAGTCAACGGAACCGTCGTCGACGCCTTCGGTCCGGCGACCGTGGGGAACGACGCGCCCATTCTCCTGGTCGCCACCCTGTTTCCGTACAGCGTTGTGTTTCTGCGGCCTTGGATCATCCTGTGCAAAATTGCGATCGTGATTTACGGCATGGTGCTGTACCCGGAGTTGTATTACGCGCTGACATCCGCACCTGGGGGTGGCCCATTCGCGGCGGGTTTGCCCGGCGACCACCTCGCCGCCACGACAGGGAACTCTGGGGGGTCTCAGCCGCGGGGGCGCCGGCCCGTGGACGACGCCCCTCCGGCTGCCGCACCCTCCGTGCAGAGTACGGCTCTCGTCGCACAAAGCCAGGGAACGCTGCTCCTAGTCGCGGAAATCGTTCTTCCGTTGGTCATCGATGCTCTTGCCCTCTTGCCTTGGCTGGTATCTCTGGTGTGGGGATCCTTCTGGTTTTTCTTCTGGCCCTCTTCCATGACCGCGCTCGCCACCGCGCATCCTTCGGTTTTCAGTGGGATCGCTCGCACCGGTCCATTTCTATGGGAAGCGGTGTCGACGCTGTGGTTCATCGCGATCCTCGGTTGCGACGCGGCCGGGTACGCGATGAACGGTTTTCATTTCAAGTTCACCAGTGCGTCGCCGCTGCCGCAACTCCGGCAGAGGATTGAGTTGCCGCCGCTACCCCCCACAAGCGTTCCTTCCGTTGCGGCCTCCTCCGTCGCTCCGTCGTCGGAAGACGAATACATTGACAGCACGTCGTATGGTGCTCGGGTGGCCGCGTATTTGTGTCCCGATGCACCATCGCTCGGCACGCTGTATCACGCACAGAGGCTGGCGATTTGGGGTGCCCCGGCTGGGAATCCCTCGCGGCAACTGCTGTCCCTGCCATCGTCATCGTTATCGGCGTCGAATGAGTTTGGATCGGCTGGCGGCAGTGGAGTGCGGTCGGCTTCGTCCTTCGTCTACGCAGCCCTCCCTGCCCAGCCTGCCCAACACGTGGAGATAGGGACGCTTTTGAACTTTTACGAGGACCGCACTGCCTACTTCATCGGCTACTCGCTGCCGATGCTGCTGGTCAAGTACACCTTGCCGTGGTACGTGGCAACTTATTACTCCCCTGCTGCGCTCCCGTCCTGGGCGTCTGGGCTGGCGTTCAACATCGTCTTCGGCCTGAGCGTGCTGACCTCGCAAAAGGCATCTTTGGGTCCCCGACCGTTCAGGCGACTGGTGTCCTCGACAACGACAGTCTCGTCACAGACGACCGCGGTGCCTTCGAGCACGACATCCGTTTTCTGCGGTGTACGATTACGGCTGTACTCTTTCGCGTACGGTCGGATTACCCGGCTCCTCCGCCGCGCAGAGGGCTGGCTGGGCAAGCATCGCGACGCGCAAACCTCGCAGGGCCGGCCTTTGATGACCGGCGCGTCAGCCGCCGCCGCCCTCGATAGGGACGACGACGCATGGAAGTGAACACGCCCAGCATGGAAAAAGGGGGACGGCGCGGGGGCGGCCCTGATTTTGGGGTTTGTTTCCGCCGATCTGAGATGCAGCATGATGCCACAGAGAAAAGCGAGAAGGTCGACGATGGTCTGACGTGGGTGACGATAGTCTGCGCGCCGGCGGCTCCAGGGCCGTTCAATTGCATTTCCCCCCACCCACCGGTGCAACGCTGAGGAACAACACGGTCCCTTTTGCCTCTGCGCGAGGTTTTTTTCATTCTGCTCGTGGGGGAAAGGTTATCCCGTTGGATTCGCGGCAAGAGGCACCAAAAAAAATTGCCGAGCCGTGGCCGTTGTTCTCTCTCTCATTTTTTTTTGCTCTCTCTCGCTCTCGCTCTCTCGCTCCAGTCAGCCAGCAGTATTAACATTCTGCCATCCGCGACGATGTCGAGCAGCACGGCGACGGTCGCATCGGGCAAACTCACCGCGATCGAACGCTTACTGCGCGTCCCGCTCTTAAAAACGCGTACCGGTGGTCTGAGCGCTTCGAGCAGCAGCAGCAGCGGGAGTGGAGCCATGGGTGCCCCGGGTGGCGGCGGCGGGAGCTCCCCTGCTCCCCCAGGAACCGTCTCGACGGCCACCTTGAGCGGCAAGGTTGTATTCCTGTATGTGAGTGCCGGCTGGTGCCCCGCGTGTAAGGACACAACTCCGAAGCTGGCCAAGCTTTACCGGGAAATGAAGGCGCTGAATGAAAAGTCTGCCGCGCAAGAGGCTGCGATGCCGGCCGCCATCGCACCCGGAGGAGGCGGGCAACAGCAAGTCGCGGATGAAGTTCAAATCGCGCGCGCCGCCGGGGCACCTGCCGACCGTCCCGCCGCTCCGGCCGCCCCGCAAGATCCTGCCGTCGCCGCTGCCCCAGCCGCTGCCCAAGCGGCGGTGGCAGACGATGGCGATGACGCTGACGCGGCCGATCCGCCCTATGTGCCACCGTTCGAAGTAGTCTTCGTCTCCCTGGATCGCAACGACAAAGGCTTCGACGAGTACTTTCAGACGATGCCCAATTGGCTCGCGGTGCCCTTCGCCTATGAGAAGCAGCGGCGCCGCATCGCCGCCTTGTGCAATGCGCGCTCCATTCCGACGCTGGCCATCGTCAATGAACTCGGCGAGCTCGTGTCCACCCGCGCGATGCGCAATGTGCACCGCCGCGACCTGCGCAAGCAGTTTCCCTGGATTCCGCCGAATGTCAGTGCGGTGTTGCAACGGTGCCATTTCGCGGCCCGCCTGCCTATCGGTGATGAAAAAGAGATGGCGCCCTCGTCGTCGCAGGTGGGTGCGGGTCGGCGCACGGCCGACGACGCCGCCGTGGCCGCCGCCGTGCAACGCGACCTCGACAACGAAGAGGGCGAGTCTGCCGCCATGGGCAACCACAAGCCCAAACCGCAAACCACATCTTGGACCGACATCGCGGCGAAGAAGTACGTGGTGCTGTATTTTGCGCAACTCGCGAGTGCGTCATGTCGTGCGTTCACGCCGAAGCTGCGAAGCGTGTACCGACAGCTGCTGGCTAAAGATGATCCGACGTTGCAGCAGACCACTTTTCTATTCGTAGGCATTGAGGGCTACAACGAGCCGTACAACGCGATGTGGAACGAGTTGCCGTTCAATGCGGTGGCATTTCGCGATCCACACCTGCAGGATCTGCTATCGGCGTGTCACGTCCGGGCGGTGCCATGGGTCACGGTCGTCCGGACGCGCGATGGCAAGATTCTTGGCAATCATGAAGCTGGCATCGAGGACGTGCTCCTGCCGTTCGACGCGGACGAACCAAACACCGCGCCTGTCGAACACGGAGACGGGAATACTCCTGCTCCTGGTCTGGCGATGGCGAATCACCACCACGGCACCACTGCCACCACCATGACGCTGCCATTTAAACCCTTGGCCCACGCCTTCGCCTATTCCGCGTCCCGGTTTCCATGGATCACGCGGAGGGCACTGCCACTCGTCGACGTCCCGATGTCGACGACGACGACGGCCGCCACAAACGCCAGTGGTAACGGCGTCCCGCGCTACCACAAGCACGTGACCCCGTTCCACTCCACGGATCTTCTGTGGGACACGCTCAACAAGACGGTGTCGGTCACGTTCTTCAATAATGGATGTGAAACCAGCGTCGCGCTCCAGGAGTTCCGGAAAACCGCGACGACGTTCTATCACGCCCGGATGGCGAAGAAGAAGCGTTTCAAGCCGACGAGTGATCACAACAGTCCAACGTCGGGCAGCGACGTTCCAGCGGAGGGAAGTGACGCTGCGTCACAGAGGGTGACGGCGGGTCAAGCGAAGGCTGCTGCTGCATCAGTTGGCGGCGACGACGAGGACGACGACGACGTCGAGGACGGAAGCGATGGCTTGGTGAACTTCCTTGCCATCGACGAGCCCTCCACGGTTTCCGTCGGCGCCGGACGCATGCTCCTAGACGCCGCGGGTACCTCGGGCCCACTCCCCGGCGTGCCGTTTATTCTCATGTCCCATTTTTTGGAAGACTTAGCCGAGTGTTATTCTCAGACCATGAGCGAAGGCGACATGACCGCGCAGATCGGTAAGTTTCAGGCAACCCTGAAGGCCGCCGTTGCCAAGAGCATGGCGAAGCCAGAGGACGCGCTAAGTGACGGGAAGAAAAAAGCGCCCGTGCTTACGACCCCTTCGATACCTGCCGGTCCGGCCGCGCCGGCAGCATCGGAATCTGCGGTAAAAGTGTAATGCGAGCAAGCGAACGAACGTCTTTGGCGTGAAACCAAGCAAAAACACACACCTGGCAAGCGGTGCCCAGTTCAGACAAAAAGGAGGTGGGGGGAATGCGGAAGAGTTCCAACGACGGTCGGAAAATATGCCTTTCTCTCTCTACTCCTATGCGGGCTGGCCCTCTCAGCTCTTCGGTCGTTTGCTTTTCCCTCTGCTTTTCCCTTCGTTTCGCTATTTTTTTCTGGGTTTATTATTTTTCTCCCTTTGTTGCTGTCACAAATGTCCGCCGCTGCCGCCGCCGCGAATCCCTTTCAATCCGCCGCAACTTCCGCGGCCGATTCCTCTTCCTGTCCATTCGACGACATCGCCGCAAACTCCTCCGAGGCCTCCTTTTCGCTAGGGGGTCATAGCGACGGGGGCGCGTCGTCGGTGCCCACGGCCGCCGCGACCCCTCCGCGATTCCCTCCGCCACCGGTGACCGCGTCGGCCGCCGACTCTCCATCTGCATCTTCCCGTGTCGGTGCCGATGGCGGGGGGGCCGCCGACTCCCCAGGCCTGCAACGGGACTATGGCAACGCCCACCCGCCACACGGTTCGCCCGAAGCGGCGTTGGTGCGCCAGCCAACCGACCCGCGTGAGGATCCCTTGCACCTTACCGGCGACGAGGAGCACCGCGCCACATTGCCTGAAGACCACCGCCCCGCGGTCGACATCGCAGAGCAGCCGGCCACCGGAAGAGACGTGTCTGCTCCTCACGTCGACGCGGTGGTGCCAAGTACCGGTGGCGATGAGGGCCTGGACACGAGCGAGTTCATCCTCGATGGCTCTAGCGAGGTGGACGGTGCGCCATCAGAACGCACCGGTGCCGCGGTGGTTGCTCCAGAAGCAGCCCCTGTTTTCGAACCGGCCGTCGGTGCCCGAGAGGCCCAACACGCCACCGCAGAGGTCGAGGACGTGTCCGCCGCACGTGAACGACGTGTTGAAAGCGATCAACCGTCGCAGTGGACAGCCGCCGCTTCTGGCGAGGTGCCAACTGCCCCAATACCGCCCTCCCCCTCCCCGACGCGCCGGGGGCCCCCGGGCCCTTGCCTGCCCCCCTCGCCCCCCAAATTGGCGCAGCAACCCGCCGTGATGAACGTCAACCCCTTTGCGGCCACGACGCCTTCTCATCCGTCCTCACCGGTCGCAACAGCAGATCCCTTCGCCTCTGCGGCGGATGTGGACGACGACCCCTTTTCGCACCTTTCCGACGCGCCGCCGCCGCCGCTGCCGGAGCCCATCATCCTCGCGCCACCGCCTGGTGTCAGGGAGGCCGTATTGACAGGAGGGGCCCCGATAGCCGTATTGGCCGCTCGTCCTGCTGCGGAGGTGGCCTTCTTAACACCCTCAGTCGCGGCAGGGGCACCATCACCTCCCGCACCACCACCCCCAGTCGTAGCTGCCCCCTTCATGGAGGTTCCTACCTCTGCTCCCAGTCGCGGGGGGTCACGCCACGTCGTGGAGCCCCCTTCTCTGTCGACCGTGGCTGCACCGGTGGCCTCCGGCGGCCATGTTGCGGCTCCTCCTGCCAAGCGTAGCGGTGGTACCTCATCGCCCAAGGCGGCAGCGGTCAACAACCCATCAACGGTGGTGACGGCCGCCGTCGTCGCGACCACCAACCCGTTCGAGTCGATGGGTGACGGGGACGACCCCTTCGCCACGGTTGGCAACGGCGGCGGAATGGACGAGCCGCACGACCCGTTCGCCCAACTCGGCCACCACCACAGCGTCCTCCAGAGGCCGCCCCTGCCGCCGACGCCGTTCGTTGCCGCCCAGGCGGCTCCTCCTTCTGCGTATGACCCGTTTGGGCACTTCAACGGAGGGGCTCCTGCGGCCGATCATCATCTATCAGCTGCTCCGCCTGTGGCAACTAAGGACGAGCCGCCTCCCCTTTCCGGGCGGCGCCCGATGGACCCTCGGATCGCTGCGGCGCCGCTCCTTCAGATGGCCGCCCCGCCGCCCGTCGTGACGGCCGCCAGCCACATGCAAACCAACCCCTTCGCGTCCGCACAATTTGGAGGAGGAGGAGGAAGCTTCGGCGCGGCGGACGAGGATGACCCGTTCAGCAACCTCGGCGGCGGCGGGGAGGACGCCTCGACCGCACAAGCATTTCCGCCACAGGCACCGACGGTTTTCCAACCGAGCGCAATCCAACCGCCCACAGCCCCACCTGCACCCCATCCTCCCGCTGTTCGTGCGGCTCCCTCGTGGCCGTCCCAGGTCCCTGGGGGCCATGGGATGGACAGCGGCAACGCAGGAGGTATGACGCACCAACCGCTCCCCTCCGGCGTCTCCTCCTGGTCGCATCCGCAGCCCTCACCATCGTTCCCCACCGACGCACCGCATCCATCCTCCTCGTTTGCGCCCGCCGTCGCCGCGCCACCCCACGTCCAACAACCGCCCTTCACCTCCCCGGCGGCAGTATCGGTGCCGTTCACCATGGCGCAGCCAGCGGCGCATCCAGGGCATCCAGCGCATCCAGGGCATCCAGCGGCGCAGCCCGTCACCGCCGCCGCACCTCCGTTCAGTGCCAGTGGCGCAGCAGCATTCCTCCCGACTGGGCCCACAATGACCGGCGGCGCACCCCCTACGCACCTCCCGGCAGCGCACCAACACAACGCTCTGGGGATCGCGACGGCGCACGCGTCCCCTCCGCCACCGTCGACCGGGGTGGCAGGAGGTCAACCATCACCTGCGTTTTATCCAGCGACCGCTGCCGCGCACGTGTCGGCGCCGACCAGTAGCGCTCCCGTGATGGGCGGAGGGTACCACAACGCCGCACATCCGGCAATGGCGGCCGCCACTGTGCCCTTCGCCCAGCCGTCGCAGTGGCCACCAGCGACGGGCACCGCAAACGCCCCTGCCACGGCGGGAGGGCCACAGCCGCCGCCGCCGCCGCATCTTCCGAGTCCGCCAGCCATGGTGGGGTCGGGCATGCCCCCTCCCCCGAGTCAGCCAGCCGTGGGATGGGCCCCGCAAGGAGGAGTTCCTCACCAACTACAACTGCCGCCCCCTTCCGCATATCAAGGAGGTGTAGGGGCCCCCGGCTCCTTTCACGCGGCAGCAGCGGGAGTACTAAATCCCGCTCACTTCTTGGTCGCCCCTGCCAGCACGCCGGTGTCGACGCCCCATCCCCAGAGCAGCGCATCGGGCACGCCTATGGCCAACGGTATGGGAACGCCAAACGCCTCGTCCTGGGCCGCGACCAACTACGCCGCGGCGGGCAGCTCCGGACCGCAGGCGCCGATGCTGCCTCTGCCAGTGTGGCAACGCCGCGCCTGTGTGCCCGTCGTGTTCAGCACACTGGGCGGCCGCGTGTTCTCACTGCATGAGGCGCCCTCGATGAGCGCAGCGGGCGGCAGTGCGGCGGCGGCGGTGTCGATCGGATGCGATTTACTGGCAAACGTGTTGCGTCAGTCTGACGTCGACGAAGGGCAGCTTTATGTGAGTGCACTCGAGGGCAACACAGGTGGCGGCGGCCAGGGCACGCCTCAACAGCAAGCTCTGCCTTTGCTTCCGAGCGTGAAAGCCGACGTCGTGCTGGCGATGCTGGACGCGGCATGTCCTGGCTCCTCGCACCCGCTGCGCGACCTCCTTCGCCTGCTTCTCCGGAAGGGAACTACCTTCGACTGGGCGCAGGACGCCACATTCATCGCGAAGATTGCGAGTTCTGTCTCAACCCACAGCACCCAGACACTGAGCGCGCAAACCGTGGCGGCCGCGTCCGGCGGTGTCGTTCCATCTGGATGCACACCGCCTCTGTCGCCAGGAGACCTCGCTCGCGTTGAGGCGGCCATTCAGGGTCTGCTCATCGAGGGTCGCCGCCACGATGCCGTGAGCACCGCGCTCCACGCCGGCCTCTTCGCGCACGCCATCGTGATCGCGACAGTGTGCGACAAAGACACGTACCTCAACGTGGTTCAGCGTTTCGTGGCCTCCACGACCCATGGCCCGCACTCCCCGTTAGCCGAGGCACTCCGCCTGTTCAACGAAATCCCGAACCTGGCCGCTGCGAGCGTTCACGACGCGGCATCGCTCTCCACCTGGCCCGAGCAAGTGCAATTACTGATCACGAACTTTGCCAAGGGAGCGGCAGAGGGCCTCGTCGCGTGGGGCGACACGCTACAGCGACACGGACAAACCGAAGCCGCTCACTTTTGCTACCTCGTGGCTCAACTTTCGCCAGCCGGCAGCCAACCGGCGGTCGCGGAAGTCCTTAAGAACAAGTACACGTTGCTCGGTGGCGTGCATCGCCGGGACGCAAGCCGCGCGGCGCTCATGTCGCCGCAGGCGATCTTCATGACCGAAGTGTTCGAGTTCGTCAGGCAGCAATGGAGCGATAAGTACGTCCGGCCGCAGCTGATGCCGTTCAAAGTCGCCAAGGCGCTCCTGTTCCAAGAGGTGGGCCTCGTGGCTCGCTCGCAGCAATATCTGGAGCATGTTACCAAACGGTTGCCCCAGCCGCATACGCAAAGTCGCAAGGGGCCGTTAGACGACGCGTCGTCGCGCACATTGGCGGCCACGGCGGAGCGGTGGAAATCTCAACTCGCGAAAGCGGAGGAGCAGCGGCAAGCCGCGGCCAATGCTCGGAAGAAGTCGTCGTCGTCGACGTCAGGTAGCGGCGGCACTTGGTGGCCTTTTGGCGGCAGCAGCGGGGGGGCCGCGAAGCAGCCTCAGCAAGCCGTAACGGCTTCGTCGGCGAGCAGCAAAGTCGCGTCGTCGGCAATGAGTGCGGCGGCGCAGCCACTCCCCGTGACGCCATCGACGGCGTCGCCGCTGGAGACCGCCGGGCAGCGCCCCGCCGTGATTGCCTCGTCGTCGGAGGCGCCGGGTCGAAAGAGCTGGTCCGTCGGCAATTGGCTCAAGATAGGCCGAGGCTCCACCTCGTCGTCCGCGCCGTCCTCCGATGCGAAAGGTGGCACCGGCAAAGTGGAAGAGAAGAAAGTGATGATCCTCGACGACACCGCCGCGCCCACTTACGACCCCGTCACGGGCCGCTATACGTTCGAGAAGACAAAGGAAGAGGAGGTTATTGAACAAATGATAAAGGCCGGCCCCCCTCCCGCTCCGCGGGCGGGGGCAAGGCCTTCGTTGGCAGGGAGTGCGCTGCCGCCTGCTCCGATAGGAGGGCTCACCACCGCTCCGCCGAGTCATAATCCCAACATGGCCGCGCCGGTAGTGTTTCACACGCCGGTGGTGAGTCACGGAATGCCCACCGTGAGCTTCCATCCCGAGGGAAACCCAGCCGCCGCGGCAGGCCCGCCTGCATCGAGCCCCTACGGTGGCTTCATGATCCCAGCGAATGCGGCAGCGCCTGCTGCCTCGTCGAACGCAGGATGGGGCGCCGGGCCGTCCGCGACGATGGCCTCCCCGGCTGCCGCGGGCACGATACCACTGATGGTCCCCATGGGAGCCGCGAGCGGCGCCGCCCCCCTCCCTGTGGGGGGCTTCGTGCCGCCATCTGGCGCCGCGGCGCCGGGTCACGCCCGTCCTCAGAGCCGTTATGTCGACGTTTTTAATTCGTGAACGAGGGAGGCGGGAAGGAAAAAGACATTATTATTTTTGTAATCCGTGACGTCCGGAGGGAGTATGGGATGGAAATGGGGGAAGGCAAAGCACAGTGAAATTTCTCTTCTTTTTCGGAGGAGCGGGAAGGATTTCGCCGTTTCCGTGGGAAAGGCTTGTGACTGCCCTCCGCACCACTGATGGCTTCAGTTGGAGGGGGTAGCGCCGCCTGCTCCTCGACTTCGACCGGGCAACGGGCAGCCTCGCCCATGATCCCAGTGCAGGAAGACGGCGGAACGACGGATC
>ERZ1292630.5262-Hain-H41-02um-R3-5262-length-10678-cov-5_pt1 | contig 10678 bp, 5 predicted proteins | sample MGYA00564408_ERZ1292630 | MGnify/ENA primary metagenome ERZ1292630 (study PRJEB36523, sample SAMEA6512641) | groundwater metagenome | collected 2019-01-08 | study: AquaDiva: Metagenomics assemblies of 32 groundwater samples
CGGGAGCCGCACCTCCAGCACGGCGGAGTGGGTAGAGCGGGTGAGGCCGCGTCTGGCGCTCATCTCAGCCGGGGAACGGAACCGCCATCGCCATCCATCTCCCGAGACGGTGCGGCGATATCGCCGGGGCGGGGCTCTGGTGTTGAGAACCGATCAGGAGGGTGCCATTCGCATCACGGCCACCGCGAGCGGGCTCCTCGTCGCGACACGCGCCCACCCGCAGCCGCGGGCCCTCGACGGAGCGAGTGATTCGCCCTTAAGTCCTTGTTTCGATTTCCCTTGAGGGGTTTTGGCCCCCGTGCTATTGCTCCTGAATGAAGCCGCTACGGCTACTCCTCCTGGCATCCGGACGGGGGAGTCACGTCGCGAACCTGATTCACGCGACCCGTGACGGTCGGCTGAGTGGATCGGTCGTACGCGTCGTATCGGACCGGCCGGACGCGCCGGCGCTGGAGCAGGCCCGGGATTTAGGGATTCCGGTGACCGTCCTCCTCCCCTGGAGCGAGGGCGCGCGTCTGTCGGCCGAGACCGAGGATTCGCTCCTTTCGATCGTGGCGGAGGAGCGGCCCCATCTCGTCGTCCTCTGCGGATTCATGCGGCTGCTTCGCGCGTCGTTCCTGTCTCGCGCCGGCGTTCCGGTGGTAAACGTCCACCCGTCGCTCCTACCCCGATTCCGGGGTCTGCACGCGCAGCGACAGGCCATCGAAGCGGGAGCGGCCGAGACTGGAGTTACCGTTCACTTCGTGGATGCCGGGATGGATACCGGTACGATCGTTCTGCAACGATCTCTGGCCGTCCTCCCGGGGGAGAGCGTCGAGGAACTCACCGCGCGGCTTCTCCCGCTCGAGCATGACACTTACGTCGAGGCGCTCCGGCGCCTGCAAAGAGGAGACCCGATGAACGCCAGCGAACGACCCCTCCGAGACGTCGTGATCCCGGGCCGCGCCCCGGACTACCGGGGGAAAGTACGCGACCTCTACCTTCTCGGCGACCAGATGCTCCTCGTCGCCACCGACCGCGTCTCTGCCTACGACGTCATTCTGAACGAGGGAGTTCCGGGGAAGGGGCGAGTGCTGACGCAGATATCCAAGTTCTGGTTCGAGAAACTCGCTTCCATTGTGCCGAACCATTACATCACCTGCGACGCGGATCGCTTCCCGGAGCCGTTCTCGAAGCACCGGGAAATCCTGGAAGGGCGGTCAATGCTCGCCCACCGGGCCAAGCGGTTCGACGTCGAGTGCGTGGTGCGCGGCTACCTCGCCGGATCGGGGTGGAAGGAGTATCAAGCCTCGCGGTCGGTCTGCGGCGTCGCGCTTCCGGCGGGGCTCACGCTCTCCTCCAAGCTCCCCGAGCCGATCTTCACGCCGGCGACGAAGGCCGAGGAGGGGCACGACGAGAACATCCCCTTCGAACGGATGGCCGAGATCGTGGGGCTCGATCGCGCGGAGGAACTACGCGCGATCAGCCTGGCGATCTACAAGGCGGCGGCGGAACACGCGGCGTCGTGCGGCCTCATTCTCGCCGACACGAAGTTCGAATTTGGGGAGCGGGACGGCAAGATCATCTGGATCGACGAGGCGCTCTCACCCGATTCGTCGCGCTACTGGCTTCGGGCCACCTACCGTGAAGGCGTGGCTCAGGACTCGTTCGACAAGCAGGTCATCCGCGACCATCTCGACGCGGTGAAGTGGGATCGAAATCCGCCGCCGCCGCCGCTTCCCGCCGAGATCGTGGCGAAAGCGGGAAGGCGATACGAAGAGGCGATGGAGATGATCACGGGCGTGAGCGTCGCCGGCGGGAAGGGGCCGCGTTGAACGGAATCCGAATCGGACGCGCCCTCCTGTCGGTCAGCGACAAGAGCGGTCTCGTGGAATTCGCCCACGGACTCGCGCGCCACGGTGTGAAGATCGTGTCGACCGGTGGCACCGCCTCGACCCTTCGCGCGGCGGATGTCGGCGTGCGCGACGTCTCCGAGGTGACCGGGTTTCCGGAACTCTTCGACGGAAGGGTGAAGACGCTTCATCCGAAGATTCACGGGGGAATTCTCTATCGGCGCGGGCACGCGAAGGACGAGGAAGACCGTCACCATCACGGAATCGTCTCCATCGACCTGGTGGTCGTGAATCTCTACCCCTTCGAGTCGACCATCGCGAAGGCGGGCGTGGCCGACGCGGAGGCGATCGAGCAGATCGACATCGGTGGTCCCGCGCTGATCCGCGCCGCCGCGAAGAACCACGCGCACGTCGTGGTCGTGGTCGAGCCCGACCAGTACGCGCCACTCCTGGAAGCGCTCGATGCGGGAGGCGGGATCGTTCCGACGTCGCTGGCCCGGGAGTTCGCCGGCAGGGCGTACGAACGCACCGCTTCGTATGACGCGGCCATCGCCCGCTATCTAGGCGCGGGGGAAGCGGTGGCCGGCGCTTCGCCCACGGAACGCGCGGCCGGGCTGCCCGGCGCCGTGGGGGCGGGCGAGCCGCCTGCGCTCCTCCCCGAGCGGATCGATCGCTCCTACCGGCTCTTGCAGCGGCTTCGGTACGGCGAGAATCCCGGGCAGGAAGGAGCACTCTACGCGCCGACCGCCGGGGGTCCCCTGGATCGACTGGCGCAGCGGCGCGGGAAGACGCTCTCGTACAACAATTTTCTCGACGTGGAGGCGGCGCTCGGATTGCTTCACGAATTCGAAGCGTGCGCGGCGGTCGTCGTGAAGCACCGGAACCCCGCTGGGGTGGCGCTGGCCCCGAGCGCGGCGGAGGCGCTGGTCCTGGCGCGCGACGCGGATGCGCTCTCGTCGTTCGGCGGCATCCTGGGCCTCAATCGTCCGCTCGACGATGCGGCGCTCGACGCCATCGGCAGTTTCTTCTTCGAAGTCGTGCTGGCCCCGGAGATCACGGCTAGCGCCGAACGGCTCGACGCGCTCCGAAAGAATCTCGTGATCCTCGACGTGCCGGATCTATTGCGCCACGCTTCAGACCCCTTCGCCTCGCGGGGGCTCCTCGGTGGGCTCCTGGTCCAGACGCGTCCCGCGGCGCCTTCCTTCGACCACTGGAAGCCGGTGACGAAGCGCCCCGCCACGGCCGCCGAGGTTGCGGATCTTCGCTTCGGCTGGAAAGTGACGCGGCACGTCGTCTCGAACGCCATCGTGATCGTGAAGGGCGGCCGCACGCTCGGCATCGGGGCGGGGCAGTCGTCGCGCGTCGATTCGGTGCGCCTGGCCCTCTTGAAAGCGGAGCGGTCAGGGCACGACGTCCGCGGAGCCGCGCTCCTTTCGGATGCGTTCTTTCCGTTCCCCGATTCGGTGGAGCTTGCGGCCCAAGCCGGGATCGCCGCGATCGCTCAACCAGGCGGGTCGGTGCGCGACGCGGAATCGGTCGCGGCCGCCGACGCCGCGGGGATGTTGATGGTCCTCACCGGCGAAAGGTGCTTCCTGCATTGAGCCACGAACTTCTGCTCATCCTCGATTTCGGGTCGCAGTATACGCAGCTCATCGCGCGGCGCGCGCGGGAGCTCGGCGTCTATGCCGAGGTTCACGGGGCGCACGCCACGGCGGCGCAGATCGCGCGCTGGAAGCCGAAGGGGATCATCCTGTCGGGCGGTCCGAGCAGCGTCCTGGAGGAGGGTGCGCCCGGTCTGCCGCCGGGGACGCTCGAGTCCGGGGCCCCTGTCCTTGGAGTCTGCTACGGCATGCAGCTCCTGGCCCGCGATCTGGGGGGGCGGGTGCGCCCCAGCAATCGGCGCGAGTACGGCATGGCGACGCTGGAAGTCGAGCGGGAGGGGACCATTCTGAGCGGCGTCCCCGCCTCGAGCCGCGTCTGGGCGAGCCACGGCGACACGGTCGAAGCGCTCCCGCCGGGATTCGTTCGGTTGGCGGGAACCGACTCGGGCGTCCTTGCCGCGGCCGAGAACGTGGAGAAGCGCCTCTTCGCCGTGCAGTTTCACCCGGAAGTCGCGCACACCGACCACGGCACCCGCATCTACCGGAACTTCCTCTTCGACGTCTGCGGCTTCAGCGGCGACTGGACGATGGGAAAGGTTCTGGAGGAGCAGACGGCGAAGATCCAGGCTCAGGTGAAAGGCGGACGGGTGATCTGCGGGTTGAGCGGCGGCGTCGACTCCTCGGTGGTCGCCGCGCTCCTCCATCGGGCGATCCCCGGCCAGGTGCGCGCCGTCTTCGTTGACAACGGGCTGCTTCGGAAGAACGAGGCCGCGGAAGTGCGCGCCGCCATGGCCGACGTGATCGGAACCGATCTCGTGGTGGTGGACGCCAGGCGGCGATTCCTCGACGCGCTCCACGGCATCTCGGACCCCGAAGAGAAGCGAAAGACGATCGGCCGCGTCTTCATCGAGGTATTCGACGACAAGTCGCACGAACTGGGGGGAGCCGATTTCCTGGCCCAGGGGACGCTCTACCCGGACGTCATCGAAAGCACGTCGACGCGGGGGCCTTCGGCCAAAATCAAGTCTCACCACAACGTCGGCGGGCTCCCGGAGCACATGCGGATGGAACTTGTGGAGCCCCTTCGGGATTTATTCAAGGACGAGGTCCGGGCGCTGGGCGGCCTGCTGGGTCTGCCGCCCCACATCCTGGGCCGCCATCCGTTCCCCGGCCCGGGGCTGGCCGTCCGGCTTCTGGGACCGATCTCCGAAGAAGGACTGGAGACCCTTGCGGAAGCGGACGATATCTTCATCTCGGAGCTCCGGCAGTCGGGTCTCTACGACTCGGTCTGGCAGGCATTTGCTGTGCTCTTGCCGGTCCGCACAGTCGGCGTGATGGGGGACGGGAGGACGTACGACCAGCTGGTCGCGCTCCGGGCCGTGACCTCCAGCGACGGGATGACGGCCGACTGGGCCCGGCTCCCAGACGCATTCCTGGCCCGGGTGTCGTCCCGAATCGTGAACGAGGTTCGAGGCGTCAACCGCGTCGTCTACGACATCAGCTCAAAGCCGCCCGCCACGATCGAGTGGGAATGACGGTGGCGCAGGGAGGTTTCGCGTGAAGGTTTGCGGAGGAATGCTGATCCGCCGGAGAGAGTTCCAGACTCCCATCGCGCGCACCATCGCGACGCTTGTGCTGCTCGGCGTGGCGACGGCTGCGCAGGCGGCCGCACCGGCCCCGTGGCTCCTGGACCGGGCGCGCGGGACGCCGCAGGAAGCCGAGGTGCGCGAGCAGATCCGCCGCTGGAGCGAACTGCGGGCCGGAGGCGCCGACAAGGTGCACGCGGAGTTCGCGCTCAGCGCCTCGCGCTATCCGCGGGGCGGCGTGGCGCGACGCAACATCCTGGTCGTGCTGGCGCAGTTTCCCTCCGATCAGTTCGGTGGGGCGGTGAAGCCCGCGTCGCAAAGCACGCCCGCTTACTACCAGAAGATCTTTTTCAGCGAGGATCCGAGCGACGGCTTCACGAGCGTCCGCGAATACTATCGCGAGGTCTCGAATGGCCGACTCATCATCTCCGGTCAAGTGACGTCGAAGTGGTTGGACATGCCGCACTCGTACGCCTACTACGTGGACGGATCGGCTGGACTTAACTTCGGCGGCTACCCACGGAGCGCGCAGCGCCTGGCCGAGGATGCCATGAGCGCGGGCTTCAACGACTTCGATGGCAAGCTCGGTTATTTCGACAACGATGGACCGGACGGCATTTCGCATAGTGGCGACGACGACGGCTACATCGATGCGGTCAGCGTGATCCATCCGGGAGTCGGCGGAGAGGTCGTCTCGGGATCTCAAGCGTTCAACTACATCTGGTCTCATGAAGCGGGGACAGCCATCTATTCGAACTGCCCCGGCACGGGCGGGGGGCCAGGATGCCTTCCGGGCATTACCCTCGGGGAAGCACGCGGCTTCCTGTACTTCATGGGCGGTGAGTACAACGAGCACCCTGCCGACTACGCGATCGGCACTTACTGTCACGAATTCGGGCACACCATCGGACTCCCCGATCTATACGATCCGATTGGCGCAGGACTTGGCTTTTACTCGCTCATGGGATTGGGAAACTACCTTCCCTTCTACGGAGAGGGGACTTTTGGCTCGGTCCCCAGCAGCCTCGACGCTTGGTCGCGGCAGTACCTCGGCTTCGATCCGATCGTGACTCCAGCCGCCGGAGGAGCCTATTCGCTCGGTCCGGCGACGGGCGGCGGCGGTTCGCTTCGTCTCTGGAGCAACGGCGAACCAGGCAGCGAGTATTTCCTCGTGGAGAATCGGCAGAAGACCGGGAGCGACCGCTTCCTCCCTGGCGACGGTCTCCTCATCTACCACGTCGACGACCGCAATCAGGACAATCTCAGCGGACCTTCCTTCTACCGCGTTCGAGTCGTCGCGGCCGACGGTCTCGATGATTTGGAGTCGTCGCTGGGGAATTTCGGAGACTCCACGGACTTCTGGCCGGGGCCGCCCCAGCTGCGGAGCTGGACCGAGTCGACGACGCCAAACTCCCGCGACTACGCCGGATTTGATACCGCGATCCGCCTCGCTAACATCGTGGGGGGCAGCGTTGACGGGAGCGATTCCGTCTCCTTCGATCTCGTTCTGTCCGCCAGGCCGGAGCTGCGGATCGCAGGGTCGACCTACCAGGACGGCGGGGACGGGCATCCCGATGCGACGGAGAGTGGCGACCTCACGCTTCAGGTCCGGAACGTGGGGACGGGGTCGGGCTCCCTCACGTACACGCTTTCTTCGCTCGACGCACTGGCGACCGTGAACGCCGCGTCGTCCTCGGGGGCCGCGCTGGCGACGGGGCAGTCGGGGACGAACGCGACACCGTTCACGCTTACTTTCGGCGCCCCGGTGTCGCTGCCGCGAATCGTCGTGCTCCGACTCACGTGGAACGATGGTAGCGCCTCCGGAACTCAAGACTTCTCGCTGACGATCGGCGAAGGCGCCGGACTCAGCGAGAATTTCGAGAGCGACTTCATCGCGAGCGGCTGGAGCAGCGGGGCCATCGCGCCTTCACCCTACGACGAGTGGCACCGGACACAGGTTCGCTTCCATGGAGGGGGCTTCGCCGCCAAGGTCGGGAGCACGAACGCGCTCGACTCGGGATCCAACGAGCAGCAAACCTATCGGAGCAATCAAGACGCGGGGATTATCTCCCCCGGTTTCGATCTCCCCGCGAACTCGCAGCTCACGTTCTGGTCGTACATCGACTCCGAAACGAACGGGGGGACGGGGGCGTGGGATGGTGGGCGCGCGGAGATTTCACTTCTGGGCGGGCCTTGGATGCCGCTGGCCGTGGATGAAGGGTATCCCTACCTGATCGAATTCAACGCGGGTACGGCGCTCTCGGGTTCCGACGTCATCGCGGGTTCGGTTGGCGCGTGGCGGCGGTACGTCGCCGATCTCTCCTCGTATCAGGGGCCCGCACGCATTCGATTCCGGTTCGCCAGCGACGACACGAACGATCCTCGCGATCAGTTCGGAAGCCTTGTCCGCTACTACGAAGGCTGGTATGTGGACGATGTCGTCGTGGCGCCGCGTCAAGATCCCGGGCCGACGCCGCGTCGCGTGTCGTTTCGCGCGGGGCCGGTTCCGTACTTCGCTGGTTCATCTTCAGCCGGCTCGCTCCGATTCCGTTTCAGCGCACCCGACGGACTTCCTCATCCGGGGGAACGTCCGATCGTTCGAATTTTCGACGTAAAGGGACGGTTGGTCCGGGCTCTGAACGCGTCCGTCGATCCGCTCCTCTCGAACGAATTCGGCGCTTCGTGGGACGGTCGCGATCGCGGCGGGGCCGCCGCCGGAGCGGGGGTCTACTTTGCGCAGGTGACCATTCTCGGCCGGACCCAGACGACGCGCCTCGTCGTTGTGCGCTGATCCCATGACGCGCGAGCCTGCGCGGCGGAGATCCGTGGGTCCCGCCCGTGGAGCGTCGCACCGCTGCTTCTGGCCGCTCCTCATCGCCGCGAGCGTCGCCTCGCCTGCTATGGCGCAGCCGCCGGTCGGCGCCGCCCCGGTCTGGGTGGCTCACCGCGCCGCTTGGATCAAGGCGCGAGAGTCGCGCCGGCTCGCCCGGTGGAACGAGTCGATCGCGGCCCTCGCCGCGGCGGAACGTCGCGCCGCCGCCGCGGAATCGCTCTACCGTTCCGCGCTCCGAGCCTGGACTCCCGATGCGTCGGCTATTCGCGTTCCCCTCCCGCATCTGCGCGGAGCGGCGCTCGACCTCCTGGCCGAAGGGGCTGAAGGCCGAGCCTCGCTACTTCTGGAGGGCGCCCTTCGCGACGATGAGGCGCTGCTCCCGATCCGCGCGGCGCTGCTCGGGCGATCCGGGGACGCGGCACGCGGCATGGCCCTCCTCACCTGGCCACCGGACCGGCGGCTTGCGCGTGGAGATCGCTGGCTCGCGGGAATGGGCTCACCGACGCGGGGCGCGGCTCGAGACGTGGCGCATCTCCTGACCGCATCCATGCTCGCGGAATCACTTCGCGACGGACGCGCCTCGCGCGCAGCGCTCTGGGCGATTCTCGCCGCGCCCGGCGCGGGTCCCGCGGCGAGGGAGCGTGCGAGGCATCAGCTGGCGCGCCGCTTCCTGGAGGAGGGGACGCCGCGCCTCGCGCTATCCGTCGTGGCCGATCCCGTCTCCGGGGAGCAGGCGCTCCTCCTGGGTGAGGCGCACCTCCTCGCGCGCGACACCACCGCGGCGATCGAGGCGCTTTCCCGCTTCGGAGTGAAAGGCGGACTGCCCCTCTCGGAGCGTTACCCCGCGATTCGCCGCACCGGGGACCTGGCGCGGACCCGCCCCGATTCACTGGCGGAGAAGTCGCACCTGGAGATCTGCCGCGCTCTCGGCGAGGTGGGGGAGGCGGATCGCGGCCTTTCGCTCCTTGCCGCGCGCCGCCGCGCACCCGCCGACTCGGCGGGGATCGCGGCACGGCTGGAAACCGAGGCGGGACTTCTGATACGCGCGCGGCGATTCACCGACGCCATGGCTTCGTTTCGGACTTTGAGCGCCGTCCCGGGGCTTCCGACCCTGGGCCGCGCGAAGTCGGCGCTCGGGTTTGCCCGGGCGGCGCGAGGCGCTCGCCTCTTCGCCTCGATGGATTCGGCGTTTCAAGTAGCGGTGACGTTCGATTCCACCGGAGCGACAGGAGAGCAGGCGGCCTGGGAGCGAGCCCGGGAATGGGAGGACCAGCGGAGCGCCGGCGAGGTAGGCCCGATCTTTCGCTGGGCGACGGGATATCTCCGAAGCAGCGCCCTCCGATCGGCGGCGCGGGTCCATGGGGCGCTGGCGTGGAAACGTTCCGGCGCCGCCGATTCCGCGCGCTCCCTGCTGGCGAGCGCGCCGGGGGAGGACTACGTCGGCGTTTTCTGGCGCGCGAAATTGGCGCTCGCGACGGGCGACAGCGTGACCGCGCGCTCAGGGTTTCGAAACGCTTCGCGGCTGGCGCCCTCGTCGTACGAGGGCTGGCGCTCGCTGGAGGAGCTCCGCGCCTCCGGGGAGATTTTGGGGAGGGAGGCGCCGGGGAAAGCGCCGATCCGCGTGACGCGCACGGGTCGCGGCGACGAATTCGGCTCGGGTTCTCTGGAGGGTGCCGTTCTTGGCGCGCTCGGATGGGAGTCAATCGCGATCGAGCGGCTGAAGCAGCGCGCGCGCGAGGGCGAGCCTGAGTCGGCGCTCGACGCCACGAGCGCGCTTGAGGAGGCAGGGGTGTTTCGAGTCGGGCAGCGCGCGCTGGTTCCCGAGGGGCGCCTCGATTACCCGCCGGCCTATCCCCGAGAGGTCCTGGGGGCCGCGGAAGCCGAAAGCGTGCCGGCGGGCCTTCTCTGGGCGATCATGCGCCAGGAGAGCGCCTACGACCGCCAGGCGCGATCCAAGGCGGGAGCCATCGGACTCCTCCAGCTCATGCCGGCCACGGCCTCCCAACTGGCAGGACGATCGGTCCCCGAGGATTCGCTTCGCGATGCGGGGCTCAACGTCCGACTGGGGGCGCGCTACGTTCGCGCACTCCTCGCCGAGTTCGGCGACGCGCGCGCGGTCCTTGCGTCGTACAATGCCGGCGAAGAGGCGGTCAGGCGCTGGAACGGAGCTGGCGCCGCGATCGACGACGAGTGGGTCGAGCGGATTCCGTACCGGGAGACGCGTGACTACGTGAAACAGGTCTACGCGATCTGGCGCCGATACGAGACACTCTACAACTCATTCGGCCGCTGAGCCGGGCCGGAATCACGCGCCGATGAATCAGGGAGGATTCGACCGACCGTGCTTCTCGCCGCGGAACTGAAGCGGAAGGCGATCCATCTCGCCTCGCTCGTCATTCCCCTCGGATATTTCGCCAGCCCCGCCGCTTGGTACGTATGGTGGGAGCGCGCGCTCCTCGCGTCGGTCATTCTTTCCCTGGCCATCGAGGTCTTCCGGCTGAATCATCCGAGGACGCGCCATGTCTTCCGGCACTTCTTCGGAGAACTCCTCCGGAATCACGAGGAGGCGACGCTCCTCGGCTCGACCTATCTCCTGATCGCCTGCCTCCTTTCGATCCACCTCTTCCCGAAGCCCGTGGCGGTCCTCGCGCTCTCCTTCTTGATTCTGGGAGACACCATGGCGGCGATCGTGGGGAAGTCGGTCGGAAGGGTCCGCATCTTCGGCAAGACGCTGGAAGGAAGCCTCGCCTGCTTCGCCGTCCGCTACGGCCTTACGGCCTTCATGCCGGTAATCCAGTTACCGGTTGGCCTGATCGGGGCTGCCGT
>ERZ1292630.4357-Hain-H41-02um-R3-4357-length-12004-cov-6_pt1 | contig 10675 bp, 3 predicted proteins | sample MGYA00564408_ERZ1292630 | MGnify/ENA primary metagenome ERZ1292630 (study PRJEB36523, sample SAMEA6512641) | groundwater metagenome | collected 2019-01-08 | study: AquaDiva: Metagenomics assemblies of 32 groundwater samples
CGCAACGACGCCACACGACAGCGCAGCGACGATTGCGAGCGCCGCGATGCGCCCCACGAAGCGAATAGCCATTGGGTTTGTGACCGTTGGAGGATTCCCTTTTTGGAGTACCGACAAGAAACACCCAAACCTCAGTCGCCTTGTATGTGCGACCTCATGCGCCCTCATCGCACGGTGCACTGGATGCTTGTTGGCAAATAAGTCAGATGGAAACATACATGACTTCAAACAATGTTGAACGGTGATCAAGAAGGCGCTTCCGACGGCCGGCGAGGGTTTCCGCGGGGTGGGCGGCGAACACGGATGCCGAAAGCCAAGGGACCTTTCGTCGGCGCGCCCACCCCACCCCCTTGGTCGGTCACGTCACACTGAAGGAAGCACGTCATGGAGTCATCAACCCCCTCCTCCTTCCCCAGTTGTTGCCCCTCGCCCTCCACAGAGCCGACGGGTCCTCGTCGGTCGGGCACGGCCCCAACCCATTGAATACGCACGCTGCGGAGCACGGCCTCAACGAACGTGTGGATCGGGTTCCCAGCACGGTCCTTCTGCCACGTGACGATGACAGTCGAAGCCGCCACATCGGACGACGGTGAAGGAGCGATCACCTCACAGCTGGCGACTTTTTTCACGCCAACCAAAATGTCCCCGTGTGGGAACTTGTGAACCACCTGGTTGGCGGCGCCGTCGAACCGCACCGCGAAGGCAGGTTGCGACGAAGGTGACGAACCGATGTAGCGAATGGTCACCCGCAGTTGCGCATCAGCCGCACCGTTGAAGTACGGAGCCGGCCCCCCGGCAGCCGGCGCCAGAGAGGGAACGCATGCCTCCTCGAATGGCGCGCACTCGACATCGGTGCCATTGACGACCGACCAGGTGATGGCGGCCGCGACGCGCGCCACCAGAGGCGGCAGCACGGCGACGTGGAGCAGCGAGCGAGCCGGGGAAGCGGCGCCGCAGCGTTTCGACCACAGGCGAATGGCGACGAGTCGCTTGGTGATGTGCATGGCTGGCGAAAGCGCCCAGACGGCGTGTCCGTTCGAGTGCCGGCCGCCGCTGCTGCTGGTGGTGAACGTCGTCGTTGGGGACGCGCGGCATTCACCCACGGCGAGAACCAGCTGACGTAGGACTAGCTGCGTCAACTCGTTGGGAAGAATATCGCAAAGGATGTCGACGCTGAGTTGGTGCCGCGCGCCGGGAGCGCCGGTGACACGAGCGAGGCGCCGGCCTGCGTCATCCGTCACGTACGTGAGCAAGGCCTCGTCGGGTTGACACATTGACGACGCGGAAGCGATGGACAGCTCGTCGGCGGCTTCGCTTCCGCTCACAACGGTCAGCACCAGGCGACTGCCATGCGTGGACGGGACCGACTGCGAATCGGTGGCATTTTCCGTGCTGGGACCGAACAGCGCGCCCTTCACGGTGCGGGAGGATGATGCACTGTCCTCGCCGAGGTTCGTCAACGTCGCGTCGGGCAGCAGCGGTACGCCGCCGGTGTGCCGCATCACGTAGACGATGGACCCTTCGTCTGACGGCGGAGGGCAACCAGCGGCCACGAGCTCGGCAATGACCGCCTTCCCGACGACGAACGGCGGGGCGGTGTCCAGCAACTCAACTCGCAGCTCCGCGCATTCTTGAGTCGCTATGTCAACAAGGCCACTGGCCGCGTCGTCGCCGTCCTCATTATCGGTACCAGGCGCCGGGGCCGCAGGGATCGCCATGTCCAACCGGACGATCACGGCGGCGTCACTGTCGGCGGGGAGTGGCGTCGAAGTCGACGTCCGGCTGACATGGATCCCACGCAGTAGGGCCTGAAGCTGGGCAGCCGTCAGCCCGCAACACCGAGGCGCCACCGTCAAGATCAGCGAGGTGGGATAAATGTCCACGTGGGCGACGGCCCGCTGATGAAACTCCCAAGAGGCCGGCGTCAGCCCTTCACAATGGGCTATGGCCGCTGGCGACGGTGACCCGCCGAGCGGCGAGGTTGCCGCGCTGAGTAAGGTGCCTGTCAGAGAGTGCCACACGAAGCCAGTCGCTTTCCAGTCAACCGTGATCAGGACGGAGGGACCTCCAGTTGCGCGCCGATTCCCCATCGTTACTCGCACGCTACTCCCACGGGGGAGCCGTGGCGCGCCGGACGGGTCCACCGTTCCCCCGCAGTCTTGTTGCTGGAGCGCGACATTGATCCGGGGCACGAGTGGAATCCGCGGGTCGTTGTTGCCGACGGCAATGTATTTCATTCCTTCGGCCAGTTGAAAGATGGGAGGGAAGACACGCAGCGATGTCCGCTGCTGGAAGGCTCGCGCCAAGGCCACGTCACGCACCATGACCCACAAGGACACCGTCACGTCCAACGCCCCTTCCGCGGTCACTTGGGGCAGCGAGGGCGCCTTTTTGCTCGCGCGAGGGGGCACCGCCCCGGCGGCAGGCGAAATCCAAACGACCACGGATTCAACGATCTGCTCCAGCATGGCGGCTTGTTCGGATGCCGCTTTCGCGAGAAAAGCGGCTTGATCGATGATGCACCGGATGACGGTGACGCGCTGTTGGGCGCTGCCGCCGCCGGTGGGGATAGTGCCGGCCGGGGCTTCGTCCGCCCCCGAGGCAGGCTCATTGGCGGAACCCAAAGGGTCTGACCATCCGATGGCGGCGCGACCCACGATTTCCCCTGCCACATGCAGCGCGCTGAACGACCAGCCGTCATCGGCGACGGGCGGCACCAAGATGAGCGCACCACTGGTATGCGCGCCTAGTGCCGCGACGTCTCCTCCCGGCGGAGGCGACGACGCTGCCAAGCGGACATCGGCTGAGTGAATGAAGGCACGAACGTCTTCCATTTTGACCCCCGCGCGGAGCTCGATGCGGAGCTCGACCCCGACCACGTCGCGGTGAATAGCAGTCGACGGCTCCCGCGGCACCACGTCCACGTGGGCGGGAGACGACCCGGCGAAAAGAAACGTTGCATCCCGTTCGTTCAGGTGTGTGGTTCCCGGCGAAGGCAGCACACCATCTTGTCCTCCGTCGTCGCTGTTGCGCGCGATGCGAATGCGGATGGCCGACGAGTCTGAGCGCAGCGAGACGTTCCACGGCAATAAGGCGTCGCGCCCCGCCTGTTGGCAGTCGATAACGAGTCGGTCGCGGTGGCAGTGCAAATAGCGGCCGCTGCTGCAAGCGACCGTCACCACGCGCCGACAATCGGCCGCCGCCGCGACCGAGTCGACAGTCCCCGCTCCTTTAGCCAAAGTCTTTTTCCCTTTCTGTCGCGGCTGAGCGATGGACAGCAGCACAGCGCCAAGGCGGCTCAGAGCGGCAGAGACCATGTCGCGCCGCACGCTGCACCGACTAGCGCGATCACAGCCGTCGTCCAAGGCGGCGACGTTCGCCCCTCTGCCGAAAAAGTGAAGGGCCAGACCCCCTCCGGGAAGTGGACCGACACAACCGATTACTTCGTGGCCGAACGCGATGAACCGGACGTCTGCCTTGGCGGCAGCGTGAGCCCACGCAACAGGCTCCAGCTCGGCGGCTGACACGCCGACGGTCGGTGATGAGCCGCCGCGCATCCACAAGTCAAACTCCGTCCGCAAGGATTGATTCAACTTCGCTGGGAACGGCACCGACCCCGCGCCGCTGCGGACGGCGAGCCATGACGGTGGGCTTGGACCCGGCGCCGGAAATAAGCGCAGCTGACCCGATGCATCGTCGTCGTAAAAGATGATGCGGTCCCCACCGGATGGCCCGTCGCTGGGACCCGTCCACCCCCGTGAGCCGACGACACGAATGTAACCTCCGTCCCAAGCGTCCTCGAGCTCCGACGCGCTCCACACTGGTTGCTCGAGTCGCAGACAGCCACCCTCACCTGAGCCCGAGGCGGCGTTCCCGTCCAGAGTCATGAGGACGTAGTTGAGCAAACCCGGAAATCGACGACTCATCGACAGCCCAGCGGCCCGGACATCCTGCGGGGGACGACCATCGTCGGATGGGGGGAAGCCTGACGGATCCCCAACGTCCACCTGAAGTAAGGGACTCTGCACGCTCACCACGAACGTCAGCCGGGTTGCGATGGACGCCCAGCCAGTGGCCACAACTTCGACTCGCCGGTTGGCGCATCGTGTGGCCAGGGCGGTCGATGGTGTTGGTGGTAGCTCCTCCGGCCCCGCCGTGCAGCCGTACGTCACGGAGCGCAGCATCGCTTCGATGACCACGCTGCAGTGCGCCGCGAACGGGGTGACGTATAGCAGCAGCCACGTGCGACTTTTTCGGACCACGCGCCCGATGGGAATGAACGCCGGAATGGAGTGCCGACTGGTGGCTCCTTCGCCGTCGCCCCCTCGGTTCAACACATGAAGCAACAGGGTATCCCCGGCACATTGGAGTGCGCAAGACACAGGGGGCGGTGCAGCCTGAGCGGCCTTCGGATCCACGCGGCCACCCTTCGACGTGGTGTTGCCCTTCGCCCCCGTCACCGCCAGGCTGCGGTCAGAGCTAGGAGGCACGACGTCAAGGGCAGTCCAACGAAACAAGGCCGCCACGTGACTGTCGTTCAGCCGCACACTGGTGACATCCGACGCAACCTGCAGCACTTCCCGCGCCGTCGGAAAGGCGGCATGCATCCGGGCGGGACCCGCCTCACTGTCAGCGACCACGCGAACCGACAAGAAGCAGCTCGCGTCCTCTGCCTCGAAGGCATCGCCGTCGGCAGCCCCCTCCCGCCTCGCTCTTTCGTCGTCGGGATGGTCGTCACTCAGCGCGGCCGTGAACGAGGGGGCGACGGTCGCGTTCGGCATCAGCATCAGGGGCAGCGGCGGCAACGGCTCGAGGCGATCCGCATACGGGAGCCGTGCTCTTGGAGGGCGACCAACGGCGGCGACGGCTAGCTTCGTGAGCATCGCCCGAGACCGCGCGGCTTCCCTCGTGAGGAAGAATGGGACGCATCGCCCCACGTTGAGGGCGATCAGCGGACTGGTCGTCGCCGGCACGGCGGTGGCTGTTGGCGGCACGATGCGGAGCTCGATGTCTCTCACGTAGCGCGCCTGATGCCCGGGGAAAATGCATTCCACGCGTGCTCGACAGGTTGTTTCTGGCTCGTCGCCGTCGTCACCTGCTGCCGCCGAGGCCACGGCGGCCGACGCTCGAAACGCGACGGCCACATTCTGCCAAAGAGCGATCACCGTCGCCACGTCCACGGTGGGCGACATGACGAACAGGGCGCGCCGGTGAGATGGCAGGAAGGTGGACGCCGAAGCGGCCGTCTGCTCCCCTTCGGGTCCGGCTGCAGGTGGCATGCCGTGTAGAAACTCGGGCAGTCGCACAAGCCCTTGGGTCTCTTCCACGGTGTCTGGGTACACCCCAGAAGAGGCGTTTGGTTCGAGCAGCACGGCAGCGACGACCGTGCCGGGTGCGAGGCCACTCAGCAACTCGGCGCCGTTTTTCGGTGGCGAGGCAACGACGTTGACGGTACGAGGCACCGACGGTTCACTGGGTGGTACGCTAGGCAGACCGCTGCTGAGACGACGGATGCTGTTGCGCCTGATGGACCGCCGCCGCAGGGGCGGGGGCTTGGCGTCCGCGATGGCATAACCAAAAAATGACGTCAACGAAAAACCGATTTCGGCGGATGCACCACCCCCCAGCGGCGGAGGGCCGAGGTCAACGACGACCACGGGAGAAGCCCTCACGGCGGGGGGAACCGCGGGGTCGCTTCTAGCGTCCCCTCCAATAGAGGCTCCCGAAATCCATGGCAAAGGCTGAAGCAGCTGCAGGGCGACAGGGCCATCACCGGGAACGCAAACCACCGGCCGAGCCCCGCCAACGTGGCCTCTTCGGCTGCTTCGAGATACAGTACGCGCGCGCCAGGCGGAGGAGGACATTGCTGTGGCTTGGGAGACCTCGGCGTCACGCCACATCGCTGTCCATGCAAAGACGGACTCCACGGTTTCGTCCCGCGCGACCGCGGGAAGGAATCCTCCATCGTAGGCCGCTTCACCCGGCGAGGCGGACCGCAGCGACACGGCCACTCGAGTGACGCATCCCTCCAGCGATGCCACTTGGCCATCGTGCCTGGGCAAGGGCCGGGTTCCCAGGCTACGAAGCACTTCGTTGACGGTCACGACTACGTCACCGCTGATCACGTTCAGCTCGCAGCGACGCACACGGAGAACGCTGACGTCCTTCAGCGCCGCGGCTCCACAACATATGACAAGCCCTTCGCAAACGACTTCGCGGCGAGCCGATGGGTGGGTACGCCACAAGCGAGCACGGTGCCGCCGCAGCGGCCACATCATCTTCTCTTCCTCTGCCGCTCCGCCCGGTTCTGGCAGTGCGGTGAGATCGACATCGAGAGTGTGGTAGAGATCCGCCACGTCGAGGGCCGCGTCGATGTCTCGTCCGTCCTCCACCGCGACCGTGACCTTGGCGGAGAGAACGGTGCGCTTGTCGCTGAGCCAAGTCTCCGTGGTGACCTCATCGGCATCAGGGGGACCGATCACATCGTTGTTTTTCTTTTCTCGGCGAAGCCTGCCAGTGCTTGCCGCGTCCGGAGATCCAGCTCGAACCACCGGCTCCGCGTCGTGGGTCGCGGTTTCTTGTCCCATATACTGCGGTTGTTTGCTGATGTTAACGATGAGTCGACCCGTGCTCAGCAGCGGCTCCGCGGCATCGCTGCCAGCGACGAATTGCCTCGCACTTGTCGCACTGCTGGAGGAAGGCTCACTATGGCCCCCAGCGACGCTGTCAACGCATTCGATGTGGAGCGGCAACGCCGCGACCCGCAGGCGCATTTCGTACCGCGTGCGGCGATCGCACATCCGCTTGTACGCCGCCTGCGCAGTCTTGACCGCGGCGGCAAGAGCGCCCTTGCGCGAGGCGCTCTCTTCTTGAGCGATGACATCTCGCCGAGCGCCTTCTTGGCCATCGAGTTGAAACCGCTCGCGCGCCTGCCTCTGCGTTTCCAGTTCGCGCCTCTCGCGATCGCGAATGGCGTCGAGCCGCTCCCGTTCCAGCGCTGCGAGCCTCGCCTTTTCGATGCGTGCCAGCCGGTCCCTTTCGGTGTCGATGACCCGCTGCCGCTCGGCCTCGAGGTCCAGTATCGGACGCTGCTCCTGCCGGAAGAGGTCAGCCCATTCGTGGCGACGAGTCAACGTGTCTTGGCGAAGTTGACGCCGCGCAGCAACTTCGTCATCCTCCAAGGCGCGCCGCTGCGCTTGAAGCGCGGTGGCATGTAAGGCCTCGCGCCGTCTGATCTCATGCAGGGTATCCATCCACGCGCGAAGCAAGTCCGCGCCTCGGCCGCCACCTACTCTCGCGATGGCGGCGCGACCCTGCTCCTCCTCGGCCATCAGGTCCTGTTTGGCTTGCAGCCAACGACCGGCAGCTTCATCGAGCCAGGTCGCTTCCGACTCGCTTTCCGCGGCGCGTTGGAGCACCATGGAGAAGCACGCGTCGGCGACGTGAGACAGCAAGCGGCGTGCTGACATTTCTGCAAACTCGATGTGCTCCGCGTGACCGAGAAACGCCGCGTGCGCCCGTTTCCTTATCATGGGCAGCTGGTCCGCTTCCATGCGCTCAACCGACGCGAGCGCCAACCGAGCGGCGAGCGTGCGCTGCAGCCGCTCAACGTGCTTGACGTAGGAAAGGTTGCTCGTCAGCTGCTGGCGGAGGAGTCGTTCCCAGCCGACGCCATCTGCATCATTCGCCCCATTATCGCCGTCGTCGTCATCCCCCCAATCCATCAGGCAGCCCCGGACCTCGGTCACGGTGGGTGCTAGAAGCGTCAGCTGCACCGCCACCTTTGCCAACGCGTGGCGCACGTGCCGTCGATCCAGCACGGACACGCTGCTGCGGCTGCGCGTCTGAAAGTGACGAGCCACATCCCCGAGGTCGACGATTCTGATGTTCGGAACAATCGCACACACGTCTGCCAGGGTTGCCCAGGCGCGCTCGTGTGACCACTTTTGCCGCGCCACGCCGGGCCGCAATCTCCAGCTGTCCACATCGCCCGTGGGGTGGAACCGCGCGTTGAGGCCAGGGATGAATGCGCAATCAGCCCAAGGCGGCTGACTCAAATTGAGCGTGAAAGACGCGAAGTCGTCCTCGGCGTGCTGCGCGCGTGCATCACCCACGTGGTCGATCGCCCGCACGACGAGATCGCGCAACTGGCGCAATGCTTCCAAGGACAAGCCGCAGACAGCGACCCCCGCGGCACGCTCCATGAGGTCGTGCAAGGTTGCGAGAACGCGTTGTCTCTGCGCCGAGTTTGGCAGTGCCGTGACGGATGAAACGGCTGGCGGCAGGCAACAAGGCACGGAACCGTCATCGAGCAGTTCCCCCCACCGCCGGCACCTCAGCGCTCGCTCCTCCGCCAGCCGTTCAGACTCTACCGCGATCACGGCGTCGACAAGATCCCTTCGCGCTTGCTGCTTCCTGGAGAGATCCTCTCCCAGGACCTTGGCTCGATGCACGACAAGGGCCGAGGCAGCCATGGCATGCTCCAGTCTGGAAGGCGACGCGGGGACCGCACCGTCTGGCGATACGGCCCTCGTCGTGGACGTCCCGGATTGGCGGCGCAGAGTCGTCACAGAGGCGTGGAGCGCGCGGTGAACCTTTTCCATGGCGTGGTCGGCCGCGGCGCGTTGAAGCTGCATGGCCCGTTCGGCAGCGGCCTTCTCAGCCGCGGCGCGGTCCTCTGCTTCGCGCTGCCGGCGCTGGGCCACGTTGACGATCCTTGTTGCGTCTACCAAACGGCGCTGCATCACCCGTTCGGTCGACGCAATGTCCGGACGGTTGGCAGCGGCTATAGTGGCGCGGCTCACAGGCTGCGGAGTGAGGCTCAAGAGCTCGAAGCGCCGCCGATTCACCGGACTCCGCACGTCGTTGCTATCGAAGTAGGCCTCTTGGCTGACTAACAGCCGATCAATGCGATGCTGCATGTCCGCCTGATGTCGCTCGGCGCGCGCTTGATCGGCCTTCGCACGCGCGATCAAGGCCGACTCCGTGCGGCGGCGCACTTCGTTCGCGACAATGCGTTCGGTCGCCTTGTACAATTGGCGGTCCTCCACAACCGTTGCCCTCCGCTGGTGGGCAACGTGCAAGGCAGCCGCTTGAGCCTCGGCGATTGCTGCTTGCCGCTCAAACTGTTGATGGGCCTCCGAGTGGGCTGCCAGCTCCCCAGTGTAGTGAGCAAGTAGCTTCCGCTCTTCGTTCACGTGCCGTTGGTGCCGCGCGACGAGTGTGGTAGACATGCGACTCACTGCGATGGAGAAGCGGCTTCCCAGCGACATGCGGTCCTCGACCTCTTGCTGGCCGAGCTTGGCGCGATGCACGGCTTCGGTGGCGCATAGGGGTTCGACCAACAATGCATTGGAGGGCGACGCGTGACGCGTTCGTTCCGGAGAAGAGGACACGGCGGCAGCGTGGGCCAACGATTGGCGCGCTGCTGTCGGCGAGGCGGCACCTCCTCGTCCCCCGAAGGCGCGATGCAAACGGCCCGGGGGTTCATCATCGAGCGGCAAGCGCCGAACAGGCGAAGAGGTGGAGAGAAACTGGCGCACTTTGATCTTGAAGCGCAGATCCCGCAGGGGGTCTGACGTGGAATCTCGCTCTTGGTGCGCTGAGGGAGTGACGCTTGCTGGCGTTCCTCCGTCGCCGTCGTCGTCACCAGCGACCGGCAGCGGTGCACCCACGCGCGCCTCGCAGGCGGCAAGATGCCGGAGTATGTCTGCGAGTTGATCATCGGCATCGTCCTCCACGGCTCCCTTCCCTCGTTCGAATGACATTCGTCACTAGACAGAGGCAGCCGGAGCCACGGAAGGAATTCAACGAGGGGGGAGGAAACTAACCAGCCTTCACGGTTGAGGAATAAGCGACGAGCAAAAACACCACAAATGCCTCCCGTCAATCTCTGTCTCTCTCTCTTTCTCTGTTCGGCTGCTGAGCCAGGCGTCGCTTCAACTGGGATCGATACGCAGTGCCTCGGCGTGGCACTCCTGCTTGGTCCATTACCGGGAGCCGACTCGGACCCACCATGCGATTGACAAATACTGCGATGAGTTGGCAGCAGTAACTGCCAGTTGCGTTGAATAAATGCCGAACGAACCAGAGGGCCGCGTCGGCGTACGAGGTTGACGTCGTTGCGGTCCGAAGGGACCATTCAGGAAGGAGGTCTCTCACGAATCGCAATCGGTTGCCGACAGAGAGGTTGGCGACTAACAACTCCACGAAGCTCGGGGGCGGGAGTAGGATTAGGGCGGAAATTCGCGCGGTTCCTCGGACGTCATCCTGTTGGTGATGCGGAGCACGGTGTTCGGTAGGAGGCGATACTCACGCTCGCCCAGGGTCATGGAGAGAATGCCGACGACGGCGGCCACTACGCCGCCCGTCAGTTTCATCATTGCACCACCGCCGCTTCTTTCCATCATGAAGGCTGCCGTCCGTCGCAGAGGTGAAGGTCGGCCAGCAGACGAGTTGACCGGTGCTATAGTACTTGGAGAGGCGCACCGGCAGCCCCCGCCAGAGAGTTCGCTCGTGGGTGGCGCACGTGTCGCTGCCGTCGGCCGCATGCTGACGGACACTTCCTGTCCGTGCCTGGCAGAGACGTGCCTCTTTCATCGACGTGGGGTGTATGGTGTGTAATGGACAGTCGTCGACGGGGCATCTCGTCGCTCCAAGGGGGGACATGTGCACC
>ERZ1292630.5265-Hain-H41-02um-R3-5265-length-10675-cov-3_pt1 | contig 10675 bp, 12 predicted proteins | sample MGYA00564408_ERZ1292630 | MGnify/ENA primary metagenome ERZ1292630 (study PRJEB36523, sample SAMEA6512641) | groundwater metagenome | collected 2019-01-08 | study: AquaDiva: Metagenomics assemblies of 32 groundwater samples
ATGCAATATTCATCGGCTTCTTTCATCTTGATTATTTTAGCAATTAAACTTTGAGCTTTTTTGAAATTGATAAGCGTCTTTTCTTTTTTGTTGATCATAATTTTATAAATTATTAAATTTGAATTAGTATGTTGTCTATACCCCGACCATAGGTATGGGTATGATTAAAAGCTTATCAGACAATAAATTTTATGTCAAACAGACCTGTGGATAACGCGCAAAAATTAACCCGACGCTTGAGTATAAAAAGCCGCGGCTTTTAGTCGCGGCTTCTCTTCTATGTTATTGATTTCAAAATATGGTTAGGTGCCGAAGTAGCGATCGCCGAAGTCGCCCAAACCAGGAATAATATAGGCCTTATTGTTCAAACAACGATCAACCACGATTGTTACCAAGTGAATTTTAGGAAACTCCCTCATTATCTTTTTAATGCCCTCCGGACAGGAAACAAGGTTAAGGAAAATAATTTTTTCTTCTTTAACACCGCGCTCTTTAAGAACTTTAATGGCCGTTGAAGCCGAGCCACCGGTGGCTAACATCGGATCAAGCAAAAAAACATATCTACCGGCTATGTCTTTGGGCAATTTAATATAAAAAAGTTGCGGTTTGGCCGTTTTCTCGTCGCGTTGAATCAAAATTTTGCCGATTCTAATTTTTTTACAAACGTCTCTGATGGCGGTTTCCATGGTTTCGCCGGAACGAAGAATAGAAATGGCGCAAATTCTGCCCACAAATTCCGTGCCTTGAAATTTGGCGTTAGTGGGCGTAATCACGATTTTTGATTTAAGCGGCAAAAAATTCAAACCTTCCTCTACCAATAAACGGATTAACCTGTCGGCGTAAAAAATAAAATCGTTCCTTTTCGTTTTACGGTCGCGGATAATAGTTAAAAGCGCCTTTAGTTGCGGCGTCATTTTAAGCTGATGAACTTGTGAATATTTTTTCATAATTTGATTCTAACAAAAAAACCGTTTAATTTCCTGAAGATTCCGAGACTGTTACTTTTTCCATTAGTATAGAGGAAACGGGGCGATCGCTTGGCCCAGTTTTTGTCTTGGCGATCGCGTCTACCGCTTCTTGTCCCAAGACTACTTTTCCAAAAATAGTATATTGATGAGGCAAAGGATAGTCGGCCACCATAATGAAAAATTGGCTGCCGTTAGTATTCGGTCCCGCATTAGCCATGGCGACCACGCCTTTTTTATAACCTTCTTTGTAAGAGTCAGCTTGGGGGTTAAGCTCGTCTTCAAAAGTGTATCCCGGACCGCCTGTTCCGGTGCCGATCGGATCTCCTCCTTGAATCATAAACCCATCAATAACCCGATGGAAAATTACTCCGTCGTAAAATCCTTTTTGAGCAAGCGTTATAAAATTATTAACAGTTTTTGGGGCATCCGCGTCATAAGTGGCAAAACGAATCTCGCCCATATTTGTCTTAATAATCACAATATGGCTCATATTTTTCGCGATAGAGGCGCTTGCTTGAGCGGGAGTATTTAAATTAGTGTTATTCATTTCTTTATTTTGAGAATTATTTTTAGTTAACATCCTAAAAAATACGATGTAAAAACTTACCGCTAAGAGCAGCATAATAATTAGTACAACAGAAAATTTCTTCATAAATTACTATAGAGCCTTTTGTCGGTCAAGCCTTGTAAGGCTTTTTAAGTTATTTATATTTTACCACGGCGACGCATCTTGAGCAACTCTCGTTTCTTCTCTCTCCGCCAACTTTTGATTTCGGCCTCTCTTTGCCTCGCCTCTTTCAATGTTTTAAATTCTTCCGAATATTTTAAAATTACCGGCCGACGAATTTTTGTATAATGAGCGCCCTGTTTTGATTCGTTATGTTGCCTTAACCTTTTTTCCAGATTATTCGTACAACCAACGTAGAGAGAGCCGTCGGCGCATTCAAGGATATAAACGAGGTATGGCATATTTTGATTATAGCAAAAACCGCCTTCTAAAATTTATTGAACTTTTTTATTTGTGGTTTGCTCTAATATTTCTAAAGTTGCCTTTACGGAAGGATTATTCGTATTTATTAAAACCACCCTGGATTCATATTTATCTAATAAGGGAGTTAAAAATTCATCGCCCCAAGATGGAGAAAAAGTTATTACCCCGTCAAAATCAACCTCGATATTCTCATCATTTCTTAAATCTTTTAATACTGGGTTAAATGCTGAAAAAGCCTCTCTGCCAGTTTGTCGAGAAATAAGAGTAGTACCAAATTTTTTTAATTCAATAATCATATTTTTAAAAACTTAAAAAGTAATTAGCGCTAAGCACCCATGAAAGTTTTCTTCTCTTTCTGTTATTTTTAATTCCCGACTTCCTCCCTCCATTTTTAATCTGGCATTTCCGCTTTGAAAAAGCAAGTTAATTAGATTTTCCGAAACAACCTTTCTAACATATTTTAATCCGTTTCCTCTATTCTCAGGCGCCCGCCCGGAAATCGTCTCTGTAAAGGCAGTTAATAACGCTTGTCCATGATCTTTTAATTCTGGCTTTACTCTTTTTAGGGTTTTCAAAATCCCCAATCCGCGATCCGCTAGAACTATTTGCCGTTTATTTAAATCATATCCAAAAAAAATTCCTGGCACATCGGGCCACTGGCCCAAATTATGATCAAAAGAATTATTTCCGATCTCGCCAGCGATAGAAACGACGAGCGACAGCAAATCCCCTAAGTCATTTTTTTGCACCATCAAGCTCTGCATTTTTACTAAACGCGCCTGGAAAACGGCGCTGTTCTGACAATAAAATTCTTCCGAAAATTTTGTTTGATGAACCACCCATTCATGCGCTAATTTGAATAAGTCATTCAAAAATATATTAATATCCTCTTTTCTGTAATAACGATGTCCTTTGGGCTGTTTTCTTACAGACAAAAGCCGACCGCTTTCGTCCCAGCGTCGAAGCGTCATGATTGAAACTCTTAATAATTTTGCCGCCTCGCCTATTGATACTAAATCGTCGTTTTCCATAAAGCCTATTTTATATTATAATTTTATGATATCAATTCTATACATTTTGTCAACAAATCTATACATGTTGATATAAATATATACATTTTACGCCGAAAGATATACAGATTATCTCAAATAAAGGGTATTAATCCTGTGTTATCTTCGCCCCGCCACCGAAAAATACCATTTTTCTTCCTTTTCGTTCCACAAGCGTCGCACCGGCTTATCTTCAAAAATCACGATTGCTTTGTTGTTTGTTTTTTTGTTTACCACGAAACTATTTTTCTTATGTTTTGAATACATTTTTTTAATTCTTACATTATGAGTAAAACCATTCGTATTTTTTCGTTCGCTGTAAATTAAGGGATTGTTTTTATCTATTTTTGAAAAATTAGGATTTTTTACTTTTGCCATAGAAATTTTATTTATTATTTATTTTCAATATGTTTCTATCCCCCTCTTCACCGCCGAATTTTCCACTTATCAGAAGAGTTATCTTTTCCGTTAGAGGAGGATTCGCCTTGGATGGAGATTTTTGGACGGGAATTTTTTTGTTGGGCGACTTCTACAACATCCTTACATTCTCAAGTTTATAAGGATGTTGTTAACTGCTGAAAGCTTTATTCAACACGCTGTCAAAAAATTCTCTCCACTTATTATTTTTTTCCCGTCTTGCTTTCTAATTCTTTACGCGCGTTTTTGGCAACGCGGCCGCCTTTTCTGGCCGGAGTTTTATTTTCTTCCAATCCTTTAGATTCCATCTGCCGCCTCGAATTTCAGTTGGTGACAATTTGACACCGACTCATTTTCCTCTTCCATTTTCCGCTTCTATTTTCAATCGGTTACATTTTGTAACCACCTCGCTTCTTGCTTTTTTCCAAAAGTTTTTTCACTTCCCTATCAAAATCGGAAATATAATTTTTATCCTGCGCAACACGATATTTTTCATATTCTTTAAGCGCCAGCGCTTCAGCAATTTCGTGGCTAATTTTTCCTGTATTCGCCAAAATTTCATATTCACTGAATTTAAGAAAAGCATTAAGTTTTTCCGCCCAATCTTTCATGGTCATTGTCTTGCCTCGCGCCGCTTGCAATTCGGCATAATCAAGATACATATTGCCAATACTATTGAGGTGAGTTAATTCTTTTTTATCCAAATAATTTTTGGCAATCACGGTATCGCTCGGCATAATTTTACCCTTCGGCGATCGCCGCCAAGAAGTCAGCCCCATTTTTTCTTTTTTACTACTTACTCTATCCGTGATAATTTCCGCCGCAGTTTTACCGGTTATAGCAAAATGAAGTTTATTTTGTACAGTGGCAAAAAATTGTTTGCTCTCGTATGCTTTTGGCGAATAATCAATCGCTGTCGCGTAAATATCAGTAATTTTTTGATAAATCATCCGCTCGCTGGTGCGGATATCCTTAATTTCCTCATGGAGCTCATCAAAATATCTATCGCTAAAACGAGAGCCATATTTCATCCGATTGACATCCAAAGCATAGCCCTTGTGAATATAATTTTTTAAAATTCCAGTGGCCCACTGGCGAAACTGCGCGCCTCGTTCGGAACTGACTCGATAACCGACGGCAATAATGGCCTCCAAAGAGTACATTTTTGATCTTCTTTCAATGTCCCGACCTCCTTCATTTTGAACTTGTAAGAAATCCTTACAAGTTCCTTCTTGTTCAATTTCTCGTTCAGCATAAATATTTTTAAGGTGTTGCGTGATATTCTGTGCCGTTGTATCAAAAAGCTCAGCTATTTTCTTTTGAGTTAGCCAGATGTTTTCTTCAGCATAAAGCACCTCAATATTCACCGAGCCGTCCGGCGATTGATAAAAAGCGATTTGATTGTCTGGTATTTTTTTCATAATTATTTATTTTCAATATGTTTATATTCCCTACCGCCGAATTTCGTGTCCCGCAAAGCTGGCGCGCCGCCCAAGGTACTATCTATTTAATTTTTTATGAAAAATCTATAAATTACCTTTTTCAGCAAAACTATAATATTTACTTCTTGTTACTATCATATGATCCTGTACGGTTATTCCTAAAATCCTACCAGCCTCGACCAACCTTTTTGTTGTAGTAACATCCTCTTCTGATGGCGTGGGATCTCCTGAAGGGTGATTATGCGCCACGATAACATAAGACGCACTCTTTAATACTGCATCATTAAACACCTCTCGTGGATGGACAATACTTGCGTTTAGAGATCCAACGGATACATTATTGATTATTAGTTTATTTCTTGTGTCAAAGAATAAAATTGCAAAATGCTCTTTTTTTTCCTTACCAATTTTTTCCTTTAAAAATTCAAACAGCATTTGTGGGGTATTCAATTCTTTCTTTAGATTAATTTTTTCCTTTGCATATATTTGCAAAATATTCTGAAAAATTTTTACCCCAATCGCATTTGACGGTCCAATCCCATTTATTTGCATAAGTTCGTCAATTGGCGCATCAAGCACTCCAACTATACCATCAAATTTTTTTATAGCTTCTTTAGCCGTTGGTTTGCAATCTTTTCGTGGTGTATTTAAAGAGAGAAGTAATTCAATAATCTCATAATCCGCAAAGCCATCCAGTCCGGATTGCAAAAACCTTTCTCTAAGTCTTTTTCTATGTCCAGCACCTTTGTGCTTTTCGGTAATTAATTGGTTATCCATATCAATTGTCGGTAGTTAATGAAATACCGTCGTCAATATTTTTGTAAATAATATTTTTTTGACTACTTGCACTTAGTTTATTTTTAAAATACTTCTGTGTCCCTGGATCTGTGCAATAAATATAACAACCTCTCATTCCTCGCGACATTAAAACGCGATAAATATTTTTTACATACTTATCAAAATTATCTCTATTGCGTCTTAACATTGGGTCCGCAGTAGCTCTAATATCACCCTCTAATCTATCTGTATCTGGATTATATTTTAAATCATTGCCTATTATTACACCGATGTAATCAAATTCAAAACCCTGTGCAGTATAGATACATCCAACCTGTTTAATGCCCACTGGTTTGTAAGCCCATTCATACCACTTAGCATACCCTCTCGGCGGAGTAACTTTATCATGAGTTTCCCATGGCATAGCAAAATCACCAATCACAACATCTTTTACCAATTCACCGTTTGAATCTAATTTTTGTGACCATTTCCAGCAGAATCCGGCTACTATACGAGAAAAATTACCTTTGCCCGGATTATTTTTTATGCCTTCAGCTTCTTTTTCAAGTAGCACATTATAAAGTTCTTGGGGTGTATCAAAAATTTTAAAATCGAATTTTTCTGAATTGAAAAGAATTAATTTATCTTTGGTATAACCGAGAACAGACTCTAACCATTTTAAATAATCATTTGATCCCATACAGCGAAACTGAGTTTCTAGAGTAACTTCATCGATTGAGCATTCAAATTTTTTAGCAGTCTCTTTAATGAGCTCTGCACTTCCAATTTCCAATGACCGAATGTTTTGAAAATCATCAATAAAAAATACGGATGTTTTAGCAAACCTAATAATTTGGTCAATTTGGGACATTTCCGTTCTATCATCGACTCTAGTAAACTGGTTATTACTAGTTTTACCAATTCTATGTGCTTCATCGATTAAAACTAAATCGCCGTCATTTTCTTTAACTCTGGACGGAATAAATCGATTCAAATTAGAGATTAATATTTCCGCATCACGACCAACTAACTTCGACAAGCCACTGACAAACGGTTTAGATTTACAGGCATAGAATGTCTTATACTTCTTTTTCGCTGCCTCTGCTAAAAGATTTAAAGCAATAACTGACTTGCCAGTACCTGGCCCACCATGTACAATGATAACTGCTTTACCGCTATTTTTCTGAGTTTTTCTAATTTTTGACCAGATCAAATTTTTTGCAACTAATTGCTCATTCAGTAAAGAAAAAACTACTTCGTTGGAAATTATTTTAGATACATTTTCTAATAATTTCTTTGAGGGTTTAATTTCGCTTTGCATAAAACGATTGAAAACCTCAAAGCCGTTGCCTTTGGATAACAAAGATTTAATTTTTTCAGCTAAAAACACTGTGTCACCTTCTGTATAAAGAGGGTAATTTTTTATAATCTCTTCATAAACCGGAGCGAAGAGACCTTCACTTTCGATTTTTTTATAATTATGACAATAGGAGCAACTAAACAAAATTAATGGCTCTTTTTTTTCAAATTCAGCAACAAAGGATTTTAAGTAGCCATCATATCCCTTGGTCTGCTCCGCAGGATGCGGAACAATTCTACTATTACCACCGATATAAGTTTCTACAAAATTACCTTCATCTTCAAGCGACTTGACACTTGCCCACTGTTTTAATTCTATCAAAATTATATTATCTTCATTAGATTCGTCTTTACCGAATAGTAAACAATCAATTCGACTTTGGTTATAAGGAATTTCGTATTCAAGAGCAATATTAATATCTTTTAAACCAGCTATCTCAATTAAATCTTTTATCTTTGGTAAGGAATTTCGCCACGAATTCTCTTCACTGGCACCAATTTCTCTAACAAAAGAGGCCTTAAAAGCATCGGCCATTAAGCCTGTTAATCTGTTTTCTCTAATATCTTTTAGAAAAGTTTCACTATCTGCTTTATATATTAACGCCATACTTAAAGTTTATTGTATTTAGTATGTTTGCCTTTTGCTTTTTCAACCGGATATCTTTCTTCATTTTTTAAAATCTTCTTTTCAAGCGCCTCTAAAACATCGATCTGGAGATCGTGACTCATTAGTAAGACCCAATAAAGTACATCCGCCAATTCTTCGCCAATCTCGGCTTTATTAGTTTTAATATATTTTTCAACTTCTTCCTTATTTTTCCATTGAAAGTGTTCCATTACTTCTCCGGCTTCCAAGACTAAAGACAACGCAACATCTTTCGGATTGTGAAATTGTTTCCAATCCCGCGCATCGCGGAAAGCAATTATTCTTTTTGTTAATTCATTAGTATCTTTCATAATATTTTTATTTAAATAATTCCACCGCCGGTACGCCGAGGCAATAAATTCGCAACATACAATTTGGCTCAGGGACTTGGATTCCCCGCCATGGGGCGCATGTCCGCCTATGGAGGAGATGCGCCATAAACGCAGAACCTTATTTATTCCGAGAGTGTGGATAACTTATTGATTATTATTTTTAATATGCTATCATTAAATTAGAATTCACACGGAAAAACACTTCTTAAGGTTCTGTCCTTAGGCGGTGTTTTTTCTTTTATACTCGAGTTTTTGTCTTAAATTATCCATAAAGACTATTTTATCTTTGGCCGATTGTTTCAGCAAGACCGAACAGGTTTCTCGATAAGGGCTGATGACTGCCGCAAGTTTATTATATTCATATAAATACTTCGCTAAACAATAAAAATCTCCATCGCTAGAAACAATAATAGCTTTATCATAACCATTGTTATTATAATCAATCATTGCTTGTAAAACCAAATCGGCGTCAACATTGCCCTTATGTTTTCCCTCTTTGTTCGGTAAAACGGGTTTAAACATTAAAACATAATCGTCTTTTTGAAGAGAAGAATACAAATCTTGATTTGTAGGAATATAGCCAATGAATAAATAGGCCACCGAAACGCTATATTTTTCTTTAAGATACACCCTAAATTTTTTAAAATCTAAATTCCAACCCAAACTTTTAATGCCCAAATTGAGATTTTGGCTATCAATAAATGCGTAGTTATTTTCTAGTTTTTTAATAAATAAATTTATTTGTCCGTAAGACTTTGACCGCCCCCTGGACGGATGCGCCTATGGCGCAGAACCTGGTGTCCGATTTATCCCGCCATTCGGCGGGACTTCACCCCGCCAAATTTTATTTAACCTTCTTGCTTAGAGCTGCCGGGCTTGGATTCGAACCAAAATAACATGCTCCAGAGGCATGTGTCCTACCATTAGACGACCCGGCAATTCTGAACAAAAATTTCTAAGAACATTTTATTATTGAAGTTGATAGAATTTAGCGGGGCAAGTTAGACCCGCCTCGCATCGACGAGCAACGCGAGTCGAGGCGGGCGATCCCGCATCTATTTACTGCAAATTTTGATGATCGCGAGTTCGAGCGGCAATTGCGGTATTTCGCTAAATTCGCTAGCGGATTGAATGGCGATAAATTCCTTGATCATACTAACCAAATCAAGGAGCTCAACATCTTTAATAAGAGCATTCAATTTATTCTGATTTTCTTTGTCTATTTCCCAAAAAACTTTTTCGTCGTTAATCCCGCTTTTTAAGAGCAAGGTTTTGCGCAAAATTTCAATCGTGTCAAAAATAAATTGTTTAAGGTCTAAACCGCCATCAACCAAATCATTAGCAAAAAGAATAGCTGATTTTGTGTCTTTTTTCAAGAGAAGCGAAATAAACTGCAAAACGGTTGCCAGTTGTGTTTTGGGCAACACGAGCGACGCTTCTTCTAAAGTAATGTGTTTGCTGTCTAAAGAAAGAACCTGGGCTAATAAGCTTTCCGAGTCGCGCACGCAACCCTCGGAGCGATAGACTATGGATTTTAGCACTTCTTCGTCAACCTCTATCCCCTCTTTTTTAATAATAATTTTCAAGCGATCCAAGATTTGATTAAAAGGAACTTTCATAAAATCAAAACGCTGGCAACGGGAAATAATCGTTTCCGGAACTTTGTGGATTTCTGTGGTGGCTAAAATAAAAACAGCGTAAGAGGGCGGCTCTTCCAATGTTTTAAGCAAGGCGTTAAAAGCCTCGGTGGTTAACATATGCACTTCGTCAATCACGAACACTTTATATTTCAAATGATTGGGCGTAAAACGCACGAAATCCCTTAATTACCTAATTTCATCAATGCCGCGATTTGAAGCAGCGTCAATTTCGATAATATCAAAACTGCGGTTCGCGCTTATTTCTTCGCAAATGGAACACTTATTACAGGGCTCGCTATCTTTACGATTCTCGCAATTTATCGCCTTGGCAAAAATTCTCGCCACCGTGGTTTTGCCGGTGCCGCGCGGCCCGCTAAAAAGATAAGCATGGCTAATTTGCCCATGCTCAATTTCGTTTTGCAGGGTCTTTTTGATGTGTTCTTGGCCGATCACTTCAAAAAAATTCCTCGGCCGATATTTGCGATATATAGTGGACATAACTTGGAGCTTGGAACTTGAAACGTAAAACTTAATTCGTAATTATTTAATATTTTCTTCCTCGTCCGCGCTTTCATCTTCATCGTCGCTGATGACCGGAGCTGGTTTTTTAACGCGAGAACGATTTATAATCTCTTCTTCTATAATCCTTCTGTCTTGACCGTAATTTAAACGCGAAAATTCCCTAATGGAGCTTATTAATTTTTCATCTTTCTTAAAACCAAAATGCTTTTCCCAGCTCTGGCTCCAAGGCTTCCAGTGGCGATAAATTTCCATATTAAACGAGCGGGAAACTTGACCGTTAACGATAATTTTTGAATAAGCGTTGAAATTGTCTATATTAATTAAATCGCGCGCGGTAAAAACAGGGGTAAACTGCTTTTCCATAAATTCAGCGTCTTCCGGACCGATGCGAAAAGCGACTTGATTGCCCACATTGCCAAAAACCGCGTCGCGAATATGAGCGTCATTGTTTCTAACTAATTGACCAATAAATTGATGACCGATATTAAGACTCAAGCGGTATTTTCTGGCTTCCGACAAAATGGTCGCGATT
>ERZ1292630.5272-Hain-H41-02um-R3-5272-length-10668-cov-7_pt1 | contig 10668 bp, 8 predicted proteins | sample MGYA00564408_ERZ1292630 | MGnify/ENA primary metagenome ERZ1292630 (study PRJEB36523, sample SAMEA6512641) | groundwater metagenome | collected 2019-01-08 | study: AquaDiva: Metagenomics assemblies of 32 groundwater samples
CGCGCCGTCTTCGACTACTTCATCGGCTACAAGCTCGGCCTCACCGCCACGCCCCGCGACTACCTCAAGCGGTTCGACAAGGCGGCGCCCACCACCCGTGACCCGCGCGAGGCAGAGCGTCGTCTGTTGCTCGACACGTATCGTACCTTTGGCTGCGAGAACGGCATGCCAACTTACCGTTATTCGTTGCTCGACGGCGTGAAGGAAGGCTACCTCGTCAATCCCACAGTGGTGGATGCCCGCACCGAGATCACCACCGAATTGCTTTCCGAACAAGGTTTTATCGTCTCTTTCACGGACGACACGGGCGAAGACCAGCAGGAGGCCTTCAAGCAGCGCGAGTTCGAGAAGCGATTCTTCGCCGACGCCACCAACCAGCTTTTCTGCAAGACCTTTCTCGAAAACGCCCTGCGCGATCCGGTCAGTGGGGAGATCGGAAAGGCCATCATCTTCGCGGTCAGCCAGAATCACGCCGCCAAGCTGGCGCACGTCCTCAACCAGATGGCTGACCGAATGTTCCCCGGCAAATACCAGTCAGACTTCGCCGTGCAAGTTACCTCGCAGATTCCAGACGCGCAGCAGTTCACCATCAACTTCACCAACAACAATCTGCTCGGCTCGGCCAACTTCCAGTCTGCCTACAAGACCAGCAAGGCGCGCATTTGTGTCACCGTAGGAACGATGACCACCGGCTACGACTGCCCGGACATCCTCAACCTCGGCCTTTTCCGCCCCATCTTTTCACCGACCGATTTCATTCAGATCAAGGGGCGCGGCACGCGCAAGCACAACTTCCTCGAACAACTCTTCGACGATAGCCTCAAGGACGGCGTATCGCAGCCGCAAAAGACCGCATTCAAGCTCTTTGATTTCTTCGCCAACTTCGAATACTTCGAGACCGAGTTCAACTACGACGAAGTGCTGAAGCTCCCGCGGCCCCTGAGCAAGGGCCGCGAGGACGACGGCGGCACAGGCCCCGCCGTGGTTGGCGGCGCCTACGAGCACCTTGGCGGCGACATCATCGCCTCGATCCGCGTTGAGCAGATCACTGCCGAAGGAATGAAAATTGATCGGATGTTCTTCGAGAAGTTCGAAGACACGGTGCGCGAGAACGAGACCATCGCGAAGGCGGTCGAAGCGGGGCACTGGGACCGCGTGATCGATTATGTCAACCGCGAGGTCTTCGACAAGCCGGAGGAGTACTACACCCTCGACAAGCTGCGCAAAGCCGCCGCTGTGGACCGGCGCCTGACCTTGCGCGAGATCCTCGAAAAGATCTTCGGCCTCATCCCAGGCTTCAAGTCCAAAGACGAGCTTTTGGAGGAGGAGTTCGCCAAGTTCGTCGCCGACGCAAAGCCCGATGAGGCCGAAGCCATCCCGGCCATCAAGACCTTTTTCAAGGCCTACGTCACCAGCGATCAGGTGCGTCACATCATCGAGAACAAGCACTTCACCGACCTGGCCACCAATCCCTACTTTTCTGCCCGCGACTTCAAGGCCGTACCGCCGAAGTACCGCGCCCTCATCCCAGACTATGTCAAAGATTACGTGTCCTTGAACCAGTTCGCCGTCTGAGCCATGAATCCGTCGATGCTTCGATCTAATTGTGGCGAATCTGCCCTATTTAAACCCGTCGAATTCGACGGGTTTGGGCGTTTCCAACCCAAAAGGCAAAACCAATGAGCAAAGCAAAAAGAAGCACCATTGAGGTTCAAGGAACAGGCGTCACGATTCTCAGTCAGGCCAGCGATGACTATATTTCGCTGACAGACATCGCCAAGCACAAAGATCCGGATAGATCGGATCATGTCATTCAGAATTGGATGAGAAACCGCAATACCATTGAGTTTCTGGGCGTATGGGAGCGATTAAACAATGTCGGTTTTAAACCCCTCGAATTCGAGGGGTTTAAAAATAGAGCAGGACTCAACAGCTTTGTCTTGACGCCACGACAATGGATAGAGGCTACCCATGCAACCGGCGTGGTCTCCAAGTCGGGACGTTATGGTGGCACCTACGCCCACAAAGACATCGCCTTTGAATTCGCCTCCTGGATATCGGTCGAATTCAAGCTCTACCTCATCAAGGAGTTCCAGCGCCTCAAGGAGGATGAAAACCATCGCCTGTCGCTCGCCTGGAACCTGAATCGCACGCTTTCCAAGCTCAACTACCACATCCACACCGACGCCATCAAAGCGCACCTGATTCCGGCCGCGGTTACGCCCGCCCAGGCCGCCATCACTTACGCCAGCGAGGCGGACATACTTAACGTTGCCCTCTTCGGCCAGACGGCCAAACAATGGCGGGACGCCAACCCTGCCATGGAAGGCAACATGCGCGATTACGCCACCGTCGAACAACTGCTGGTGCTCGCCAATATCGAGGGCATGAACGCCGAACTCATTCACATGGGGCTGTCACAGGGGGAACGTCTCAAACGTTTGAACGAAATTGCCATCCGCCAGATGCAGGTGCTCACCTCTGCATCGGCAATCAGGCAACTCAAGGAATAACCCGTGCTCGACACCGACACCAAACGGCGCATCGACACCGCCCGCGACATCCTCGTCGGCAAAGTGCCTGACCCCAAAAGCCAGGTCGAACAGATCACCATTGCCCTGATCTACAAGTTTATGGACGACATGGACGCCGAGAGCGAGGAGATCGGCGGCAAGCGCAAGTTCTTCGCAAGGGAGTTCGCCCGCTACGGCTGGGCCAAGCTCATGCGCTCCGGCCTCGGTGGCCACGAGACCCTGAACCTCTACGCCGAGGCTATCGGCAAGATGCCGGAGAACCCCGGCATCCCTTTGCTCTTCCGCGACATCTTCAAGAACGCCTATCTGCCCTACCGCGACCCGGAGACCCTTCGCGCCTTCCTCAAGGTCGTCGACGAGTTCAACTACGACCACAGCGAACGCCTCGGCGACGCCTTCGAGTATCTGCTCTCGGTGCTCGGCTCGCAGGGTGACGCCGGGCAGTTCCGCACCCCGCGCCACATCATTGATTTCATGGTCGCCATCATCGACCCGAAGAAGAACGAGACCGTGCTCGACCCGGCCGAAGGGCGGCATCAAGCCCCATAACCGCTTCTCCGTGCAGTCCAAGCGCAGCGAAGTGCTGTTCGTAGATTACATGGCTGAGCACCTCACGCCTACCGGCCGCGCCGGTATCATCGTGCCCGAGGGTATCATTTTCCAAAGCCAGACCGCCTACACGCAGCTGCGCAAGATGATGGTGGAGGACTACCTTGTCGCGGTTGTCTCGCTGCCCGCGGGCGTGTTCAATCCTTACTCCGGAGTCAAGACCTCGATCCTCATCCTCGACAAGACGCTGGCTAAGAAAACCAACACCATCGCCTTCTTCAAGATCGAGAACGACGGCTTCGGCCTCGGCGCCCAACGCCGGCCGTCCGAGAAGAACGATCTGCAGCAAGCTCGGGTCGAGATCGGTGAATACTTGCGCCGCCTGCGGGTTGGGGAATCGGTTAAGGACTACCAGTCCGCGCTGGGCCTGGTCGTCGAGAAGGCAAAGGTCGCGGCGAATGGGGAATTCAACCTCAGTGCAGCCCGGTATTGGAAGGGCAGCGCTCGGACTGCGCTCTGGCCACTGGTTCCTCTGAGAACTGTTATCGAAATTGAAAGCGGTTCGCGCGAGAAAGGCGGTGCGGTTGATTCAGGCATCCCGAGTATTGGCGGGGAGCAAATTGACAAACAAGGAAATATTCGCTTCGACAAGATGAAATACGTCTCGGAGGAACATTTCAAAGGAATGAGGAAGGGAGTTCTTCGAAACGGAGATGTTCTTATCGTCAAGGATGGGGCGACCACGGGGAAAACAGGGTTCTTCGCCCATGAGATGCTGGCTGCCGTGAATGAGCACGTATTCGTGCTTCGAGCCAAGGAAAAGATTGATCCCTACTTTCTCTACTGCGTCGTCAGGGCTGACGCCTTCCAGGACAGACTTCGACCCTTCATCAAGGGCATCATCGGAGGAATCAGCCTTGAGGTTGACCAGATTACCATCCCTCTGCCGCCGCTGGAGGTGCAGAAGGAGTTCGTGGCGGAGATCGCGGGCTACCAGAAAGTCATCGACGGCTCACGCGCCGTCCTTGACCATTACCGACCGCACATTCCCATCCATCCCGACTGGCCGATTGTGCAGCTAGGAAATGTTGTTCAGGGGAAGCCAAAGAATGGCTATTCTGGAAAACCCGTTGACCGTGTGACTGATCTGAAAGTCCTGTCGCTGAGCGCAACCACGTCTGGCACGCTCGACCTCACCAAGTTCAAGTACCTGGATGAATCCATCCCGTTCGATTCGCCGTGTCGCTGCAGGAAGGGCGACATATACTTACAGCGAGGAAACACCGCTGAGTTGGTGGGTACCGCTGCGCTATTCGATGTTGACGACGAGAGCTTCATCTATCCCGATCTCATGATCCGGGTCCGAGCGGACGAACAGAAAATTCACCCTCGCTACCTGTTGGTTGCGCTGCAGAGTGAGCCCGTTCGCGAATACATTATGCGAAACGCTGTGGGCGCCGCGGGAAGCATGCCGAAGATCAATCAAGGCATAGTTGAGAGAATTCCGATTCCCTTGCCACCCCTCGCCACCCAGAAAGACCTAGTCGCTGAGATCGAAGCCGAGCAATCGCTGGTCGCCGCCAACCGCGAACTGATCGCACGCTTCGAGAAAAAGATCCAGGACACCCTCGCCCGCATCTGGGGCGAAGACGAACCGGCCCCAGCGGAGGCGTGAGCCACGGAAGAAACCACCGAACTTGGCAACTACGGCGCAAGATGACAGCCACATTTATGAACATTGATTTTACCCAGACTCAGGCGCTGCCTGGCTTTCCGGCTTACCGCATGTTCAAAATTGGCAAGTCCTCTTCCAACCCACTAGATTCCCGCCTCTCTGATTCGCCTGGCAGATGACCTCGCAGGCCGGCTTGTATAGTTTTGCAGTCGGCCGCCGGACTATTGAGAATCGAAAAAGCGGATGACAATTTCTCCCGGACCCCCCAGGGCGCTTTGGAATAGACTGGCGCTTGACCTCGGTCTGGCCCGCGGGATACATTGCTCCATATCAAGGGGAGGGTGTTCACCTTCCCCATCCGCGAAAATTCACATTGTTCAAGGACACAGTTCATGAGCGACAAAAAAGTGCTGGTCGCAAACGCGCAGGGCTTTTGGGGTGACAGCATGCTCGGCCCCTTGCGCCTGGTCGAAGAAGGGCCGATCGACTATCTGACCTTCGACTATCTGGCCGAGGTCACGATGAGCATCATGCAGAAGCAGAAGGCGCGGGATCCCAATCTCGGCTATGCGACCGATTTCGTCAAGCTGGTCGGCAGGATCGCCCGCAAATGCAAGGAGAAGAACATCAAGATCATCGCCAACGCGGGCGGTGTCAATCTGAAAGCCTGCCTGGCGGCGACAAAGAAAGTGATCGCCGACCAGAAAATCGCCGGCGTCAGGATCGGCATCGTCGAGGGCGACGACATTCTAGGGCGCCTGCCGGACCTGATCGCTTCAGGCGAAAAGTTCTCCAATCTCGACTCCGGGGAAGGCATCGAAAAGGTGCGCGATCGTCTGACCAGCGCCAACGTCTATATCGGCGCCAAATCGATCGCCGATGCGCTTGCCCAGGGCGCGGATATCGTGGTCGTCGGCCGCTGCACCGACCCCACGCTCGCGGTCGCGCCGCTGGTTCACGAATTCGGCTGGTCGATGGACGATTACGACAAGCTCGCCGCCGCCACCGTGATGGGTCATATCCTCGAGTGCGGTCCGCAATGCACCGGCGGCAACTTCACCAACTGGCGCGAGGTGCCGGATCTGGCGCGCATCGGCTATCCGATCGGCGAGGCGAGCGCGGACGGCAGTTTCGTCGTCACCAAACACCAGGGCACCGGTGGCTTGGTCAGCGTCGAGACCGTCACCTCGCAGCTGCTGTACGAACTGGGCGATCCGAAAAACTATCTGGGCCCGGATTGCATTGCCGATTTCACCACGATTCAAATCGCGCAGGAAGGTCCCGATCGCGTGAAAATCCAGGGCATCAAGGGCCGCCCACCGACTCCGACTTACAAAGTGTCGATGGCGTACGAGAACGGCTACAAGATCCTCGGCACGCTGTGCATAAGCGGCCCGGACGCCGTCGACAAGGCGCACTGGATCGCCGATGCGGTATTCAAGCGCATGGAAATGCACGGGGCGCCGATTCCGCCGGAAATGCGCTTTCTCGAATTGTTCGGCACCAACGTGCTCTACAAGGGCATCGCGCCCGAGCTCAAACAGCCTCACGAAATCATGATGCGCATCGGCGCGAAAGGACCGGACCGGAAGAAGCTGGACATACTCGGCACGGAGATCGCGCCGTTCGTGACCGGCGGCCCGCCCGGGGTTACGGGCCTCGCCGCCGGCCGTGCGCGCGCCAGCGAAATCGTCGGCTACTGGCCCGCGCTCATCGACAAGCGCAAGGTCAAGACCAGCGTCACCGTTGAGGAGGTGTGAGATGGCCAAAGTGAAACTGATGGATATCGCGATATCGCGCTCCGGTGACAAGGGCGACAGCAGCAACGTCGGCGTGATGGCGAAAACGCCGGAGCTGTACGAATTCCTCAGGGAAAAGCTCACCCCCGAGGTGGTCAAGGACTTCTTCAAGGAAATCTGCAAAGGCAAGGTGGTGCGCTACGAAATTCCGAATCTGCGCGCGCTGAATTTCATCCTGCACGATTCGCTCGGCGGCGGAGGCACGGAGACGCTGATCACCGACGCGCAAGGCAAGGTACACGGGCTTGCCATGCTGCACATGGAACTGGAAGTGCCGGACAAGCTGTTGCGCTGACAGCGTGCGCTGCCCGCGCGGTCGCTGAAAGCCCGCTTTCTACCCCATCGGGAACAACCGGCCGTCGCGGCGCGTGAGGGCGTGCGCCCGCTCGAGGTCCTTGACCAGGTACTCGCGCAATTGCGCCTCGGGCAGGCGCAAAAAACGCCGGTTGACCTCTGCGTATATGGGCACGCCGGCGAGAAAGCCCGGCAGTTCGGCCTCGGCGATGCTGCCCCTGATCATGAGCGAGAAGCTGAGCATCACCTTGAGCGCGTGCCGTGCAAGCTTGGCCGGATCGCGCTCGTAGGCGTCGAGCCGCTCGAACGCGCTTGCGAGCGCTTTGCCGATGTCGCCGAATGGCGCGCCGTGGCCGGGAATGACGCTATCGACCTCGAGCCGGGCGATGGTCTCGAGCGTCGAGCGCGCGGCTGCAAACCCTTTCTGGCCGAAGAGTTCGGGGAAGATGAGGCCGAACCCGTTTTCCCACAGCGCATCGCCTGTGATCAGGATGCGCGCCTCGGGCGCATAAAACATGAGCGCGTTCGGGTCGTGGCCGGGCGCAGCGAGCGCCTGCCATTCGAGCCCGCCGAGCTTGAGCACGTCGCCTGCGGCCACGGTGTCGGAATAGCTGAAGCGCTCCGCCGACTGGCCGGTGTAGCCGAGCATCATCGCGTTCTCGTCCCAGGCGGCGATGGCGGCAGCTTCGCCCGCGGGGACGCTGATGCGGCAGCCGTACGCGCGCGCCAGGGCCGCGTTCCCGCCCATGTGGTCGGAATGGCAGTGGGTGTTGACGAGGCCGAGGAGCGGCCTGCCGCGCAGGGCCTGCGCGACCAGGGCCAGGGTGCGCGCGGCGTGCGCATGATAGCCGCTGTCGATCAGCACCGCGCCCCCGGCCTCGTGCAGGACGATATTGTTGCTCGAAAGCCAGCCGCGCTCGAGGACCTCGATTTGCGCCGGAAGATGCACGATCTCGATCTCTGGCGCAGCGCGACTCAGGCGCGCTCGATCTCGAATCCGAGCAGTTCGGCGCCCTCGGCAACCTGCTCGCCGACCTTGTAGTGGATTGCTTTCACCGTGCCCGTCGCCGGAGCGATGATGGTATGTTCCATTTTCATCGCTTCCAGGATGATGAGCGGTGTGCCTTTTTCGACTTTGGCGCCGCTCCTGGCAAGCACGGAAACGATCTTGCCCGGCATCGGGGCGGCGAGGTTTCCGCCGCGCGCGTCGGTCTCGATTTCATGCAAGGCGGGATCGTGCAGCTCCAGCCGGTAGCGCGTGCCGCGGAAGAACACGTCCAGGGTCTGCCCCGACTGCACCACGTTTGCCCGCAGCACGACGTCTTCGAGCCAGGCCGTCAGGCTGCCATCGGCCTGCCAGGCGCCGGTGAGGGCGTGCCTTCCGCCGGGAAGCTCGAGTTCAAAGCGGCCGGGGCGGTAATGCGCCGGGACCGCCTGTTCGCGTTCTCCCTGTCTGAATACCAGAATGTGATGGTTGTCCTGGTTCAGGCGCCAGCCGTCGCACGCGCCCCAAGGCGAGCAGGGGTCGCCGGATGCTGCGGCGCGCGCCTTCGCGCGGCGCTCGATCGCGAGCAACTCCGCCAGCGCGGCGAGCGCCAGCACCTCGTCGCCCGCGACCGGCGGCGCGGGGATGAGCACAGCGCGATTGCGCTCGATCAGGCCGGTATCCAGATCCGCCGCCGCGAACGCCTCGCAGGCGACCAGCCGCGCGAGGAATTCGGTATTCGTGGTGACGCCGACGACCTGGAACTGTTCCAGCGCGCTGCGCAGGCGGGCGAGCGCCGCAGGCCGGTCCGTGTCCCAGACGATCAGCTTGGCGATCATCGGGTCGTAATAGGGCGTGATCGCGTCGCCCGCGCGCACGCCGGTGTCGATGCGCACATGGCGCGATTCGGCCGGCGTGGAAAGGTGCGTGATGCGCCCGGTCGAAGGCAGAAAGTTCTTCGCCGGGTCCTCGGCATAGATGCGCGCTTCCACGGCGTGGCCGGTGATGACGAGCTCGTCCTGCGAGCGCGGCAGCGGTTCGCCGCAGGCCACGCGCAACTGCCATTCCACCAGGTCCAGGCCGGTGATCATTTCGGTCACCGGGTGCTCGACCTGCAGGCGGGTATTCATTTCCATGAAATAAAACGTGCCTGCGCTTTTCCCGTCGCCCGGCTCGGCGATGAACTCCACCGTGCCGGCGCCGACGTAGCCGATCGCCTTGGCCGCCGCCACCGCGGCCTCGCCCATGCTGTTGCGCCGCGCCTGGCTCATGCCCGGCGCGGGCGCTTCTTCCAGCACTTTCTGGTGGCGCCGCTGCACCGAACAGTCGCGCTCGAACAGATACAGCGCGTCGCCCTGCGTGTCGGCGAACACCTGGATCTCGATGTGGCGCGGGCGCGTCAGGTATTTTTCCAGCAGCACGCGCTCGTCGCCGAAGCTCGATTTGGATTCGCGCCGGCAGGAGGCGAGCGCGGCGGCGAAATCCGCGGCTTTTTCGACGATGCGCATGCCCTTGCCGCCGCCGCCCGCCGAGGCCTTGATCAGCACCGGATAGCCGATCTTGTCCGCCTCCTTCTGCAACAGCGCCGCATCCTGCGCATCGCCATGATAGCCGGGCACCAGCGGCACGCCGGCCTTGCCCATGATGTGTTTGGCCGCGCTCTTGCTGCCCATGGCGCGGATCGCTGCGGCCGGCGGTCCGATGAACACCAGGCCCGCATTCTTGCACGCGTCGGCGAAGTCCGCGTTCTCGGAGAGAAAACCATAGCCGGGGTGTACCGCCTCGGCGCCGGATCGCCTGGCCGCTTCGAGGATCTTGTCGCCGCGCAGGTAGCTGTCCCCGGCCGCGGCGGGACCGATGCAATAGGCCTCGTCGGCGAGGTCGACGTGGCGCGCGCCGGCGTCGGCCTCGGAATACACGGCCACGGTTTTCACGCCTAGGCGCTGCGCGGTCTTGATTACCCGGCAGGCGATTTCGCCGCGGTTGGCAATGAGTATTTTCTTGAACATGAAAGGTGCTAAACGCGAAGACGCGATGGCCGCAAACTTGTTTTCATCATTTTTTCCTGCGTCGCGTTGTTTGCGCTTTTGCGCCGGCTTCCTGATCTTCAGCTATCGTCCACGCGGGTCTGCGCTTTTCCAGGAAGGAACGGATACCCTCCTTGCCGTCGGCGGAGGTGCGCGCGGCGGCGATGCGCGCGGCGGTGTCGGCGATCATTTTTTGGTCTATCGGGGCGCGCGCTACCGCGCGGATCAACTCCTTGCTCGCTGCGATCGCGGCCGGGCTCGCAGACAGCAGGTGACCGAGCAGGGCGTTGACGCTGGCGTCGAGCTCCGCCATGGAGACGATGTCGTGGACCAGGCCGATGCGGAACGCTTCGGCGGCGGTGAAGCGTTCTGCGCTGAGGAAGTAGCGCCGCGAATGGCGTTCGCCCATGGCGGCGACCACGTAGGGGCTGATGGTGGCCGCGATCAGGCCCAGTTTGACTTCAGACAGGCAGAACTCGGCGTCCTGCGCCGCCACCGCGATGTCGCAGGCTGCAACCAAGCCCATGCCCCCGGCAAAGGCCGCACCGTGCACGCGGGCGACGGTCGGTTTTTTCATCATGTAAATGGTGTTGAGCATTGCGGTCAGCGCCATGGCGTCGGCATGGTTCTCTTTGAGAGAGTAGCCGGACATCTTTTTCATCCAGTTCAGGTCGGCGCCGGCACAGAATGCCGGGCCCCGTCCGGCCAGTACCACCGCACGCAGGCTCTTGTCCGCGTCCGCGGCCTGGAACGCCTGCGTCAACTCGGCGATCATGGTTTCGTTGAAGGCGTTGCGCACCTCCGG
>ERZ1292630.5273-Hain-H41-02um-R3-5273-length-10665-cov-6_pt1 | contig 10665 bp, 2 predicted proteins | sample MGYA00564408_ERZ1292630 | MGnify/ENA primary metagenome ERZ1292630 (study PRJEB36523, sample SAMEA6512641) | groundwater metagenome | collected 2019-01-08 | study: AquaDiva: Metagenomics assemblies of 32 groundwater samples
GTCCTCGGGATACGGACGACTCAGTGCTGTGCGATTCTCCGCGACGACGACGACGCCGGCCACTGGCTCTCCGTCATCGAAGACGCTGCCGTATCATCGGGAACACCCGTACCGGTGTTGAAAATCGATCGCCACCAGCCGCAAATGCCTCTCAGCTCAAGGGAGGCGTCCCCGCGAACGCCGCTTCGGGTGATCTGTCGACAGCTCCTGCCGCTCGTTATTGCAATCCTGGCTTGCGTCTTGATGTCTGCTGGACCCGACATGAGTAGACATCATCGTCGGCTGCTGTTATCGCGAGAACCACCAGAATTGTCACGGCGTTGTTCTTTTTTTACCCACGCGATTACCTTGCAGAACATTGCCTCTGGCACCGGGATCACCCGCGACCTCATCGATGATGAAACCGTTGTCCACAACGTCAACATTACCAACGGGGACCTGACGCTGTGGTTTGACGCGTCGACTGCCTCGTCGGCCGGGAGCGTCGATGTATCTTCTGTGCGGCTGGATAACGGTCGGTTGATCTTGCAGACGAGAACTGCTGGCATGAACGTGCAGAAATGGTCCGTGCGTGTGACGGGCTTGGAGGCCGCTGGGGTCACGATCGCGATCGCGTCGTGCACGGAATGCACGATTGCGGTGACGCAGAGCCGTCTGACCCAGATTGGTGAGCTGCGCGCGCATCGATTCGTCGTCCAAGGCACCTCGCTCAGCGGCTCCTCGTTGATGCTGTCGGAAAGCGACGTGATGGTCCCTTTTGGGTGGCAGGAGCGCTCAAGCTGTTATCCGTACCATCCCGGCCCCTCCTTCAGTGCGGTGCTCATCGACCAAGTGATCGCCGACACCGCGTCCCGACTCGTCATAGTGAACAACACGATCGTCCCGGTGCGGAATCCTTCCCGTGCGAGCGACTGCACTGGGTACTATGCGTTTCCCACGGCGGTCGGAATCAACATTGCGGCGTCGACGACCCTGTCGGATGGCGCGCTCGAGATCACTGGCAACCGTTTGACCTTGCTGCCGACCGGCGCGGCGGCCATGATCGTGCTGGCGAAGCTTGTGGGCATGGACGTCACCATCGCGTTTCCGCAAGCCTTGGATGGCTCCGTCACGTTTCGCCCTTCGTCTGGCAGCGCGCTTACCAGACTGTCCCTTGCACCGCTTCCAACCGCAACGACCGTCAGTATCGCCCCGGGGAGCGCCACGTTGGCGTCTGAATCTGAAAGTGACTTCAAAATCACCGGACTTCATGATCGCGTCGACGTGGATTGGACTGGCGTCGAAGGACTCGCAGTGACTCGTTTGCTGTTTCTTGGCGGCTGCCACGTAGGGGCGTTTACGGCTCTGGGGTTTGCCTCGGTCACTGACGTGATCGTCTCTGCGGCTGCGACTGCCGCTCTTGTCGTCTCTGGCTGCCCGAAGTTACAAAACGTCACGGTGAGTCCCGGGAGCACGGTCGCCTCCCTCTCTATCGCGCTTGGCGGGGCCGTGCTAACTACTTTCACCGCCGTGAACGCGACCGTCGGTGTGTTAGCCCTCACAGGGCCCGGTGCCTTTGGCGACGGTTCCAAATTTCTATTTGACAACGTCCGCGGCGACTATCTGTTCATGAGCGGCATTGCCTTCGGCGCAGGTTCAAGCACGATCATTGAGGGATCCAGCTTCGACGTGACCTCCGAGCTCCGGCGCCACCGCGTAGAGTTCTCCGGGGTCGTCTTCGCTCCCGGGTGCCAGCTGAGCGTCGTTCGCTGCCGCATTCGGACGCCGTTTGGATACCAGGAGCGAACGCAATGCCACCAATACTACCTTGGGCCAACGTACGCCGGTATCATGTTGGACCGAGTGGTCGCGAACTCCACCGCCGTCACGATCAGCGACAACGCTCTGATTCCGGTCGTCAATCCGTCGTACGTGAATGATTGCACCAACTACTATGCCTTCCCGGTGGCTGCGGGCATCTCCATTCCGGGAACGACGGTGCTGAATGAGGTGCAGCTGAACATCGAGCGTAACGCCATGACGCTTTTGCCAACCGGAGCGACGGCCGTGTCCGTCGTCGCCGTACTGCGTGCCACAAATGTCACCATGACGTTCCTTGCCGGGCAGGCGTACGACGGCGGGATCACGTTTCGCCCGGCCGCCGGCAGCATCATTGATCAGCTCCATCTCGCACCTCTGCCGTCGGCACCGTTCGTGGTGGTCGCCCCCGGTCGGTCGACGCTCGTCAGCGCCTCCCGCTTCCTCGTCGGTGGCGTTCACACGAAATTCTCAGTGGACTGGACGGGCGTGGGTGGTGTGGCTGTCACCGAGCTGAGTTTTCTGACAGGCTGCAACGTTTCGGCATTCGGGGCAGCGGCATTTCCATCAGTGGTCTCGATCGACGTCGCGGGCGGCGCCTTCCTGAGCGCAACGATTTCGGGTTGTCCTGCCCTTCAGAACGTTACCATTGCTCCCCAAGCAAACATTGCCTCCCTCACCATCGCCCTTGGGGGGGCCTTGCTATCGACGTTCACCGCCGTGAACGCGACCGTTGGCGTGTTGGCCATAACAGGACCTGGTGCCTTCGGCAACGGATCGAAATTTGTCTATCACAACGTCCGCGGCGACTTTCTGTTCATGAGCGGCATTGCCTTCGGAGCACGTTCAACCACGATCATTGAGGGATCCAGCTTCGACGTGACCTCCGAGCTCCGGCGCCACCGCGTAGAGTTCTCCGGGGTCGTCTTCGCTCCCGGGTGCCAGCTGAGCGTCGTTCGCTGCCGCATTCGGACGCCGTTTGGATACCAGGAGCGAACGCAATGCCACCAATACTACCTTGGGCCAACGTACGCCGGTATCATGTTGGACCGAGTGGTCGCGAACTCCACCGCCGTCACGATCAGCGACAACGCTCTGATTCCGGTCGTCAATCCGTCGTACGTGAATGATTGCACCAACTACTATGCCTTCCCGGTGGCTGCGGGCATCTCCATTCCGGGAACGACGGTGCTGAATGAGGTGCAGCTGAACATCGAGCGTAACGCCATGACGCTTTTGCCAACCGGAGCGACGGCCGTGTCCGTCGTCGCCGTACTGCGTGCCACAAATGTCACCATGACGTTCCTTGCCGGGCAGGCGTACGACGGCGGGATCACGTTTCGCCCGGCCGCCGGCAGCATCATTGATCAGCTCCATCTCGCACCTCTGCCGTCGGCACCGTTCGTGGTGGTCGCCCCCGGTCGGTCGACGCTCGTCAGCGCCTCCCGCTTCCTCGTCGGTGGCGTTCACACGAAATTCGATGTGGACTGGACGGGCGTGGGTGGTGTGGCTGTCACCCAGCTGAGTTTTCTGGCAGGCTGCAACGTTTCGGCATTCGGGGCAGCTGGATTTCGATCACTGGTCTCGGTCGACGTTGCGGGCGGTGCGATTGCGGCCCCTGCCTTGTCTGGTTCGCCGCAGTTGCGAACGGTGATGTTGGCGCCCAATGCCGTCGTACCCTCGTTCGTTCTTGGTCTCTCGGGGGCGGCATTGGAAGCATTCGTGGCTGTCAAGTGCACCCTCGGGTTCTTGCGGCTTTCCGGGCCCGGCTACTTCCGACCTTTTGCCGAGTTTCGCTACGAAAGAGTCAAAGGAGATCAAATTTTGGTCGAATCGATTTCCTTCGGCGCGTCGTCGACGGTGACGTTCGATGATGTGGTACTTGACGCGAGTATGGAACTGCGCACGCATCGGCTCGCCTTCACCGAATGCACCTTCGCTCCGGGGGCGACCCTCGCCATGCGCCGAGGCCGCGTGCGCACCCCCTTCGGTTATCAGGAACGCTTTGGTTGCCATTCGTGGCAACCTGGCCCGTCGTACGCCGCGATTTTTCTGAACGTCACTGGCAGGGGAACGAGCGTGATCATTGCCAATAACACCCTGGTCCCGGTAATCAATCCATCGCACTTTGATCAATGCGATGGATACTACGGCGATCGGATGGCCATTGGTATACATCTCCCGGCGTCGACGCGACTGATCAATTCGAGCCTCGAAATTGTGGGCAACGCCATGAATCTCGGACCGACTGGTGGAACCGCTCTCCAGGTGAACGCCTGGCTGTCCGACGTGTGCACGACCTTGTCCTTGACGAACGCCGTCGACGGCGCCGTCTCATTTCGGCCCTCGACGGGCAGCCGACTCGCTTCTCTGTGGCTTTCGCCCGTTGCCTCGGCGACAAACGTCGTTATCGCACCTGGCAAGGCGACGTTCATTGGGTCGCCGGATTTGCTTTTCGCTGGCTCGTACACATCCTTCCTGGTGGACTGGACTGGCGTGGGCGGACTCCCCGTGACGCAGTGGCGCTTCTCTCCTAGTTGCCTTGTGACGGGCCTCGTCACCGCCGTGGGGCTGAGAAATGTCACCGTCGTTGAAGTCGCCGGCGGCGCATCGGTGTCATCGGCGCAAATCGTCGGATTCACCTCGCTCACTAACGTCACCGTGCGGCCGGGTGCCATCGTCGGTTCCCTATCGCTGTCGCTTGGGGGTGCGATGGTTCACTCGATCGTCGTCGTGAAGGCCACCCTGGGAACGCTGTCCATTTCGGGACCCGGCGGGTTTACCGCCTCCTCACAATTACGCTATGACGGTGTTCATGCAGACTCGGTCGCCGTCAGCGGCGGCGTGTCCTTTGGCGCGAACTCCAGGATTGTACTGGAGCAAAGCGTCTTTGACCAGTCGGCAGAGCTTAGAACCCACCGCATTTCCTTCACCGACGTGACTTTTGGCGCTCAGTGCTTGGTGGCCGTAAGTGAGTGCCAACTGAAGTCTCCTTTCGGGTATCAGGAGCGGTTCAACTGCTATTCGTGGACGGATGGGCCGTCCTACGCGGCCATCTATTTCGATCGCGTCTTCCTCGCATCCGCAACGCTGCTTGTCGTCGCGAACAACACGATCGTGCCGGTGGTGAATCCGTCGTACCTGAGTGCCTGCACGGCGTACACGCCCGCGCGTATGGCGGCCGGCATCCAACTAGGCGGGCCAGGGGTGTTTCAATGGGCCGCAGAAACGACGATCATTTTGTTGGGAAATATGTTCAACATGGGTCCGACCGGTGGCACCGCGCTGAGAATCGCCGCCTTCGGCTCGTCGCTGTCCGTTCCATCGACCGTCACGGCCCATCGCACGCTGTATGTGGCGGCCAATCGCTTCAACGAATCGGCGAGTTCCATTCAAGTCAATCAGTCTCAAGACGTGGCGATCGGTGTGGTGAGCAACTCGTTCGCATCCCTCAATTTCACCGCCATTGGGACGCTACCTCCCGCTCCCCCGGCGAACACGTCGGCAATGCCGTTCGGATTTTCCGCGTGCAACGCAGTTGCGAACACCATCGGCGCAACGCCGTCTTGGATAGAGGCCGTGGCCTGCAGTGCAGCGACCACGGAGTCCGTGTGCGGGTCAATCTTTCCGGCCAGCAGGACGACAACGGCGAATCCATGTTTCCGAGACGCCGTCGGTCGACCTTTGACCGTCACGTGGTCCGCACCCGATTTGCCGCCGCTTTTGACGGCGCTGAGTAATCAGACGACCAATAAGTATAATAGTAGCACCCCCACTGCGGGCGGCAACACTGCGTTTCTCCTCGATGACGTGCTCCGTCAATGCACTTATTTCGTTCTTCCGGCCGTGCGCGTGCCGTCCATCACGAAATCAATATCAGCGACCGCGTCGCGACGTCTCCGTCCTTCACGGAGTCATACTGTGACCATCACGGCACCAATCACGACCACCACCGCCACATCGCTCGAACTGGCGACCTTGGTGACCACGGAGGCCGCGACGCTGATGTCGTCGACCACCGAGACCGCCACCAAGACCATTCCACAGGGATTATCGAATGCATCTGATAACATGGAGCCGACGGGGAGCACCGCGGCAGCATCCGATGTCACAATGCCAGCGACCCTATCGGTGCTCCCGATCACTACGTCCCGGATCAACGCGACAAGCACTGCGTCCACTGCGCCGACGCCACCCCCAGTCGAAATTCCGTTGCTGAATGCGGCTGATGAACGCCAAGCCGTGACGTCCGCAACCGCGGTTGCCATTGCGGGCGCCGCACTGGCGGCGAACCCGTCGGCAGTCGACGCCCAATCCGCGATGCTGCTCATGTACTTTTCTTGCTACGGCAATGTGAGCCTCGCGTCCGTGTCCTTCGCCGTCGCGCCGCTCAAGCTGGGTCCTCTACCTGGCGCCCCGGCGGCCACGTTCGGCTTCGCCACGCTCCTCGCCGCCGTCGCCGCGTTGCAGGTTGTGGTCGTCGCTGCGATGCTAATAGTTCCTGGTTTGGCCCAGCAGCCCTACGCCTCCGCGCAAGCGGTTACCCAAGGAGCACCTCCCAAGTCCCCACCGTCTGATCAGAGCATTGCGTCACAGCCCCCTTCTGTGCTATTCGTCGCCCTCGCCAAAGCCCGCGCTCCGGCCATGGTGATCAAAGCGGTGCTTGCGTTCGCTCCTAGCATCGCGTTCATGGCCTTCGCCACGCTGATGCGGTTGGGCGAGGCGGTCGTAGCACAGGAAGGGGCAGCCGCCGGCATGAGCGCAGCCAACAACACCACCACCGCCACAGCTGCGGAGGGCTACAGTTCGAGCGCCCCGGCCGCGACGGATTCCGCCACGTCTCCACTGTACTCGGTCGCCATGGCCGTGGCCGCGACGTGGCTCCTCGGTCTCGTCGCCTTAGTCGTCTACTCCGTTGTCATCGGCCGACAGGCGTTTCGCCCGAAGCGCATCGCCTCCCCGCCATCGGCATCGACTGGCGGCGACGCCCGTGTTGATACCTACGACGAAACCACGTGGGTGAGTTACATTCCGCTGTGGCGTGCGTCGGCGATTCCGGACATCTTCATCGGGACCATTCTTCCTGATGGGTTCTGGATCAACACGGGCTTCGCGAAGATGCACGGAGCCGCGTTCGGGATGCTCTCCGGGAAGACCCTCGTGGAGGGCGACGAGGTTGACGAAGCACTCGGGCGACAGCCGTCATCGGCCACGTGCCAGTCGACGCTGGTCGCCTTCTTCAGCTCACTGAACCTTGCGCTGACAATATGTTTCAGCGCCAACGCGGCTTTCGACTACCGCCGCGCATGGGGTGATGGGTATTGCTGGCTGCAACACGCCGTATCGGCGCTCATTTTCTTCGCACGGGCGGCATTGGTGTTGTCACTCCGACCGCATCGATCGAGGCTGTTGTCGTCGCTGAGTGGGACGTCGTGCGTGCTGTTGGGGATCGTCTCCGCGCTGAGTTCGACGGGCGTTCTGTCGACCACGTCGACCACGAGTGCGCGAGCAGTGTCCTTGTGCCTCACGGCCGCCATGGGCCTGTCGTCCGTGAGTGGCATCCTTGGCATTGGCTTGATGTTGGCCGACCGCTTCCGCTGGCGACCGGCGTGGCGCAACATGTACGGGCAGGCAGGGACAGCTGCATCAACAGGCGACGAGGACAATATGGAAATGCAATTGCTTCACGTTCCGGGAGCCAATGTGAGTCACTCCGGCCGTCAGTTGAATCCACTGGTGACCTCATTATGACGAGAACCCATCACGCCGCATGAGTCTTTTTCGCCCCACTCCAACCCCTCCCTCCGATTCCGCCCACCGACCTTTCCAACTGATTTTCTAACCTGCGGCGAGTGTTGGATGCTGCCAGCCTCCGAATTTTTTTTGGACTCATGGCACAACCATATGCTTGGGCCGGACAAGAAAAATTTCGCTTTTTTTTCTTCATTTTTTCGGCTCGCTTTGCCGTTGAGCCGATCCTACCCTGCTCAAGCACCAAATGCAAAAAAAACTCGCTCCGCTTCCCATTCCCATAGTCGTCGCGCAATGATAACAGTGCTTGCCAACCCACCCTCCCACCGCTTGACGTCAATGCGTCCGCGTGCGGTTCCAACTGATGATGTGATCTAAGGCGCTTGCTTTCTAGTGTGATTTTTTTTGCCACCCCGCCACCGTTTTCAGCACATTTTGTACGACCTTTGAAAAATGGGAGGCCGCAAAGGAGGAGGTAAGCGCTCCGCCAAGCCAAAGGTTCAATACCGCGTGGTGCAGCAAAGCTACGAGGACAAAGACTATGAGCTCGCCCCCAAGCCCGTCCTCGTGCCTGTGACGTCGAAACGCAAGTCCGCTGCGCAGCCCATGTGCATCTTCGATGACGACCTGGGCATGGAAGATTTCACGAACCGCCGAAACATGTTGATGGTCACCGACAAGAACAGACAGGACATTTTTGGCGATTACGACGTCGGCCTTTTTGACACCGACTCCGACGATGACGAGGGTGGCGACCGTGATCACCCGCGAAAACGGAACCCGGCGGCAGCGCACTCCACCGGGAAGTCGACAGCCGCAGCCCGGCACGCGGCGGCAGCACCAGTCGCGACGGCCTCACAGGTGCGCGGCGGGATGGCCGTCAAGACGGTTGAAGGGAGCGCCGATGATGGCCAGGGCATGGACGGCGACGATGACTGGGAGGACATGGACGACGAGGAGGAGGCACCGCCACCCACTCGCAAGGCGTTTACTGCTGCCGGGTCGGCAAAGAAAGCCACCAAAAGTGTGACCATTCGCGCGCCAGCGGACGACGACGACGACGACGACGGTGAGGGAGGAGAGGAGTCCGCCGAAGCGGCCGAACGGCGCATCGCGAAGGAACGCGCGGAACGAGTCGAATTTGATGAAAAGTTTATCCAGGAACTCATGTTCGGCGACGCGCCTGGCGACGAGCAGCCTGAGGCCGTCGCCGACGACGAGTACCCACAACATGACGCGACGGAGAAGGGGGCGATGGAACGCCAGTTTGATCGAATGATGCGGGAGTTCGACATGGACGCCGACCTCGACGAGACCGACGCGCGGGCACATGGCCCTCTCAACGTCGAGGACTACGCCCCAGCACTGGAAGAATTCGTCGAAGAGCACGCTGGCACCGATGCGCTGACGGAGCAACCCATGCGGCACAAAGGCCTCCTGAATCAACTGAAGCACATGTCGCGACAGCATCGCATCTTCGACAGCGACCAGCACGGCACCTTCGTCACGCAGCTTGACAAGGGACAGCGCATGGTGGATCAGTACGTCGCCGACACGAAGGCGCTCAAAGAGGAGACCCTACAGCAGTTGCGCAGTGGAGCACTCACAGCGGAAGGCGGGCTGCAGCCCATCTTGGTGCGCAAAGGACAAACGAGCGGCAATGGACCAAACCCGTTCGCCATCGCCGAGGCGGACGACGCAGCGGCCGTTAGCAAACCTCTTAGCGCACAAATGTACGGCCAGACGTCCAAGCTCGTGGATGGGCCACAGGAGGCGCTTCCAGTGGGCAACCCAAACAAAGGCGAGGACGACGTGGCGGCACCCGTGTCATCCCTAGCAGGGGCCACCACCACGGTCACCGTCAAACTCCGACGCCGAGACATCGACGTGCCGCTGGACTGCATGTCGGTGCGCACCGGCACCACAAAATACAACCATCCAAACGTCATCTGCCCGGACGCGGCGTCCCGGATTCCTCTGACGGTCGGCGCTGCGCTAGCGAAGTCGCGCCAGCAGCGTGCAAAGCGCGATGCGTCTGGCCTTGGGGCTTCCACTGCCCCGAGCCACCACCACGCGGCTGGCCGCGACCAACCACCAATTGATGACGATGACGAAGACGACGGCGGCGAGGCCGTGGCACAGCAGCATGACGACGACGATGACCTTTCCTCGCTGGGCGACCCTGTGGACGAGCGCCCGATCGACCTTAGTATTCGGCCGGAGAATGAATCGGCAGAAGAACGCCGAATGCGACGAAAATTGGTCAAAGAGCTGCAAGCGCTCCGGCGACAGGAGAAGAAGCAGGTGAAAACCGTCTACTCGAAGATCGGCATCGCGCAGGCGGTGGCGGCGCCGAAGGCCAAGCAAGACAAGGCGCAAATTCCCCTTTCCGTCGTTCGCGGCGTCATTGGCGCGAAATAAACAATCCATCCCCTATTCCGCCCCTCTCTCTCGCTCTCTCTCTCTCTCTTCGACTTAAAACACCAGTTTATGGCGGCGATTCACTCGACTCATTGAAGGAGAGAGAGAGAAAGCCAAATAATGGCAAGTGACCCTGTTGCTATTGCTCTCCGCGATCAGGGGAAGGCACAAAACACACCTTCGGTTTTGCGCAGCGGAACGAAGAACGTTGATCAAGGTGAAATTGTTTCCAATGTTGGTTTGGGGGCTCTTTACCCTGCCGACTGAAAACCGCAGACAGTAAACATTTTCGGTCCTTTTCCCCCCTTGCTGAAAGTTGAGCGTTGATGCTCCGAACACTCATCCGACGGTCGGCCGGCCACCCTGCTGGTGCCGCCACGTCAACGGCGAGCCTTTCCAGGAAGTGGGGGTCGCCCGGCGAGTTGGTCCGCGGTTTCAGAATCGATGCGGTCGAAAATAGAATAGCCGCGTCGGACCACATGGTGGCGATCCAACAAGGTCCCACACTGTTCTCCTTCTTGAGCCTTCCCGGGGCGTCTGGCGTGCAGCTATCGGAGTACTTGCTGGAGAGCTTCCAGCCGGAGGATCGATGCTTTCACGCCGTTTTTGGCCGCCGCCAAGGCGCAGTGCCGTGTGACTTCGCAGCCGACCTGGATCTCTCAAATGGCCCCCACGCACCCCCCATGTCGCTCGACG
>ERZ1292630.5274-Hain-H41-02um-R3-5274-length-10665-cov-5_pt1 | contig 10665 bp, 6 predicted proteins | sample MGYA00564408_ERZ1292630 | MGnify/ENA primary metagenome ERZ1292630 (study PRJEB36523, sample SAMEA6512641) | groundwater metagenome | collected 2019-01-08 | study: AquaDiva: Metagenomics assemblies of 32 groundwater samples
TGCACTTGTTACAAAATTAATAGATACATCAGTGTCTTCATCAGATTCGGTAGAAAAAATATTATTTTTATTTGCTTTTATTGATATAGTAGTTGTATTACCAGCACTACCTCCGCTACTACCACCACTGCTAGTACTACTGCTAGTTGAACTACTTGTGCTATTACCACCATTTGAAGATGAACTGCTACTACTAGAAGTACTTGAACTACTTGTGCTTGAAGTACTAGATGTACTTGATGTGCTTGATGAACCACCTGTGCTACCTGAAGATGAACTACTGCTTGAAGAAGAATCACTATCATTTCCACCAAAAACACCACATGAAGCTCCTTTACTACAACAAACAGGTTTTCCATTTGCATCGACAAGTCCTTTTATTTCTGAACCACCATTTGGACAAGAGCCACTATCTGGAGTTGGTGTAGGAGTTGGAATAGGAGTATCTATTGGAGTTGGCGTTGGGGTACTAACTGGTGGATCGGTTGGTTTTGCAGTTGGAATCGTTTCTACAACAGTAACCGCAGCGTTTGGAACTCTTATTGTCATAGAACCATTTACTGAGTATCCAGTATTATAACATCCAGAACCACCACCCCACCAAAAACCAGTTGGACCACCACCATAAGAAACTGATATAATAACATCATTCCCTTCAGTACTTAAAGAAACTGAACCACTAATATCTATTCCTAATGAATAGTTGTAACCTCTTGCAAAACCTGCAGAAAAAATACCTCCGCTACCAGAACATCCACCTGAAAAACTTAAACTACTTGGTAAATCAGAAGATACTGCTTTTTTACCATATATTATATGGCTATTGTACTGTGTTTGTATAAAAAAATCTTCACCTGCTCCTATACCAATATTAACCCAACCTCCCATACTACCACTTCCTAGATCTCTTTGTTCTATATGGTCATAAGATGAATGAGTTCCAGAATAATAATAAACACCTGATATTCCTTGTGGTAACTTTGTATATGTTATTGTACCTGCATTTGCTTTTGCTCCAAATTTAGTATCATTTTTTATATTTGTTGGTGAAACTACACTACAAGCTGTAATTGCTAATATAAAAGATAAAAACCATAATTTTTTTGTTTTTTTCATTAATTAACTCTCCTTAAAAATGAATAAAAAATTAAGAACATATTTTGGGTATTTTGAAAAATTTAAAATACTTTAAAATAATTTTGAATATAAAAAAATAATGAATTTGTATTGACTTGAAAAAATGATTTTTCCTCGACAGGATGTCATAATTAAGCTTGACTGTTGAGGTATTTTATTACCTAAAATTATATTAAAAAATAGCATTTTTATTCTAAATTTGTCTCCAAAAAAAATTACAAAAGAAAAATGACTATGATTAAATCACTTTTTTATAAACTGTAAATTGTATGATTTTATTGTATCACTTTGGAATAAAAAAGACAATGTGTTTATTTTATAAACCTAAAATCAGGGTTCAAGATTAAATAATTTACTGAACTTACATAAAGGATTTGATGAATCAAATCCCTACAAAATTCTTACCCTTCACTCTTAACTCTTCACTTCTAAAAAACGTATATTAATTAATTCTCAATCATTAAATATCATCTATAAAACCTAAAGAATGTATTTGTTGTTCTTCTGTTTTTTGGGTAGGTATTCTTCCATGTTTTAACTGAACTTTTTTAATAGAATTATTATCATATCTATTTGGAGTAGGAAGTCCTGTAGGTCTTTTTATTAAAGGATTTTTCAAAGCTTCAACATTCATAGATTTAGAAGCAGAAGAAACTTTATCTACTATTTTTTCTGGTAGTTTTGAATCTTCATCTTGTTTTTTTATTTTTTGTTTTTCTTCTTCATCAATAAAATCTAAAAACATCATTGGTTGATAAGAAAAATCATCTGGATTTTGATTTGATATTTTTATTTGAGTAGTATTTTTATCAGGATTCCAATCTAAAGAAACATTTTTTTGATAAAAAGCGACTGTTTTATAAGCAGTTCCAACTTCAGGAGCATTATTATTTTTATCATTTTCTAAATCTATTTCATTAGAAATAAGCTCTGTATTAATTCCTGGCATTCTTTCAAAAGTAGTAAAAACTTTTTCTTTTCTTTCAGTATTTTTTTGACATAAAAACACCTGATTTCTACCAGATTCTTTTGCTTGTTCTAAAGCAAGTTTTAATTTAGCCATAAAATCATCTGCATTTTCATCACTATCTTCAAGATAAGTAACTCCAACACTTGCAGATATTTCAGGGAAATTTTCTATTCCCATGTTTTTATGAAGAACATTAATTCTTTGTCTTATTCTTTCTGCCAAAACCATTGCCCCATCTGAAGGAGTTTCTGGTAATAAAACCACCATTGTATCCACAGAATATCTTGAAGGTAAATCAACATCCATTCTTACGGCTTTTTCTATTGTTTTTGCAACACCTTGTAAAAGATGATAAGTAAGTTGTGAACCATTTGTTTCACTGATTTGAAAAAAATAATCTATTTCTATCATTATCGCAGCAAAAGGTCTTTTATATCTTTTAGAAACTTTTAAATCTTCTTTTAATCTAAATTCTAAATGTGCTCTATGATATAAACCAGTAAGAGGATCAGTAATTGATTTTATATAAAGATCTGATTTTGCAGCAGTAGCTTTTACTAATTCTCTTTCAAGATATGAATTATGAACTACAGTGGCAATTTGTTTGCAAACCATAGATAAAAATAATTTATCTTCTTTTGTATATCCTTTTAATGTAGATTTTTTACCAACAAAAACAACTCCTACCAAATATTCACCAGAAATAAAAGGCATCATCATTTCAAAATTAAATTGACCTTTTTGAACACAATTCATGATACTAGGATAAAGAAAAACGTCTTTTAGTTCTACAGGCATTGTTTCAGTCATGAATTTTTTTTCTTCATCATTTACAATAGCAAGATCATCATTAACACAACCTTTACCTCTATTTGAAAGAAGGAATAATTTATCTTCACTAAAAAGATGAATCGAGCCTGAGCTTGATTCTAAATGTTCTACAATTAAATTAAGTAAACTATCTGCTGAAGAAGATAGATTTCGTTTTTTACTTATTTCATTGACTATATTATATAAAGCTGTGAGCTTTTTTATAAGATAATCATTAGAGTCTGTTCCTAACATAAAAATTAAATTGCTTTATTACACAAAAACTACAAAATATAATAATAATTTTACACGAAATATTAAAAAGAGATAGTCTTTATATATTATTATGCTAATATTTATTTCAAAAAACTACAAAATATTATGCAAAAAATAAATTAAAAATATAAATGAATGCAAAAAAAATATTTGAATTAATATCAAATCAACTAAAAGATGTAACTGATGAGTTTAATATAGAAACTGAAATTATTTTAGAAAATATTTTTAATTTAAGTAGAAGCGATATTTTATTCTCAAAAAAAATTACTAATTATAATGAAAAAGAAGAATATTTAAATTCTGTAATAAATAAAAGAAAAAATAGAGTTCCTATTCAATACATTTTTAATAAGCAATATTTTAGAAGTTATGAATTTTATGTGGATGAAAATGTGCTTATACCAAGAGCAGAAACAGAAATTTTAGTAGATAAAGTAATAGAAATAAGTAAAAGTATAAAAAAAGAAAAAATATCTATATTAGATATGGGAACAGGAAGTGGTTGCATTGCAATAAGCTTGGCAAAAGAAATTAAAAACTCTTTTGTAATTGGCTCTGATATTTCAGATAAAGCATTAGAAATAGCAAGATTAAATGCAAATAAAGTAGCTGTAAATAACATAGATTTTATTAAATCTGATAAACTTAATTTTTTTATTGATAAAAATATTAAATTTGATATTATTGTTTCAAATCCACCTTATATTCCTAAAAAAGATTATTTAGAATTAGAGCCAGAAGTAAAAAACAATGAACCTTATTTAGCCTTAGTTGGTGATGAGAATGATGGAACTTCTTTTTATAGATATTTAGCAGAACAAGGAAAGCAATTTTTAGAAGATAAAGGATTTATTATATGTGAAATAGGTATAAATCAAGATAAAATAATAAAAGAAATTTTTTCTAATTTTGATAATCTTACCTTTTTTAATGATTATAATAATATTCCAAGAATTTTTTGTGCAATCTAAAAATCTGAGTTGCACAATATTATATAGAAAGTATATTTTTTTTTACATTCCATATTATAATGAAAAATAATCCTAATTTTTTAGGTAGAAATATAATTTAAACGGGAGCTTTTATGAAAAATATTTTAGTTTTTTTATCTGTTATTGTTTTATCATCTTGTAGTTCAACACAATCAATTCAAGAAGTGAAAGATATTCAACAAGAAGTAAAAATTCAATCAAATACAGGTGTTACTAATTATGTTAACGGGATAATAAAAATACATTTTGATGAAGTTGATAAAAATAAAGATAGTTTTCTTTCTATTAATGAATATCCAGATAATAAACAGTTTGATGAAATAGACACTGATAAAGATAAAAAAATATCGGGAGAAGAATATCAAAAATACTGTGATGGACACTATATTAGTAAAGAAGGCATTAGAACATCTATCGTTACTTCTCTTAAATATTTTAATGTTACAGATAATGTTTTTACAAAAACTAATACAGGAACTTATACTGGTTTTATGACAAAAGAGCAGTTTTTAAAATATGCAAAAAGTAGTTTTTTAACAAAAGAAGAATTTAGTATTTTTTATGTAGCAGATAAAAATAATGATGGAAAACTAAGTTTTACTGAATTTGAAGATTGTGTTTATGCTATAAGTAAAGGAAATTTGGAAGCATCTCATAATATAGTTCCTGCGCCTCCTCAAATATCACCAGAACCTATCCCTTCTACATCTAAATAAATTCAGATTATTGCTAAAAACACCTCAGATTTATAATCTAGGTGTTTTTTTATGCTCGTCAAAATTCAAGTAAGTATATAAACAAATTTAAATTCATAAAAAATACTTTTAACTATAATACACTTATATAATAGTAATGCCATTGGCGTAAAGCACAGCCATTACCATTATATTCGTTATCTTAAAAAATCAAAATGAAACTAAACAAAAACTTGTAAGGCTCCTGCTTTATGGCTATCCAAACAAGTTTTTGTGATGCTCTAATATATTTTGCGTTAGCACTTAACAATGCTATGAATTCTTTTATTCAATAAATAAATATTATAAGAGTACTCTTGTAAATTGTTGCGTGATATAATTCTATAGTTTTAAATAATTTTTTTTGTTGAGGTAATTATGGCTAAAAAAATAGTTAAAGTGGCTGTTACAGGAGCTGCTGGACAAATAGGATATTCACTTCTTTTTAGAATTGCGTCTGGAGAAATGTTAGGAAAAGATACAGAAGTTCATTTAAGTCTTCTTGAAGTAGAACCTGCATTACCAGCACTAGCTGGAGTTAAAATGGAATTAGAAGATTGTGCATTCCCTCTTTTAAAAGAGATTACAACCACATCAGATCCTGAAGTTGCTTTTAAAGATATTGACTGGGCTTTATTAGTTGGTGCAGCACCAAGAAAAGCAGGTATGGAAAGAGGCGATTTATTAAAAATAAATGGAAATATTTTTGTTGGTCAAGGAAAAGCTCTTGATAAAGTAGCTAACGAAAACTGTAAAGTTCTTGTTGTAGGAAACCCTTGTAATACAAACTCTTTAATTGCAAAAAGTTCTTGTAAAAGATTAAACCCAAAAAACTTTTTTGCTATGACAATGTTAGATCAAAGAAGAGCTTATAGTCAATTAGCTGAAAAAGCTGGTGTTCAAACAACTGATGTTAAAAATGTAGCTATTTGGGGAAACCATTCAGCAACTCAATATCCAGACTTTTTTAATGCAACAATCAATGGGAAACCAGCAACTGAAGTTATAACTGACCATGAATGGTTAAAAGGTGGTTTTTTAACAACTGTTCAACAAAGAGGTGCAGCAATCATAAAAGCTAGAGGCTTATCATCAGCAGCATCAGCAGCAAATGCAGCAATTGAAACAGTTAAAAACATAGTTAATGTAACACCAGAAGGAGAATATTTTTCTGTAGCAGTTGAATCTGATGGAAGTTATGGAATACCAGCAGGAATGATTTTTGGATTTCCAATAAAATCTGATGGAAATAGTTGGGAAATAGTTCAAGGAATTGAATTAAATGAATTTTCAAAAGAAAAAATAGCTGTAACTTTAAAAGAATTACTTGAAGAAAAAGAAGCTGTTCAAGATATGTTATAGTTTTTTAATTTATTCCTCTTATTCAAAAGTAATCTATATAATGAAAAAGAGGAATTTGTTTTAATAAATTTTTAATTGTATAAATATAATCATAGATAACATAAGTAAGTTATGTTAAAAATTGGGTAATAAAATATCTTTTTTATTATTTTATTTATATACTTTCTATATTATTTAAAGTTTTTTTGTTATGAATATTGTTTTAGGATGTTTTAATGGGGTCTAAAAATTCAAAAGTAAGTAAAAAGAGTAACTCTAAAAAGTTATTTAGGATAGTTATTGCTACTTTTTTAATAGTAAGCTCCGTTACGCTTGGAATGCTTGCATCTACAATTGTAAAAACAATTGATGTTCTTAATAAACCAAATCCAAATGGAAATAAGGTAGGAGAAACAGAGCAACAAAGTTTTATGGGTGGAATATTTGATGCAATGACACCAATGTCAGAGCCTGTAACCTTACTTTTTTTAGGAAGCGATGTTGGTTATACCTCAAAGGGTAAAAAAGATGAATCTATTCCAACTCGTTCTGATAGTATGATTTTGACCAGAATAGATCCTATAGAAAAAAAAGTAACAGCATTATCAATTCCTAGAGATACAAGAGTTACAATTCCTGAAAAAAATGAAACTGATAAAATAAATGCAGCGTTTGCTTATGGAGGAGAAAAATTAGCTAGAAAAACTGTAGCAAACTTTACAGGAGTACCTATACAACATTATGTAATATTAAAGGTTGATGGTTTGGTTAATATAATTGATGCATTAGGTGGAATTGATATTTTTATTGATAAAGATATGAATTATAAAGATTGGACAGCAAAATTATTTATAAATTTACCAAAGGGACAACATCATTTAAACGGAAGAATGGCTCATCAATATTTAAGATTTAGACACGATGAACTTGGTGATATTGGTAGAGTTCAAAGACAACAAAAATTTGTAGATGCTTTAACCAGAAAATTATTAAACCCAGCTATTATGTTAAAATTACCTGAACTAGTTGAAATAGCACAAAAAAATGTTATTTCAGATTTTTCAAATGGCGAATTATTAAAAATAGCAAATTTTTTAAGAAAATTAAAAAGAACTGATATAAAAATGCTTATGTTACCAGGTCGATTTGCTACTATTGATGGTGGAAGTTATTGGGTTTCTGAAGATTATCAAATAAAAGATGCTGTAAAAGGTTTATTCCCAGACTCTCAATTAAATATACATGATCCAAATGCAACACAATCTCCAGATCCATTACCAAATAAAGATTTATCTCTTGATGAGAAAAGAAATATAAAATTAACTGTTTTAAATGGAACAAATGAATCTGGTTTAGGTGCAAAAGCAGCTAGATTATTAAGAGATCAAGGATGGGTTGTTTGGACTGTAGAACAAGCTGATAATACAGATACAAAAATAACACAAGTTATTCTTCAAACTGGTAAAAATAAAGCTGTTCCATTTTTAAAAAATGAATTGGGTTTGAAAAACTTAGATGTTCTACATAGTAGTACAGGTGATATATCAACTGACTATACAGTTATAGTAGGTAAAGATTTTTTGAATCATTTAAATGAAAAACAAGGTAATACACCTAGTAATGAACCTAAAAAAACAAATTAAATAGTAAGAAGTTAAAAGTAAGAAGTAAGAAGATAATTAAATTCTAAATCTAAACTTATTACTCATCACTATTTACTTTTTACTTATTATTCTGTCTTAAAATTATTTGATATATCTTTTAGAGTTGTAGATAATTTATTTAAATCATTAACCGAATCAGATATTTTTAAGATATTATTAACTGCTTTATTAGATACAGATTCAATTTCTAAAATATTTTTTACGACTTCTTTGCTTGTATTAGCTTGTTCTTTACTTGACATAGAAACATGATCAATCAATTTCAATAAGTCTTCAGAAGTAATAACAATTTTTTCTAAAGTTTCACCAGCTCTATTTGCAAGTTTAATACCATTAAAAACTTTATCATTTGCCTTATTCATTATAGTTATTAAATCATTAGTTTGATTTTGAACAATTTTTATCATAGACATAATTTCAGTACTAGAAAAAGAGGTTTTTTCAGCTAATTTTCTTACTTCATCTGCAATTACACTAAATCCTCTTCCATGCTCTCCTGCTCTAGCAGCCTCAATAGCAGTATTTAAAGCTAAAAGATTTGTTTGAGATGCAATAGCATTAATAAAAGATGAAACTTCATTAATTTGTTGGGTTGATTTTCCTAAAGCTGAAACTTTTTGTAAGGTTTCATTAACAATAGTAGATATATCATTCATCATATCAACAGTTTCAAGAACTAACTCTCCACCTAAATTTGCAATACTTTTATTTTGTTGACTGGTTTCAGATGTTTTTAAAATAGTTTCATTATTTTTTTCTGATATTAGGGCAAATTCTTCTACAAAAGATGATATTTGACTTATTTGACTTAACTGCTCTTCTGTTCCAGCAGAAAGCTCTTCGGTTAATAAAGAAATATCTGAAGAAGAATCTTCAACATCTGTTATAGCTTTAACTAAAAGCTTAAAAAGTTTATTTATATTTAAAACAGAATCATTAAAACCATCAAATAACTCAGTAATTACTTGTGTATTATTTTTATTAATTCCTGAGTCAATATTTACAGTTAAATCACCTTTAGCAAATTTTTCCATTTTATTAAGCATTTGCTCTACACTAGTTTGTAAAGTTCTTTTTTGATCTTCTAAATCATGTTTATTATTCTCTAATTCTTGTCTAGAATTTTCAGCTTCTTGAAAAGCTAGAAGAATATCATTTTGTTTTAATTCTAATTGAGCATTTATTTCTTCACTTTTTTTAGTAGAAATCAAAATTTCTGAATTTTTTAATTCAATTTCATTTATAGCATCTTTTACTCTATTTTCTATAGATAATTTTTCTTTTTCAAGTTCTAGCTCTATTTTAATTCTACTAGATTCAAAAACTTTTGAAACAAAAAAGATTATGAAACTAAAAATAATAAAATTTACTATTTCACCAACAGGATCAAGTACTTTACTGTTTTGCAATAATATTAAAGTACAAATAACTTTATTTATATTTACAAGTATAAGCCAAACTAATGCTCTTTTTGAACCTAATAATAAAAGTGCAAGTAAAGGCATTAATACAAAAAACTGGCTTGAATTTGCTTGTGCCTCTGGCATAAATAATGAGATATTAATTAAAATAGTGCTACAAGTAAGCATAATATTTGAAACGGTAAGAAAAGAAAGCTTTTCTCTTTTAAATGAAAAAAGTAAAGAAGCTAAAAGAAATATAAACATTATAATGGATATAAGCATTATCAAACTAAATGATTTACCAAACATTATTGTTGGTATAGAAAAAACGATTGCAATGAAATTTATGGAAAGAATACTAACAAGAAGCTTTGCTCTTTCATAATCTTGCAAATTTTCTCTTAAAGAATTAGGGATAAAATAATCAATAATTTTTTTCATTATATCTAAAATACCTTTGATAATTAAGAATAGAGATTTTTAAAATTCTTAATCTGATTTCAAAAATAGAAATTCAAACCAAATTATTACATATTTTTTAATTTAAATAAATATATATCTATATAAGTTATATCGTTTTAATACAATTTTTATAAAAACATCTAATAATCTTCTTCAAGACAGATTTAAACAAAAGTGGTAAAATGAACTATCTCATAATATTTTTATTTAAAATTTTTACATGAATAATAAAATAAGTGTTCTAATATATGCAAGTTCTAATAAAATAAGTTTAAAAACATGTCTTGAAAGTGTATTGAATCAAAAATTAAAAGCAGATGAAATAATAATATTAGATTCTATTGATAGAGATAATTTTAATTTTAATCTTATAAAACCTTATTTGGATTCAAACTCTAATATAAAATATATAAAAAATCAAAATAAAACTAATTTTATTCAAGATTACAAAAAATTATTTGAACTTTCAACTGGTGATTATATTAAATTTTTACCTTACTATGCTATTTTAGAAGAAAATGCTCTTGAAAAATTAGCTAGTTTTTTAGATAAAAATGAAGATATAAAACTAGCAATGTCAAATATAAACTCTTTTTATGAATATTCAGAAAAAAAAATAATAGCTTATACAAAATATTTTAAACAAGTTTTTAATGAAACCACTATTTTAGAAAGTAATGAAAGCATAAATAAAATATTATTGAATTTTACAAGTTTTTTAGGATATTTATCTTCGAGTATGTTTAGAAAAAAAGATATAGATTTTAAATTATTTGAATATGAAGAAATGAATCATATAACAAGTGCAGACATTCTTTTGTCAGTTCAATTATTAAAAAAAGGTTCACTTGCCTTTATAGAAGAAAAGCTAGT
>ERZ1292630.5275-Hain-H41-02um-R3-5275-length-10663-cov-6_pt1 | contig 10663 bp, 6 predicted proteins | sample MGYA00564408_ERZ1292630 | MGnify/ENA primary metagenome ERZ1292630 (study PRJEB36523, sample SAMEA6512641) | groundwater metagenome | collected 2019-01-08 | study: AquaDiva: Metagenomics assemblies of 32 groundwater samples
GGGTTTGCTGCTCTGGCGGACGTTGGAACTGGACAAGCTCCTGGATCGCAAGATCCAACGCGGGCGACCCGTTTCATCGCCTTCGCTGCGAGTACCCGGAGTGGGCACGAGATCGGTGGAAGCGAGCCGAAAGTGAGGTCGAGGTTACCCGGCCGTCCGGGGCAGCGTCACTTGTCGTCCACGATGACGGGAGGTCTCGTGGCGTAGGGATTCCTGGGGCTTTCGCTTGAGTAGCGGCTGCCGTAGCGCCCGTAAGGGTTGTTCACGCTGTCGGGGCCGTATCGTGATCCGTATCGTCCATACGGATTTGACACTGATTCGGGGTCGTATGGGTTGCTGTTGAGCCTACCCAGGTACGTTCCGTCTTGAGCGACGATTCGCGGGCCGCCAAGTGTGTATGGGTTCGTGACGCTCTTAGCGGAGTATGGATTGCCGTAGGTCCCATAGGGGTTGTTTATGCTGGTCGGACTGTACTTGCTCCCGTATCGACCGTACGGGTTGGAGACCGATTCCGGGTCGTACGGGTTGCTACTCAGCCTGCCCAAATAACGTTGGTTTTGCTGGTTCTCGTAAGTACTGTAGGAATAGCCATCGTCTCGCCAAGTGCAAGCTGGAATGGCCAGGATTACCAGCGTGAGAGCGTCGTGGCGAATTTTCGAAAAGGCGATCATGGCGTTCGCCAGTGTCGTTCCGGGGTCGGCTGCTGTCAAGGATCTATACGATTAATTTCTGTTGTTCTCGGCATTGGTCGGCCAAGTGGGTAACCGAGCGGAAAACGAGCACATCGGCGTCAACGTACTCCGCGAGCGTCATTTCGACGTTTAAGCGTCCGTGGGCGATTGCGTTTCGCTTTTCGTATGCAGCCTCTGACTGCCCGCCCGTTTCTTTCGGTCTTGCTTTTATGCCGAATACGTCCGAAAAAATCTTGGCCCGCTCGACGTTGTTTTCAGCATATCTGATAACCCAAGTCCACACCGGATGCTTAGGAAAGACACGTTTTTTGTCGCGGTAACTGGGTTCTTCACGGACGATTGCATCGTCTGCCTGCTGAAGAATATGTTCTCCTTCAGGACCCAGCAGCCCTGTGGACCTGTAGTAGAAAAGAGCCTTGAGTACGTCAATTTCGTACTGCTCCCAAGCTCCGAGTAAACGAACGAATACAGAAGTGATGCAGAAGTTGATGCTGCGAAACCAGCCCGCACTGCTTCGATCGGCTCCGAAGTCGTTGCTGCCTTGGTGAGCGCAGCGTTGTTCCGACCGCAGGGCCTTGTACGCACTCGGGCGGAGCAAGTGAATTCGGTAGCCTTCCATTGCCGTGGCGATGCTTGGACGCTCTTTGTCCACGTGGTTGCCAAGGCCCTGTTGCCGGAGCCAAACGGGGACGGTGTGTTCGTCGAGCGTGAGAAGCGTCCATCCGTCGGTGAACTCTTCCTTTTCTCGAAGGTGTGAGGCTTCGTCTTCGTTTGCTCGAAAGAGAAACTTCCCGTCGAGTGTCCAGGTCAGCGACTCCCGGAGTGCCTGAAGCTGGCGGAGGGCCGCCCAGACCAGCTTTCCGCTGAATAGTTGCGATTCATCCGTCGGTTCGTTTACGGACGGCATTGTAGGTCGAAGGGGAACGGATGCCAAGGCAATCGCATCTAGCGACATCGATTTCTCGTTGGAAACAACGATATTCTGCCGCGTGGGCAATGCTAATCTCCGGATGTATCGTCAAAGGGAAGCATGACGGCGTCGGGCGATTCGGGCGGCAACTCCTGCACGCCCTGAAGTTTCCGCTCGATCGTCCGCGTCTTTCGCGTTGCGTCCTCGATCTTGTTCTGGGCTTCCTGAAGCTTTTTACCCACCCCGTCGAGCAGTTCGCCGAACTTGCCGAACTCGCTCTTGACCGCGCCGAGGATCGACCAGACCTCGCTCGCCCGCTTCTGAATCACCAAGGTGCGAAAGCCCATTTGCAGACTGTTGAGCAGGGCCGCGACGGTCGTCGGACCCGTGACGATGACGCGATACTCACCCTGCAACTGCTCGAACAGCCCCGTGCGGCGCAATACCTCGGCATACAGACCTTCGGTGCCCAGAAACATGATCCCAAAATCGGTCGTCGCGGGCGGGTCGAGGTACTTGTCGCGGATGTCCTTGGCCGCGCCCTTGATGCGGATTTCGAGTTGCTTCGCGGCGGCCTCCGCTTGTTCGGCGTCGGCGCGTTCCTGTGCTTCGACCAGACGCTGGTAATCTTCAATGGGAAACTTTGCGTCGATGGGCAGCCAGACGGCGGAGTTACCTTCGGAATCGCGCCCCGGGAGCTTGACGGCGTACTCGACCCGCTGATTGCTGCCGCGACGGGTCTCGACGTTGCTTGCGTATTGCTCGGGCGCAAGGATTTGTTCGAGCAGCGAGCCGAGCTGCACCTCGGCCAGCGTCCCGCGGGTCTTGACGTTGCTGAGCACTTTTTTGAGATCGCCGACGCCCGCGGCCAGCGTCTGCATCTCGCCCAGTCCGCGATGCACCTGCTCCAGCCGCTCCGTCACCTGCTTGAACGATTCGCCAAGCCGCTTTTCGAGCGTGCCCTGCAGCTTTTCGTCCACCGTCTGGCGCATCAGGTCCAGCTTCTTGGCGTTGTCCTCCTGCAACAGACGCATTCGTTCGTCGACCGTCGTGCGGAGCGTCTCTGAGCTTTTCTCGTTCGACGCGGTCAAATCGTTCAGCCGGATGGCGAACGTATCGAGTTGCGTCTTTTGAACGCTCGAAATCTCGCCGATGCTCTTTACAAGGGTCTCAGCCGTCCGCGCGCTCGACGTTCCGATCTCCTCGCGGAGTTGACCTGCCTGCCGACCGGCCTCCTCGCGGTTTCGCCAGATTTCCTCTCGAACGCCGCGCTCGGTTCGTTCCTGCGCGCTTTCGATTCCCGCAAGGCGGGATTCAATCGGCGCAATCGCCGATCCGGCTGAGCGTCGAAGCAGGATCAGTGCGACGATGAAAACGCCGATTCCGACGCCCAGCGATGCGATGAGGAGTGCTTCAACCATGGGGTTCACGTCCGAATGTTTATACTGCGTCGTACTTTAATCTTCAGGTTGGTTTGTGCCACTGCTCTAGAGCAGTGGCACGCCCGGACCATCGCGGAACCGGAAAAATAAGCTGAGACGGACCACTACATCCGTCGATCGAGCCGTCGATAATGGATCGCCTCGAGCAGGTGCTCGGAAGCGATCGATTCGACGCCCGCGAGGTCAGCGATCGTGCGGGCTACGCGCAAAACCTTGTCGTGGGCCCGCGCCGAGAGCGCCAATTCATTCATGGCCTGGCGGAGCACGCTCTCGCCGGTTTCATCGAGCTGGCAATGCCGGCGCAAGAGTTTGGAGCTCATGCGCCCGTTGACGATCGTCGAATCGCCGCCGAATCGACTCCGCTGCCGCGCCCGCGCGTTCTCGACCTGTTCGCGGATAGCGGACGACGGCGTGCCGTCCCGCCTGCTGCGCAGCTCCGAAAATGGAATCGCCGGCACTTCGATGTGGATGTCGATCCGGTCGATGAGCGGGCCGCTGATCCGCGAAAGGTAACGCTCGATCAGACGCGGCGTACACGTGCACGCCCGTCTCGTGTCCGTGAAATATCCGCACGGACATGGATTCATCGCCGCAACCAGAACAAACGAAGCCGGAAAGCTCACCGTGCTCTGTGCGCGGGCGATCGTGACGCGGCCGTCCTCGAGCGGTTGGCGAAGCGACTCCAGGGCGGAACGCGAAAACTCCGGAAACTCATCGAGAAAGAGCACGCCGTGATGGGCAAGCGAGACCTCGCCGGCCTGGGGAATCGAACCCCCGCCGACCAGCGCCGGCGTGCTGGCCGAATGGTGCGGCGAGCGCACGGGACGCGTCGCCAGAAGCGCCGAACCGTGTGCGAGTTCGCCGGCTACGGAATGGATACGCGTGGTCTCCAACGACTCGGCCAGCGTAAGGGGCGGCAGGATCGTGGGAATACGCTTGGCCAGCATCGTCTTGCCCGATCCCGGCGGACCGATCATCAGGACGTTGTGTCCGCCCGCCGCGGCGATCGTGAGCGCACGCTTGACGTGCTCTTGTCCGCGGACGTCGGCGAAGTCGCAATCGTAATTTGATGCTGCGGCAAACACCTCGGCCACATCTACAACCATTCCTTCGAGCGGCAGCGCCCCGGTCAGGAATCCTACGGCCTCGGTGAGCGACGTGATCGGAAGCACGTCAATGCCCTCGACCACTGCGGCCTCGCGCGCGTTTTCCATCGGCACGATCACGCCGCGAAGACCGTGCTCCTTGGCGAGCAGCGCCGCCGAAAGTGCCCCGCGCACCGGTCGGACTCGTCCGTCGAGCGCCAACTCGCCCATGATGAGATGCCCATTCGCGTCTTCGACGCGAACGTCGCCGCCGGCGATCAGGATGCCGAGGGCAATCGCCAGATCAAAGGCCGGACCCTCCTTGCGAAGGTCCGCCGGGGCGAGATTCACCACGGTCTTGAATCGCGGGAACTCGTATCCCGAGTTCTGCATGGCGCTGCGCACGCGCTCCAGGCTTTCCTTGACGGCGGGATCGGGCAGTCCGACGACGGTGGCCCCGGCGAAGCCGTGGCGGTTGACGTCCACCTCGACCTCGATACGGATCGCGTCAATGCCGCAAAACGCGGCGCTCTGCAGACGGGCCACCATGGCGGCGGATTGTACAGTGGGCGAAAAGGTCCGGCGAACGCATCCGACGCTAGGGGACATGGGTGCGTGACACCATCGGCAACATCGCGCTGCCAAGCCCAGAGAAACGCCGGCCGAAGCTGGCCGCTTGGCTTGATAAGGGGGGGCAAGGTGGTAAGCTGCTGTGAACGGTTAAGCGCTATGAAAGTGAACACCGCCAATTCCAAGCCGTCGAGGCCGTGCCGTCGATTCCGGGAGGATTCCATGCAGCGTGCATATTGGTTGATCGCAAGCGTCATGATTGCAGGTTGCGCGGGCTGCACGCCCTCCGCACCGGGCGGAGCGGGCGGCAGTCTTCCCACGCCGCGCGCAACGGACGTCGGTACTCCGTCGGGCAGCCCGGTGGAGAAGACCATCGGCCCGGCGGGCGGCGCACTCGCCTCGGCCGACGACTTGCTCACCATCGACGTTCCCGCAGGAGCGCTCGCCGCCGACACCCAGCTTGGCATCCAGCCGCTCACCAGCACCGCCCCCAACGGCCTCGGCTCGGGCTTTCGCCTCACGCCCGCCGGCACTACGTTCTCTTCACCGGTGACGCTCACCTTCAAGCCGACGACGGAGCAGCTCGCCGGCACCGTGCTCGCGCTCACGGGCATCGGCTTTCAGGACGCGTCCGGCGTCTGGCGCTGGATGCGCGGCGTCGAGCGCGACGAAGCGAACGGCCTCGTGTCGGTGGCCACCACGCACTTCAGCGACTGGTCGTACCTCGCCGGAACCCAACTGCGCCCGCCGTCCGCCTCGGTGCAGACCGGCCAGACGCTTACCCTGACCACCAACTACTGCTGGACCGAGGAGGAGGAGCTCGCGCCGCTCCCAGGCCAGGAGTCGGAGCCCCCGCGCTTCGACTGCCTCCCCTTCTCCCAGGATCTCCGGCTGCCGTTCGAGCTCTCCAACTGGTCCGTCAACGGCATCGGCGGGGGCAACAGCACCATCGGCACGGTGAGCACACAGGGACAAGGTGTCACCGCCACCTACAGGGCGCCCTCGAGGCAGCCCGACCCAAACACCGTCGCAGTGAGCGTCGAGGCCTCCAACGTGAAGCTCGACGGCCAGACCTTCGCGAAGGCGGTGCTGATCTCGAACATCGCCATCATCGACCCCGGGGAGGTGACGACGTGGCGCGGGTCCTTCACGTTCTCGTGGAGCGAGGTCGACGCGTTTAGTACCACCTCCTGGCAAGCCGAGGGCACGGTCGAGTTCGGTCAGCCCGAAGAGCGCCAAGGCGGCACCTACACGAGCTTCCCGGTGATTCAGAGCACGAGTTCTGGCCAGATCAGCAACTACCGCCGGGAGTATACTGCTTGGGTGGACATGTGCACCGGCAACACCGCGGCGACCGCCAGCATCACAGGTGGGCTGAGGGTCAACAAGTCGCCGAGTGAGTACGGCATCTCGCTCGTCATCGCGGGTTCGATGCCCTCGACCTGCACCAACCAATCGAACTCGATCCAGGTTGAGCAAAACCCAACGGCCCAGGTCGGCCATGATAATGATGCCTACGGCGAGCCCTACGGCTGCGAGGGAATGAAATTCACCGCCGCGCCGCCTGACGCGAGGTCGCTCACCGGGAGCGCCACCTGGAGCTGCACGAGGCCGGACTCCAGTAGTTATACCGCGACGCTCACCTGGACCCTCAGCGGCTCCTGATCAGTGCCACATCCGACCGCGCCCGCTGCCTGATCCGAACCCGGAGCGCAAGCGACGGGCCGGACGTTCTGGAAATGTGTTGCAAAAAGACCCCGCGTTCGCGCTTGGGGTTCTGATAAACGCGCCCGTTCCCCGCCGGAACTGTCCCGGACCCCGTGGAAGCGCGGCGGCCGATCGTCCGCTCCCCTCTCGACGACCGCCCGATAAAAACGATGGATTGCGCCGTCGCAGTCGACCGGCTGCATATGCTCCCTGTTTTTTGCGGCCCTTCGCGTCGCGGGTGTTCGATTTGCACGCGACATGCCGACTTCGCGCATCCTCACAAACTGAGCCGAACGCGGCATTTGGACGATGTATCGGCACGAACGCCGTCTTTGTCACGGACGCCGAAGAGTGGCCGTCCGCCGCCATCACTAACAAACTCGGCGTTCGGATATCGCCCGCACCCCTCATTCCCCCCTTGGCAAGGGAGAATGAAGGGGGATACGCGTACTCCCGTCGTTGTACCGCGGTAATCGCCGCCGAAAAAGTGATCGTCATGCGGATCTCCATCGGACGCAAGCTGGGTCTGGTCGTTGCCGTTGTTCTGTTTCCGTTTCTGGCGGTCGGCCTGGTCACAGCCCACCAACTGAGCGGGATTCAGAAATCGCTTCACCGCATTACGAGAATCACTTCGCTGATCGCCCGTGCGGCTTGGGAGTTGAACTCCCAAGTGCGGGAAACCGGGTTCGCGGTGCTCAGGTATGTGGATGACCAGGACCCCCAGCACCTCGCACGCATCGCCGCCGCCAAAGAGCACTTCAATCGCTCCCTCACCAGCCTCCACAGCCTCGCGGACTCGCAAACCATGCGCGTCCCGGTCGCCCGTGCCGAGCAGGGTTACCTCCAGTTTCTGGCGCTGACCGACCGAATGATTCGGGAAGAAGACGAGCAGACGCAGTACCGGGAGGCCTTGCTTGTCCTACTAAGCGAGCTGGAGTGGTTTCTGGACGAGGGGCCACGCTCCCCGATCCCGCGCGACGATCCCGAAGTCGAGGAAAAGCTCGCCGCCGGATCCGGGATGCGGATCGTCGTCCGCCGCGTTGCACGGGAGGTCGCCGAAGGCGCGTCGGCGACGGATGGCGCCGAGCGGATCGCGGAGGCCGGGCACGAATTCCTGGATTTGTACACGCGGTATGAAAGATCTCTTTTCTCGTCCGAGGAGTGCGAGTGGATCTCGAGTCTGCGTATGACGTTCGAAGGGCTTGTGGAAACCGCACGGACCATTTCGCACTTGGAGTTCAACGAGAATAAGCAGAAGACGCAACTCGTCGCGCTGTGGCGAAACGCGATACTGCACGAGGAGATTCTGTCGCTTGTGCGGAGCGAACAGTCCCAGGCCGGACAGGACGCCCAAACGGCGATCGCTCGCGCTAAAAGGATCATCCTCTGGACCGGCCTGACGGCCTCGATGGTCGGTCCCGTCGGCGCCTTCTTTCTCACCCGAAACCTCACCCGGCGCATCCGCCGTCTCATGACCGCCGTCGGGGCCGTCGCGGTGGGAGATCTGCGCGCCCGCGTCGAGAGCCGGGGGAACGACGAACTCGCCGAGTTGGCGTCGTCCGTGAATCACATGGCGGCCGCCCGGCACGAAGCCGACGTTGCCCTGCGGAAGGCCCACGACCAGTTGGAGATTCGCGTTGGGGAACGCACCGCCGAACTTAAGGAAGTCAATGCCCGCCTGGAAGAAGAGCTCGTCGAACGCGGCCTCGTCGACGAAGAGTTGCGGCATTCGGCGTTCCATGACGCGCTGACCGGATTGCCCAATCGCGCCCTACTGCACGAACGGTTGAAGCATTGCATCAAACGATCGAGACGCCGGTCGGACCACCAATACGCCCTGTTGTTCATCGATCTGGACAATTTCAAACTGGTGAACGACAGCCTGGGACACGATGCCGGAGACGAGCTCCTCGTTCAGGCGGGGCGGCGGATCATGTCTTCTCTTCGTGACACCGATTGCGTGGCGCGCGGCGAGGGCAAGCTCACCGCGCGTCTGGGGGGCGACGAATTCGTGGTCCTTCTGGATAGCATGCGCGCCCCGCAAGATGCGGTCCGCGTGTGCGAGCGGATTCAGTGTGAACTGGGCAGGCCCTTCGTGATCCGCGGGCAAGAGATCAAGATGAGCGGCAGCATGGGCATCGCCCTGAACGATCAAAGGTACCAACAAGCCGCGGATTTGATCCGCGACGCCGATATCGCGATGTATCGCGCCAAAGCGGCGGGCAAGGCCCGGCACGTGGTGTTCGACGAGACCATGCACGCGAGCGTGCGGGCGCGCCTGGATTTGGAGAACGCCCTGCGGCAGGCGATCGAAGGCGGGCAATTGACCTTGTACTATCAGCCCATCGTCGATTTGACCACCGCCCGCGTGGTCGCGTTCGAGGCGCTGGCGAGATGGAATCACCCGCAACGGGGGTTGATCAGCCCGGCGGAATTCATCCCCATCGCCGAGGAAACCGGCCTGATCATCCCACTGGGTGAATGGGCGTTGGAGGAATCGTGTCGCCAGCTCATGGCGTGGAATCGAACCCGGGACGCGGACGCCGCCGTGGCCATGAATGTCAATGTGTCCAGATGGCAACTGCTGGACCCGAAATTCGCCCCTCGTCTGCAAGAACTTCTCGACCGCCTCACCGTCCCGCCTGAAAAGGTCCATCTCGAAATCACCGAATCGGCGATTGTCTCGGCGCCGGAAAAGACGCGAGCAGCGCTGCAGTGCCTGCAGCGGTTGGGCGTCGAACTGCACCTGGACGATTTCGGCACGGGCCTCTCCTCGCTGAGCTGCCTGAAGGACTTTCCGCTGGCCGTGCTGAAGATTGACCGTGCGTTCATCAGTGGATCGCAGCTCGGACGGTCCTATGCCGCCATCGTGCACGCCATCGTGAGCCTGGCGCACAATCTGGAACTTCGGGTCGTGGCGGAGGGCGTCGAGAATCACGATCAACTGGCCGCAGTGCTCGCCCTCGAGTGCGATTTCGCCCAGGGTTTTCTGTTTTCCGCGCCCGTCCCCGCAGCCCAGGCCGAGACGCTCATCGATCGGGAGTTCATCCTGGGCGGCGAACTGCTCAACGCACACCGGAGCGGCTGACATGCTCGACGCCCGACGCGTGTCACACGCTGAACGGCAACGACAATTGCCCGTCTTCCATCCGCGACCTGTCGCGCCGTGACGGCGCCGCCGCCGGTACAACGCCTGCGACATCGGCGATCGCCGTTTCACTGCATGGACCGCACCGATCATCGCGGTCCAATCCGTACCGCTTCTTTGACATGTCGAACAGGTTGCGAATGCTCTCCCAGTAAACCCCCTTGCCGCGCATCCGCTTGCCGAACCGAGAGTCGCTCAGCTCGCCGCCGCGAATGTCGCGAAGTCGATTGATGATTCGCTTCGCGCGTTGCGGCATCGCCTCTTGCAGGCGTTGTAAGAAAACCGCCTCAACGCTTCCCGGCAAGCGTAGCGCGGTGTAGCTCGCCGACTGCGCCCCTGCAGCCGCCGCCTGTTCGAGAATCCTCGGAACGTCGCGATCGTTCAGCCCCGGAATGATCGGCGCGACGAACACGCCGACCGGCACACCCGCTTCGCTCAGCCGCCGCACGGCCTCGAAACGCCGCGCGGGCGGCGGCGCCTGCGGCTCGATCAGTTTGGCCGTTTCGGCATCCGCAAAAGGAATACTGACGAAGACTTTCGCGCTTGCCGACGCATTCAATTGTGCGAGCAAATCCACATCGCGAGCCACGAGAAAACTCTTGGTCACCACCGCCACCGGATTGCGAAACGCCAGACAAACCTCCAGGCACGCCCGCGTGACGCCGTACGCCGCCTCGATCGGTTGATAACAATCCGTGATTCCCGAAAAGTTGATCGACTCCCGCTTCCAGTTCTTCTTACTGAGTTCCGCGCGGAGCAATTCCGCCGCGTTGGTCTTGACGATCAGCTTGGTATCGAAGTCCGTGCCCGCGCCGAGGCCGAGGTATTCGTGGTAAGGCCTCGCGTAGCAATAGGCACACGCATGTTGGCAGCCGCGATAGGGATTGATCGACCAGGTAAACGGGATGTCCGAACTGTCGTTGCGCGAGAGGACCGACCCGCTCGTTTCTTCGTAGACTTCGACGCGCGCATCCGGGGGCTGCTCCAGCCACTCCGCGTGCTGCGAAAGATACGGATTCGGCGGATTGTCGATCGGGCGAAGCTTCAAACGCGCACGGGTGCATCCCAAATAAGGTGGCGGCGTGACGGTTTCCAAGTCATTCTGAGCG
>ERZ1292630.5277-Hain-H41-02um-R3-5277-length-10658-cov-8_pt1 | contig 10658 bp, 10 predicted proteins | sample MGYA00564408_ERZ1292630 | MGnify/ENA primary metagenome ERZ1292630 (study PRJEB36523, sample SAMEA6512641) | groundwater metagenome | collected 2019-01-08 | study: AquaDiva: Metagenomics assemblies of 32 groundwater samples
GCTGTGTGGCGCTCCGAAGCGACTACACGCTCGCATGCCATCAACTACATCGCCGATCGGCAAGCTGACGATATCGGCAGGCGACAATCGTGTCAAGAGTGTTCGCGCCGCATCGTCGAAACGTGCGACATCTGCCAGAAGCACCAAAGCGCGGAGCATTTTTGAGACAGTTCGTGGCGCCATGGAGTGTTGCGGTGTGCCAGCACGCACCGCAATTTTAACCAGCTGTCCGATGCGGGTGTCCCATCGTCGTGAACCGCGGCTGTTGGCGGCAACGGATACCACATGCGCACGGCAAACCGCGAACAGCAAGTCGGCTCGCTGCATGTCGTCGAAAAAATCTGCCGCTGCCACATTGGCAAGCACAGCATCGTACCACGCGGACGAAGCGCCCAGCAATTTCAAACTTACCGCAGAGCAAAATGTGTCAGCAATTTCCCGATCGGACAAGCCCAGCCGCGACGGAAAATTCACATGATCAAGGCTTCGTTTTAGCATAGGGGCGCACTCCCGAAGCATGGGTCCAGCAACACGCGGTGATCGGCCGCACTCACGAACCAGTAAGGGCAACACAATGGGCAGCATATGTGGCGGCACGACCGAACGTTCGGAAACAGCCAATGTGACAGCGATACTGGCTGCGTCAGGTTCGTCGCCGTCATCGGAGCGTATCCACCGAGACGACAAAGAGCAGGCATCGAGCAACGCCGCGTCTGCGGTCGTTGATGAAGCGAACCGCACAGACGCTCGCAAGGTGGCTTTATGACACCAGGCGTGAATGAAGATACTTCGGCCAGAGCACGCCGTACCGAGCTTGCCGTTCCCCAACAGTCGGCGTAACATATTTTTCGAGCCGAACTAAGTGGGCATTCAAACGCACAAGACTTTCACCCTTCGTGACGCCTGCACAACTCTCTTGGGCAGTGACAAAGGGAAAGAACTAGCAGGTGTATGGTCACGCGTGTTGAGGTCACGGTTCTCCTCCGTTCGCTTCCGGGATTTTCAAACGTCGGATGACCTCGGGTGGCATGGCGAAAACCGGGTTGATTTTGTTCAATGGCACGTCAAGATACCCCAGCAACGACAATCCGGCGACTCCAAAAAAGGTGTGGTACACATCCGGCCAATTTCCTGGCTTGTCTGCGATACCTCCATCGTCCACGTCCTGACAGGAAAGGATGTACCGGATGAGGGCCGCGGAGTCAATCCAGGACACCCTTCCCATCACGGACATCGCCGAGAGCACCCACCAGGAGTAGCACACATCAGCCTTTTTTTCGGGACGACCATTTAATCCCCCACTTGGAAGTTGCCTCTGTGCCAACCAAAATCCGAGACGATCCTGATCAATGCGATCCATCGCATTTGCAATGCGAAGAGCACCCACGCAGCAAAAAATTTGTCCCGCGTGGGACTCTGCACCGGGAGACACGCCAAAGCCAGCGTCCCAATTTTGGCACGACATAATGTAATTCACCGCAGCGGGAATATTGATTCGATGGAGCTGCCCTAACAGGGCCAAGCAGTTCATCGCACAGTACGTAAACCGCGTGTCAATTTCCCCCCACTTGTCTCCTTGAAAACTTCCGTCCTCGCGTTGCAACGCTGCCACCCAGTTGAAGAGGCCTTCCTTATCGACAATCTGATCTTCCGCTTGAAAAAGGCACAGAACTTGCACGGCACTGAGGGTGTACAGCAAGTGAGAGTCGAGAGCAATGTTTCCGCCGAATCCACCGTCTTCATTTTGGCATGACAACGCGAATGATACGATTGGATCACGTGGCATTTCCGAGAGACGGTTCATAACCGCCATGGCGCTGGCTCCCCAGTATATGCCGCTGATGCGCAAATGAAGCGATGTCCAATACTCCATGCGAGAAGTTCGTTTGTCAAGGCTGTGGACAAATCCCGCATGCTTTTCAGTGAGCAATTCGTTGCTCGCGCAAGGCATTGCCATTTTGGGAATCGCTGCCACTGAAAAAAATCAAGTGGCGGCCAAGTCAATCCGCGCTCTTTTCGGCAAACAAGTGGATGCATATGAGGACTGTTGTTGGCAGGAATATCAGGGCGAAGCAAACTACAACCTTTCGCATCCTGCAGCCACTACTACCAGGGCCTCACGCTTTTGACGATGGTGGACTTGAGAGCTTTGGCAGTGTTTTCATGAAGTTCCTCGTCTTTGAGAGCGTCGACAGATGTTTGGAGTAAAAACTCAGTCATCCACGCTCTTGTCGCCCGATCTTCCAGAAGGTCAACGACAAGTTGTTTGGATATATCGAGAAGCTGTTCTTTGATCCACGTGTCTTGCAGCAACGACACCACAAACTTTTTCGTTACTTCACGGATGTATTTGTCTTCGAAAACTCCTTTCAAGAAGTCCGCTACGGCAGCTCGACTGCTCTCTTGTCGCAGCAGCCGCGTGATGACGTTGACCAGCAGAGTAACGGAGTTATCATCCTTTAAAATGTCTTCCACAACACCTTTCGTGGCGGCAACTGCATTATCTCTCACCTTTTTGTCGGATAACACGTCTTGCGCCATGCTAGCCGCCCCACCGACCGTGTCACTTTGAAATGAAGACCACAGGAAAACAGAAAGAAGCGTTACACTCGTGACAATACCAAGACCGGTAACGATGCCACGCCGCCAACTTTCAAAAATGTAAGACAGCCACATCGAAATCGAACTGCTTCTCGGCGGCGGAGGTGATGCGCCGATGGTTGGTTGAGGATCAATACTGCTTGTGCCCTCCGTCCGTAGCGACGATGCCGCTGGCAAAAGAAGCACTCGCGTCGGCACTAGGGAATTCGACAGGCGACGGTGGGCGTTCAGTAGAGTTGGGATTCGATTCATCGCCAAGTGGCATCGAGCGCCTTGCCGTCGCAGCATGTGTGAAAATGCAAACGGCGGCAATAGACAATCTAGGTTCTCCTTTGAGCGCGTGGGTATACTAAAAGATCGGCTCGTCACGACCAGCCCCGCGTCACAGCCACCACACCGCGGTGCAGCTTGTCGAAAAGGTTCTCACTGGTCACCGTGAGTCTTCCGGTTCCGATCACCCGTCCCTGTACCCCCTTGCGGATCGAACACACAACGAACAAAAATCAGGCGTCGTCATATCTTGCCTGTGAAAGAAAAATTAGATCGACTTGGGGAAGACAAGTTCCCAGAAGACGACGACGAATGCGGCTTCGAATCCAGCGATGAAGATGTTGAACGACGTCATTCCTTCAATCCAGTCGGGAAACTTCTTGTATGGATCCGCGGGATCGAAGTCCTTGAAATTTTCGGGCCACTGTGACTGATCGACGGTGACCTTCGCGCGCTCTTCATCGGTGAGTTGGTTACGGCGCACCGGGTTTGTGAAAGGTCCGGTGGTGTAATGAGTTCGGAGCGCCGTCAAGCTAGAAGCCAGCGCAGCTGTCGTCGGAGTGGCGGCGAAACGACGAGCCATGATCTGGTTCGACACTGTACGCAGCATAGCGTTTGGTACCGATAAAAAAAACTGTTTCACGACGGCAATCCCTACCAAGAAAGTCACATTTTGATTGCGTCATCGCAATGAACACACAACGAAGGCGAAAAAGTAACTCTGTCACACTTTAGGGATGCAAAGGTTGTACCATTGATTTGAATTGAAGAATTCCCTAGCGTTTTTCCACCCGCACCAACCTTTGCTCCCCACCGTCGCTTCGACCGTGGGCATCGCGTTGTAGTGAGGGTCCAGGATGAGATATTGCGCCTCGCACGTGCGTCGATTGAGCTGCACGCCAAGAATGGTATGAGCGTACGCGTCGCCGCCAATCATGACTGGAGGGCCGCGGCGCTCGAAGTGGTTGAACAGGAGTTGTTGGATTTCAGGATTGTCATCCAATTCGGAACCGCGCTCGAGTCGTTTGATCATGCACTCTAGGTTAGGCATAAAAAACTGAAGAACCAGCATCACTTCCACTGACCCAATCCAAGCTTTGCTGCCGACAAAGTTTTTGGTGGACGTCTTCGCGGGATCCACATTGGCCAGAATGGTTTGAATGTCACGCACTGACGGCATGCTAAACGTTTGAGGTGCCGAGAAGTGAGCAGGGGCGACAATTTCAAACCAAGACAGCACGGTTTGTAAGCTGCGGTACGCGCAACCCCATCCGCTGTCGTCGAAGCCATCAACGCGGTAGTGATAGTAGTCGTACGAGTTATCGGTGACCGTCGCCTTAGTCGAGCCTTCAATAACCCGAGGAGGTAAAATGGCGGCGTGTTTGTGGATGCCACGAAAGACAAACCGACAGGGACGTTCCGGGACCTTGTAATATCTGTCGTGTCTCATCCACTGCGACAACCTGGAGAATGAATCGACATTTTGGGTATCCGCACCATCGAGGCACCAACGACCGGCAAACCAGGGCGCGGCAGGCAACAACAAGCGCTTGAGCGCCTCGTTGTGCATCGCATCGGGACAAGTACCAGAGATCGGGCATGCAACCGGTATGCCGAAACTGATGGGCCAAAAGAGCGCGTAGCGCACATGAGCTGCGTTGAATTCACGTGCAAGATGGCACTGTGCTTCGCGTTGCACTGTTTGGCTTTCCCAGATGTCTTGCAATCGGCGGCATTGCAAGGCACACGAATGACTGAGCGACACAATGGAACTTTCACTTATCTCCAATGACGAGTTTTCTGTACCAGGCGTTGTCACAACCTGAACGCTCATGTTGACACCACGTGCCGGTACGACGTCGGTTGCGGTGACAGACAGCACTCGACCATCGTGAGAAATGAAATGACAGGATCCGCAACGGAGAGCGTCAACTTGCGCCGTGATGCTGACAAGAAGCAATTTCAACTGCGACAACTCATGTGCGCTGGCAACGCTCGGAAACGCATCCTGTAGAACCGATTTGCACTCGTACCGGGCAACGGTCTGGACTGTAGAAGGAAACATAGCGGACTTCCACAGGTTGTTCTCCTCAGCGTCTCGTCCAACCGCCAAGGCTGCGACGATAATGCGAAGATCGGCATGCGCTGAGATTGCGAGCAACTCTACAGGAAAGGATGCCGCTGAAAGAATGACGTCGCGTTGGCGCTCGTCATGCCACACTGTGCGAGTCATTATCTTGAATATACCCTTGTGTGAACAACAAATCGAATTTAGTCCACGTCGTACTTGTTCTCGCAAGTATGTACGATCGTCTCGACTGTAACTTCAGGCAACTAAAATTGGACCCAAACGGTTCGGCAACGCACCGTATGACGGGCACAGGACAACGAATTCCAAAACAGCGCTTGATTGGTCGGTGCATTTGATTTCGGTTACGTCAGTGTTGCTTGGCCCAAAGTGAGCGGTAATTGTCACACCGAACTGACTGCGAACCAAGCTGGTGAGTACCGTTTGAGCACCACCGAGTTTGCTTGATGGCAGTGCGAACTCGATTGTTTGTTCTTCACACCAGGCGAGGACACATTCTTCTTCTTCCAAGGTTGTGCGTCCGACAATGCACCGCGTTTCTCCATCTTGAATCCTTTTCTGCGAGCTTGATATCTGGGTGCCCGACTTGAGGAGGTGCAGGGGTACAATTTCGTCAACATGCAAAGAGACGACGGCCCGAACGCTTTTCATTGTTGGATGTCGAATCGGCCTCAACAACACTCGTAGTGTGTCGCCGGCAACGAACGTCGGACGCTGCAAGCTGACGTGCAGTATGGCCTTGTTGTCGCAAGTCAAGGTTGCATCGGGTGTGGACAGCCCTTCGAGCATGACGGAGTAATCCAGTTGGGAAGCGTATGGAATGTTGATATCATCATTGTCGTTGGACCGAAGTTCATCATTCGTCGGTGTCGCTGTCATCGGCGACGGTTGCTCTGGAAACACCAATGTCATGGGATCGCAATCGTCGTCCTCGCTCACGAATGGGGGGTTCAGCGTCCGGGCGGCTGCAGTTGAAGAAACCACGTGAACAGGAATGCGCAACATCCGTGTGGTGCCGATTTCGGCCCCACAATAATAGTCTGCGGTGACAACGATTGTGTGAACAAATCTCAAGCACGGACCGCGGTATGAAGGCGGAAGATGGCTGGGTACGCACAAGGACAAGCATGCACCTCGTCTTTCGAATTTCCGTAGTGGTGCGGCAACCTTGACATCGATGAACGGAGAAGAAAAAATGATGATCGACGAGTGACTCGATGGACGCACTCCAGTCTCAGCGGCGGGAAGTACCGCAACCGGTTGATGAAGCTGAGCCCGAACGCTTTCTGTGTTAATTCGCGTCTCATCCACGATGGTTTCAGTGATGTATTGAGCTTTCAGTGAGACCAACTCCACACAAGGAGGGCTGCTGTCGTCCACGTCTTTATGCAGGAAGACCTTTTCTATTTCCTGGGGCTTGCTAGTCGCTTCGCCACAAAAAACCGTCACGAAAACTTTGACGCGTGACCCGGCGTGGTAGTATGACCGATGGCAGCAGCCAAACAATGTCAGCTGAGAGGCCATGAAATTATTGGTCTGGAGGAATGAATACACTCGTGCCCAATGCACACATTTTCAAGTGCGAGAAGGAATGCACGATGGTGTCCCGGTAGGGGGTTTGTGCGGAAAACGGAAAAATAATGTAGCTACATTTTGGGGGCATGAATCACCTCCGAGACGGCAGCATGAAGCATCTCAAGGCGACCACGGCTGTGATGTTCGTGAAAGCGACGCTCCATATTCCCCACGTAGCTGTCAACAATTTCCTGCTGTATGACTTTCCCGTTGAGAATGTCGTATTTTGCTGCTGCAAGAAGGACCTGATTGCACGCGTGAAGGCGACGTCCGTGTGCGCTATCCATAAGAAGTGCAGGCTGCGAAAAGAATGAAAGGAATCATCGCATGCAACAACGACATTATCAAGACAACATTAAAGCATCCACCAATAATTTCGCGAAACTTCATGGTTACACAAAGGACGACATAAATTGCATACTGCGCCCAGAAGTTAAAAAAAAGTCACTCAAATAGCATCGAACCCGGCGAACGTCGTATTCAAGTTTCAGCACTTCTATGTACGAAACATCAAAATACTCTCGGTTGTAAAACAGTGTGGCCCAGTTGAATGACGTTTGGAACAAGGCGGTCAGCACTATCACAAACGCGAAGTAAAACAAAAGCATGAACGCTGTCAACCAAAACTTGTAGCGAAGTTTCATTTGCCGACGTTGCTCAGTAGACAGCGTTGGGGCGTTGAAATCATCTCGCATCTTGTCGGCCACGTGGTAAAGTGAAATCACCGGGATGAAGCAACAAACCAGGACGCCGATGACAAGGTAGCAATACAAGACTACGCCCGGAATGATGTGGACGATGACGGCTGGGAGAGGCATTGCCCAAGCAACAATCATCTGAAGTTTGTCAAAAACGCGGAAAACGGCAGATTTGGACCGACGTTCACCATCGAGGATGTAATGAACCGTACTTGAAACGATCAAGCCCGCTGGCGTGCCACTGTTAATGAAACGAAAGTATGCGTGTTCGAATCGTAGAAAACTTCCAGCGTTCGGATCGGTTTCTCGTTGTGCCTCCGAAATGCAAACAATGAAAAAGGCGATTGCGTAACAAATGTCGAATGCAAGGAAATAGACGTTCACGGAAAATACAGCCGACTGCACTTGTTCGTTGATTTCGACGACTTTCACCAATCTGGTGTAGCTTTCAATGTCTTCGCGATGCGCCGAAAGCACAAAATGAGCTGTTTCTTCGTCAAGTTCTCCTTCCTCAAGTTCGACTCGCGTCTGAACTGAATCATACAACTGCGATAAAGCTTGAAGAGCGCGTTCTTTCTCTCTCCCAGTCCACGCTTTTAGCACACTTGTTTGAGGTTTTCCATCCCAGGTAATTGTTTGTTGCAACTGAGCGAAACATTTGTCATAACTTCGCTTCACAACGTCATCCTTTGATGACAATTGTTCCGCAGCATCGCCAAGGAAGACATAGCTGGTGTTGACGAACGTCTCTCGAAGTCTCCCATCATCTTGAAGTTGAGGAATCGCATCGCGTAGCGCATAACGCTCTCCATCATCGAGATCGCATTCATAGACGACCTCTTGACCAGCAATAGTCAACGCGAGAGAAGCGGCGATGATGGTCGGACGGTTGTCAAACAGTCGCGCCAACGACTTTTCAGTATCATCAATTAACCACGCACGGTCAGGAAACGCGTACGGTACATACGTCGCCGTTGCCAAAAAATCGCTTCGATGTCGATCAAGATTCGCTTGTACGGAAATAAAGGGTTCATAGACCGTGTTGTCGTCGAATTCGACCGTTTGCTCCGAACCAAAAAACGTGACGCGAAAGCACAAGGAAGGTGAAATCCCTTTCAAATCGCCCGCCTTTGCTTCGTCGACGTCGACGTACGAACCCTCGGTTGTGAAAAAATGGACCGGTGGTTGGTCGACAGTTATTGCTTGCTTCAGTCCTTCAGCCAACTCAGCATTTTCGACGGTGGCCGAAACTGCTGCCAAGATGGCCCTTTTGATCGATTTGATTGGCATGTCGGGGCGCACTTCACAAAAGTACTCGTGTTTTTCACAACCGAGAAGGTTTTTTAAATGACGAAAGGAAATTGTCAGTAGCGTTGCTGAAGTGGGCGAGGACGGATTGGCAGGAAGACTCGCAGAACTCTTCGACAGCGATGATGCTTCCATCGACATGGCTAACGCAAGCGGTCGGAGTCGTATGCGTTGCCATTTCAAAGCTTCATGCTGGATTCGCACTGTTTCTAGAAGCGCGACTTGATTTGCTGGATCGTCAGCAAGAACTTGTTCACCACGCTTGCAAGAGTCAAAGAACCAATCGCGCAGGCTGGAAATAGCGTCTTTGTCTTGCCGACGATCAATGTGCAGGTCGTCGATCGCCCTTTCAATGGGTTGCAAACAAATCCGCTTGTCGGCAGACGCTCGTTGCAAGATCACGCCGTTGTCAGCGACGTGTTGGAGATAAGAAATACCTGACGGTGGCCGCGGGCAGAAATCCTTATTTTTCTTGAATGAATGAAGCACCGTTTTCAAATGGTTAACACCTTCCGACGATTCTTTCGTCAATCTCCATCGAATGCGGTACTTCCCTCCGTGTAAGAAGCAATCGACAACGTACTCAGCGAAACCGGGAGGAACCTGTTTGGTACACGGCGGTTGCCGCTGCACAAACAACTCAATTTGTTTGCGAATGAGCTCGATGAGGCGAAATAGTAGGAAAAGGTCGAGCATCTTCAACACCAGAAGTTTCAATCCTGGAAAGATGATGAACAAATACGGTTGCATGATCAGCGTCGGTGAAAAAATAGGTTCACATCCGCTGCAAACAAATGTCACGCCGAGAAGTGTCGAACACTGATTCGCGGCAAACGATGGAAAAAGAAACAGTAGTAGCATCGCCAACGACGTCGCGCCACAAGGAACGAAGGACACTTCACGATTTGCAGAGCATTGCACTCGCACTTTCAAATCTGGAAGACTGTTGTTTTGTAGTGCGTCAACCAGATCGTGGAAAGAAGATGAACAAGAATCACCATCACGCCGAGCAAGTTGTAACGTTGACGTGACGGGCGAACTGCTTCTGACTGCGCACAAGGCGACTGCGACCACGGAACGAGCCAACTCAGTACAGTTCAATGGAGCTGAACCAAAATAATATTTTGAGCAATTTTCATTTCCGCCGTTCAATAAAAAAGAAGAAAGCTTCGTGCATCGCCGAGTCAATGTCCACGAAGTTGTCGAGTCGTTGCAGGATGCCCATGACACTGAGTGATACGCCGATGAAGCGTCAAAATCATCTCCACGACAAGAAAGCGATGATAATGAAAGAACGGCGACGAAAACCGCAAATCGAATCATACTCTAGTGTTCAACGTTCCTCTATGTCAAACAAACAAATGAAAATGAGCACGCATCGTGGCCGTGCAACAGAGAAACAGCGAGCGGTGTCTCCGCTTGCATTCAACGTTTGTGAAGTAATTATTTTCCATTTATCTTTCGTCTCAATGCTTGGTTTCCAAAAACTTCTTGTATTCCTGTTCGTTCATTAACGACTTGGGCATTTTGGGATTCTTGAGACGCACCATCCAACCGTCCTTTTCCGGAGAAGTGTTGACCAACACCGAGCCAGCACCGTTGAGTTTTTCATTCACTTCCACGACATCGCCAGAAACCGGAGAATATATCTTGGAGGCCGCTTTGACGGACTCGACTTCGCCGATGGCATCGCCTTGCCCGTAGCTTTCGCCGATGTTGGGCAAACCAACAAAAACCACCTTTCCCAGGGCGTCTTGAGCATAGTTTGTAATTCCCATCGTTGCAACATCGTTCTCAATGTTGACCCACTCGTGCGAGTCAGTGAACAATTTGGAAAGCCGAATCGAAGAAGCAGCGAATGCTCCTCGAAGAAAGCAAACTCGTCGCATCGCGAGAAAAAGTGATCTGGTGGTTGAAGCAACATCAAACGACTTCTGCACGGATTTGTTGGAAGAGCACGCTTGAGAGAGTGGTTTTTTTTGACTGGATCTACGCGTCGGTTGTGCCGAATTCGACCCGGCTAAAACTGGGGCTCCAATTTTTTTTGATGACCCGGAAATCGTGCATATGGGCTCTGTAAACCTTGGAGAGGTAACAAGCATCGAACCGCATGGTGC
>ERZ1292630.5278-Hain-H41-02um-R3-5278-length-10658-cov-5_pt1 | contig 10658 bp, 10 predicted proteins | sample MGYA00564408_ERZ1292630 | MGnify/ENA primary metagenome ERZ1292630 (study PRJEB36523, sample SAMEA6512641) | groundwater metagenome | collected 2019-01-08 | study: AquaDiva: Metagenomics assemblies of 32 groundwater samples
TTCCAGCCAGAGCGTCAGAATTTCGGCGGCGTGGCTCAGGTCGAGGATCAGGTCATCGCCGTGAAGCGCACGCGAAGCGCTACGCTCCGCGACTAGCCGTCGTGGCGATTCCTCCACGGAGGATGGAGAAGTCGCCCCGGCGCCCGCGCCACTCTTCGTCCCGGCGCATCCACCAAGCAACGCAACCGCCGCGGCAATCGACACGGCAGCCCACACCACCATCCAGCCGGGGAATCGCGAGAAGTTCAGCCTACGCTCCCCCCGCGAATAACCCCGCCACCACGTCGCGATGCCGCTCGATCACGGCTTTCCGTTTCAGTTTCAGCGACGGCGTCATGAGGCCGCTCTCTACGGTGAGATCGTTGGGGATGAGCGCGAACTTCTTGATCTGCTCGAACTGGGCCAGCGACGCGTTGACCCGCTCGACTTCCTCGGCAACTTGTTCACGCGTGGCGCCCTCCGCGGGGGCGATGAGGGCCGCGATGAACTTCTCGCCCTCACCCACGACCAGAGCTTCCGCGATCCGGGGCGAGGCTTTCAGCGCTCCCTCGAGCGCCTGCGGCGCCACCTTCTTTCCGCCGGAGGTCACGATGATGTCCTTCTTCCGGTCCGTGATCCTCAAGTAGCCGTCCGCGTCCATCTCGCCGATGTCGCCGCTGTGGAACCAGCCGTCTCTTATCACCTCCGCCGTGGCCTCCGGTTTCTGCCAGTAGCCCTTCATGACCACCGGGCCGCGGATCAGGATCTCTCCGTCGGCAGCGAACGTCACGTCGATGTTCCGGAACAACGGCCCCACGGTGCCGACCTTGTGCTTTCCGAATGCATTGACGGAGATCCCGCTGCTCGTTTCCGTGAGCCCATATCCCTCGAAGATCGGCAGCCCGCAACCGTAGAAGAAGAGCGCTACCTCGCGGTGGAGCGCGGCGCCGCCGGAGACGCGGAGGCGCGTGCGGCCGCCGAAGCCCGCGATCAACTTTCGAAAGACGATTCGTGACGCCAATGCGTGCTGGAGCGCCAGAAGCGGGGGAACGCCGCGTCCCTCCACGTGGCAGGTGGCCCACTCGATCGCGACGCGCCGAGCCCAGCGCCAGAGCGGCCTCGTGGGGAATCCCGCTCCGGCGGCGCGCTCGTCAGCCCCCGCCAATACCTTCTCGTACATGCGGGGTACCGAGAGAACGATGGTCGGCTTCACCTCGCGCAAGTTCTGGCTCAACGCCTGGAACGATTCCGCGTAGGCGATCGTCACGCCGGCGTAGAGCATGGTGAAGAGCCCGTTCGTCCGCTCGTAGATGTGGCTGATCGGCAGGAAGGACAAGTAGGTGTCGTCGGTGCGGAGTTGCATCGCCTGAAGCGCCAGCAGCACCTCGGAGACGATGTTCCCGTGCGTGAGCATCACTCCCTTCGGCGAGCCCGTCGTCCCCGAGGTGTAGATGATCGTGGCAAGGTCGTCGGGATGGAGCGGAACCGCCGGATCGACGGCGCCGGGAAGCGCGGCAGGCCAGGGTTCCTCGTCGAACGCGTGGATCCAGCGAAGCCCGGGCGCCCCCGCCGTGCGGGCTTCTTCCAGTTTGGCTCGCTGCTCGGCGCTGGAGGTGAAGGCGCCCACGGCGCCGGAGTCGGCCAGGAGCGGCGCGACCTGGTTCGCCGGGAGCGTGGGGTAGATCGGGACGGTGACGCCGCCGGCCGCCAGGATCGCAAGGTCGGCCATCCCCCACTCCAGCCGGCTCTCCGCGAGGATGGCGACGCGGTCGCCCTTCCCAAGCCCTCGCGCGCGCAGTTGCCGGGCCATGGCGGATACTTTCTGGGCGACTTCGTCGATCGGCACGGGCTCCCAGGCACCCTCCCGCTTTACCAGGAAGGCATTGGGTTTCCGGCGCACCTCGACTGCATATTTTAATAGATCTGGCGCGGTACGAACGTCCATCCGTTGACCTCCTCGAATCACTGTGACACACTCCGCGCGTAAAGGCCAAACGCAATCCCCCACACGACTTCAGGGGACAAGAACCGATGCGCGACGTCGTACTCCTCGACGGCTTCCGCACTCCGTTCGCCAAGGCGGGCACCGCGCTCGCGCGCGTACCCGCACGGGAACTGGGGCGTATCGCCGTTTCCGAATTGCTCGCCCGTTCTGGAGTTTCACCCACCGACGTCGATGATGTCATCATCGGGAACGTGGCCGGCCCCGCCGACTCCGCCAACATCGCCCGCGTCGTGGCGCTTCTCGCGGGAATTCCAAATCACGTTCCGGCAGTCACGGTGCATCGTAACTGCGCCTCCGGCATGGAATCGATCGCGCAGGCGTACGAGCGCGTGGCCTCGGGCCAGGCCGATCTCGTCGTCGCGGGCGGCACGGAGTCGATGAGCCGCATCCCGCTCCACGTGAGCGACGGAATGACGCGAGTCTTCGAGCGGCTGATGAAGGCGAGGAGCCCGATGCAGCGCGTTGGAGCGCTCGCCTCCTTCCGTCCCCAGGACCTCACGCCGAAAATCGCCCTGCTGGAGGGCCTGATGGATCCGATCTCGGGCCTCAACATGGGCGAGACGGCGGAGCTCCTGGCGCGCGAGTTCGGCATCTCGCGCGAGGCGCAGGACGACTTCGCGCTCCAGAGCCATCGCCGCGCGGCCGCGGCACAGGAGTCGGGACGCTTCGCGGAGGAGATCGCGCCGGTCTTTCCCGCGCCATATCGTGAGGTCGTCGCGAACGACGTCGGCCCACGGAAGACGCAATCGCTCGAAGCGCTGGCGAAGCTTCGCCCCTACTTCGATCCGCGCACCGGCACGGTCACGCCCGGGAACGCCTGTCCCATCACCGACGGCGCCGCCGCGATTTTAGTGGCGTCGGCGGAGAAGGCAAAAGCGCTCGGCCTGGCGCCCGTGGGGAGAATTCGCGGCTATGCCTTCGTCGGGCTCGATCCCGCGCACATGGGACTCGGGCCGACACATGCGACGCCGGTGGCCCTTCGGCGCGCGGGCGTTCGCTTCTCGGACATTGGCCTCATCGAGATCAACGAGGCCTTCGCCGCGCAGGTGATCGCGAATGAGATCGCCATGGGGTCGGCCGCGTACGCGCGGGAGAAACTCGACCTCGACGCGCCAGTGGGAGAGATCGACCGATCGCTCCTGAACGTGAACGGCGGCGCGATCGCGCTGGGGCATCCGGTGGGCGTCTCGGGAACACGCCTGGTGCTGACGCTGCTCCGCGAGATGCGCCACCGCGACGTCTCGCTCGGCCTCGCCACGCTATGCGTCGGTGGCGGCCAGGGCGCGGCCTTTGTCCTGGAGCGTGCGGCATGAGCGCCGACCAGCACGAACTCTTCCCGGAGGGCGCACCCGTGGCGGACGCGGCACCCGGCGCTCCCGCTGCCCCAGGCGCCCCTGCCGCACCGAAGCCAGCGCCTCGCCCGTCGCGGGCCGCCACCTTCACGGACGGGGAGCCGGCGGTAATCGGCGCGGGCGTCTACGGGCCGTTCCGCTTGGACGCGCGGCCCTCGGGCGTTTACGTCCTCTCCTTCGACGATCCCGACCGTCGCGTCAATCTCCTCGACTCCAGGTCGCTCGACTCGCTCGGTGCCGCCGTGACGGCACTCAAGGCGAAGGGGGGCGTGGCCCCTCGCGCGCTCCTCCTCGTGAGCGGCAAGGAAGGGCAGTTCATCGCCGGCGCCGACGTCACCGAGTTTCAGAAGATCGAATCGCCTCAGGAAGCCGAGACCAAGGTGAAGGACGCGCAGGCGCTCTTCCAGGAGATCCGCGAACTGCCTTTCCCGCTCGTGGCCGCGATCAACGGGCCCTGCATGGGCGGCGGCGCGGAACTCACGCTCGCCTTCGACTACCGCCTGGCATCCGACGCGCGTGGCGTCGGCGTGGCGCTCCCCGAGGTGATGCTCGGCATTCTTCCGGGCTTCGGCGGAACGCAGCGCCTTCCGCGGCGCATCGGACTCATGGCCTCGCTCGATCTCCTGCTCACCGGCCGTTCGCTCGACGCGCGCCGGGCGCGTCGCGTGGGGCTGGTGGACGACATTCTCCCACGGGAGCGCTTCAACGAGCGCGCGGCCGTCTGGGTGGAGGCGCTTCTGGCGGGACGGAAGCCGCGCGTCACGCGGATTCCCCTGCTGCAGAAGTTTCTCCAGGCGCTCCCGCCCTTCCGTTCGTATGTCCTGGGCCAGGCGCGGAAGCGGGTATTGGCGCAGACCGGCGGGCACTATCCGGCGCCGCTCGAAATCCTGCGTGTGCTGGAGAGCACCTGGGGCAAGCCGCTCGCCGCGGGTCTCAAGATCGAGCGGAAGTCGGTGGCGAAACTCCTCTTCACGGCCGCGTCGATTCACCTGCGCCGCATCTTTCTCCTCCGCGAGGGTGCAAAGCGCGAACCGCCGGTGCTTCACGCCAGGCCTGTCGCCCGAGCGGCGGTGCTGGGGGCGGGTACGATGGGTGGCGAGATCGCGTATCTCCTCTCCTCGCGCGACATCCACGTCCGGCTTCGCGACATCAAGCCGGAGCCGCTTCTCCATTCCCTGTCGCACGCCAAGAAGCTCTTCGACAAGGAAGCGTCACGCGGGCGGCTGACGAAGGCGGAACTGGAGCAGTCGATGGCGCGCATCGAGCCGACGCTGGCCCTCGACGGGCTGGGCCGCGCCGACATCGTCATCGAGGCGGTGGTGGAAGACCTCGGCATCAAGCAGGGAATCTTCCGGGAGCTGGAAGCGCTCGTTCCCACGACCTGCGTCCTGGCGACGAACACTTCCTCGCTTTCCGTGCGTGCTATCGGCAAGAACTGCGTCCACCCCGAGCGAGTCGTGGGGATGCACTTCTTCAACCCGGTGACGCGCATGCCGCTGGTCGAGGTGATCTGTCACGAAGGATCCGACGAAGCTGCGGTGGAGACCGTCGTGGTGCTCGCGCGGCGCATGGGGAAAACGCCCGTCGTGGTGGGTGATGAACCAGGTTTCCTGGTGAATCGCATTTTGATGCCGTACCTGGGCGAGGCGGTCTCGATGGTGGAGCGGGGGACGCCGATCGAGTCGATCGACCGTGCGCTTCGCGGCTTCGGGATGCCGCTTGGCCCCTGCGAACTTCTCGATGAGATCGGACTCGACGTGGCGCGGAAGGTGGCGCACGTCCTGGAAGAGGCGTTCGGCGAGCGGATGCCGCGGACCCATCTCCTCGACAAGCTCGTGGCGGAGGGAACACTGGGGAAGAAGTCGGGTCGCGGATTTTATCTCTACGTGAAGGGGAAACGCGCGGGCGTGAATCCGGCGCTCGTCCCGACGCCTCCGCAGAAGGGCGCCGAGACGGCCGCGGGGCCGCCCTCCGAGGAGATCGTGGAGCGGCTGGTGGATGCGATGATCAACGAGGCGACGATGGCGCTCGAGGAGCGGGTCGCCTTTTCGGCCGACGATGTCGACCTGGCGATGGTCATGGGCACGGGGTTCCCGCCATTTCGTGGCGGACTCCTGCGTCATGCCGACACGGTCGGCGTGTCGGCGATCGTGGAACGGCTGCAGCGACGGCACCACCAGGGGACTCCCGGCGGTCCGTGTGCACGGCTTCAATGGATGGCTCTCGCGGGGGGACGGTTTCACCCGGACCCGCCTCCCGAACACGGAACCGGGTCCAGCTAACGGAAAAGGACGACATCAATGGCCAACTTGACAAAGGTGCTGCGCGCCGAGATGCGCGCCGCCGCACGGGATGAATCGAAGCAAGTCGTCGTGACGCTTCGCGCGGAGCTCCAGGCGATTCGGAAATCGATCGCGCTCCTCGAACGGAGCCTCCTCAGGGGCGCCGCCGCGAGGGCGGGAGCGGGCGTACGCGCCGCTGCCGCGGGGAAAACGAACGACAACCGCCGCGCTCGTTTCTCGCCGGGGCTCATGCGGAAACATCGCGATGGACTCGGCATGAGCCGGAAGGCCTACGCGCGGCTCCTGGGCGTCTCGAGCCTCTCGGTCTATCTCTGGGAAGTCGGCCGCACGCGGCCGCGGCGTCAGACGGTGCTCGCGTGGCAGGATCTCCGGAAAAAGGGAGCGCGGGCGCTGCGGACCATCGCGGGTGTGGCGGCGCCGCGCCGCGCCGCCGGGAAGAAGCGTGCCCCTCGCGCGGTCGCGAAGAAACGCGTCCCACGCGCCGGAAAGAAGCGGACGCGCCGTGCCGTGGCCAAGCGGATGAACCGCGCCAAGGCCGCCTAGCCCGGTGGAGGACGCGCGCGAGCTGTCGCGTCGGCAGTTCAGCGCCCACGCCGAGCGTTACGTCACGAGCCGTGACCACCAGTCGAGCGAAAGCCTCGACCGACTCGTGGCGCTCGCGGCTCCCCTGCCCGAGTGGATCGCGCTCGACATCGCGACCGGCGGCGGCCACACGGCCCTTGCCCTGGCGCCCCACGTTCACGAGGTGGTGGCGTCCGATCTCACCAGGGAAATGCTCGACGCCGCCGAGCGCTTTATTCGCGGGAAAGGGATCTCGAACGTATCTTTTCGGGAGGCCGACGCCTGCGCGCTTCCGTTCGCCGACGCCACGTTCGATCTCGTCACCTGCCGCGTGGCGCCGCATCACTTCGCCGACGTGGGCCGGTTCGCGCGGGAATGCGCTAGGGTGGTGAAGCCTGGTGGCCGCGTGATCGTCATCGACAACGTGGCGCCGGACGATGCCGAAGGCGCCGCGCACCTGAACGCCATCGAGAAGACCCGCGACCCCAGCCACCAGCGCGCTTACAACGAAGCCGAGTGGGTCGCCTTTTTCCGCGAAGCCGGCCTTCACGTGGAGCGAGTCGAGCACTTTCGAAAGCGGCGGGAGTTCGATTTCTGGGCTGACATGCAGGGCGTTGATGCGCCAACCAGGGCGCGGCTCCGCGCGATGTTCCGCGACGCGCCGCCGGGCGCAAAAACGGCCCTCGCGCCGGAAGAGCACGAGGGCCGTCTGAGTTTCTACCTGGACGAGGTCCTTATCCTGGCGTCGTCGGCCCCACGGGCTTGACGTCCATGATCTCGAGAATCTTCTGGCCGTACCGCTCCATGGTGTAGCCCGTCAGGTCGACGGTCTGGCTGAGCATCCCGCGGCAGCGATTGAACGGATCGGGAATTCCCTTGAACGCCAGCGGATCCATGGCGCGGAGGTGGTTCACCGAGATCATGAAGAGCTCGCCCTCCTGCGTATACATCCCCATGCAGACGTCTCCCGACACGCACTTCACGGCGCATTCCAGATGCCCCGGTCCGCGAAGTCCCTTCTCGATGAAGCAGTAGTAGTCGACCACCTCGCCCCGAACGGTCACCAGCCGGCGATTGGCCGCCTTGAGACCCGCCGCGTTCAACTTTTCCGGCGCGGCTTTCGCCGTCGCGGTTCCCTTGGGCGGAGGCGGGGGAGAGGTGCTCCTGCCGATGGCGGCGCCGGCGGCCAGTGCGGCCAGCACGACGACGGTCAAGGACGCGAAGCGAATCCAGCGGGGAGCGGCGGAAGTTCGGACGGGCTCGTTGGTGCGATGCATGCTGTTCTACCTCAGTTACGCTACGGTCCCGGTTTGGAGGGCGTACCCGCCGCGGCGGGCACGGGCTTGGCGTACTTCACCTCGAGAAATTTCACGCCGTGGCGCTCCCAGTTCAACCCCAGCACCTCGACCTGCTTCGCCGCCAGGGTCTTGAGCAGCACGTAGGGGTCGGGCGATCCGACGAAGCCCTTGGGGTCCATGGCACGATCGTGATTCTGCGTCAGCACGTAGACCGTGCTGTCGGCCGTCATGATCCCCATCGGCACGCCGTTGTTGATGCACTTGGTGGCGCACTCCCGGTGGAGTTCTCCAGTCAGGCCGCGAGAGATGAAGCAGCCCATGTCCAAAAGTTCCCCGACAATCTTGATCGGTCTCTTGGGCCCCTTCGGGGCGGCGGCGCCGCCTGTTTGCGCGCCCGCGGTAGCGGGGAAGTCGGCCGCCGGAGCCATCAGCGCGACCGCCAGCGCAACGAGAAGGAATCGTTTCATACAGTGAATTCTACCCCGCGCTCGCGCGGATGCTCCATGGTCCCTATGGCGTAGGATGGATGGGCGTTCGGAGCCATGCGACGTAGGACCATAGCGCGTCCACGTCTCCGCGCTGCAACTGCTTGCGGTAGGCCGGCATGTGGAGCGGAGCGCGCTTCAGGAAGAAACGCGCCGCGGGATTCGCGGAGAATCGCCGGCTCACCCCCTCTTCCACCCACTCCTCGAATTCCCGCCGATTCGCGACCAACTCCGGGAAGTCGTCCCCGTCCCAGGGGGGCACGATGCCCTTGAACGATCCCGGGTTTGGCCTCGCAAAGCGACCGCCAATGCCGTGACAGCCGAAGCAGCCGAGCGCGGCCGCCCGCTCCAACCCGGCGGCGGGCAGGGAGTCCTGGGGCGAGGGCTCTCCCGCAGCGGCGAGCACGAAGGCGACGAGGTCGTCCACTTCCCGCCCCGTCAGCCTCTTCCCATAAGCCGGCATCCGGAGCGCTCCCTTTTCCCGCTCCTTGCGCCAGGTTTGGCTGGTCCGGCGCGTGGACGTCGAGCCGTCGCGGATCCACTCGCGCACCTGCCCCGCATCCTTGGCGTACATCATGAGCGTGCCCGGGAACGCCGGCACGGTCGCGTCGGTACGGCCGGGATTCGGGACACCCTTCGTCCCCTCTGGACCGTGGCAGGAGAAGCAGCCGTTCGATTCGGCCAAGCGGCGCCCGCGCTCGGCCGGCGTGAGCCGCGGGCGCATCGAATCGACCGCCGCCATGAATGCAACGATCAGCGAAGCGGTGAGGAATAGGAAGAGGGCGCGGCGGATCATGATGGAAAACGCGCGTGAGGCCGTCGGGACCTCACGCGCGCCATGAATTACTTCGCGGGAGCGGCTACGAGCTCGGCGGCCGCGACATCGATCGACTGCAGCCCGCCCCGGGTCGACATGGTCCCGGTGATCTTGACCTGCTTCGAGACCAGCGCCTTGCAGGCGTTGAAAGCGTCGCCGTTGTCGTGGTTCATCGTCAGAACAAACACCTTGTTCCCTTTGACCACCAATCCCATCGGCATCCCGCCCGCGACACACTTGAGACCGCACTCCATGTGCTTCTCGCCCATCGCCGCGTGACCCATGTAGCAGCCCAGATCGACGACTTCGCCGGTCCAGCTCTGGCTCTTCGCCGCCTTCTTCCCCTCGGCGGCGAACGCTCCCGGGAACGCGAAGAGTGCCACCATTGCCAGAGCCACAACGACCGTGAACAATCGCTTCATCGTACTTCCTCCTTTGGATGGGCGCCGGTCGCTCCGCGATCGGCGTGAATGAATACCTCTCGAGGAGAGCCTACGCCTCTCTGGAAGGCGGCGCAACCGACGCAGGATCACCGATCGCGTTCCGTCCTTGTGGCACCCTACCGTGGGAGAGCGGCGCGGATTGCGTCGCTCAGCCGCGGATGGCGAAATTCGAACCCGGCTCGCGATAGCCGATCGGGGACGGCCTTCGTGCTCGCGAGAAGCAACGCGTCGGCCATCTCCCCGAGGAGCAGCCGGAGCGCAAACGCGGGAACGGGTAGCACGGCGGGGCGATGGAGCGCTTGTCCCAGTGTACGCGCAAATGAAGCGCTCGTGACAGACTCCGGAGCGACCGCGTTCACCGCGCCGACGATCGTCTCGTCCTCGATGAGACGGACGAAGACCTCCACGATGTCGTCGAGCGAGATCCAGGGCCACCACTGCCGGCCGCTTCCGATCGGGCCCCCGAGCCCGAGGCGGAAAGGGAGGAGCATTGCCTCCAGCGCGCCTCCCTCGCGGCTGATCACCATCCCGATGCGAGGCTGGGCCACGCGAACTCCGGCGCGAGACGCGGGGGAGGCAGCCTCTTCCCACGCGCGGCAGACGTCGGAAAGGAACCCCTCGCCCACGCCGCTATCTTCGCCAAGCGCTTCCTCGCCGCGGTGGCCGTAATAGCCGGTGGCGGAGGCGACAACGAAAGCGCGCGGGCGATCGGCGGCGGGAGTGGAGGCGATCCGCTCGGCGAGGAGAAGCGTGGAGCGGACGCGGCTTTCGAATATGGTCTGCTTCCGATCGGCGGTCCAGCGCCCGGAGGCGATGCTCACGCCTCCGAGGTGAACCACCGCACCGACGCCGCGAAGCGCGGCCGGGTCGAGGATGCCGCGCTCGGGATCCCAGGAAATAGTACCCGCGCTATCGCTGCCGCCGCGAACGAGCCTCGCGACGTCGTGTCCCCGCTCGGTAAGTCTCGGCACCAGCGCGCCGCCGATCAATCCACTCGCGCCGCCGATCAGGATCCTCATGCGCCAAGTTTACCCGATGCCCTCTGGTACCAGAGAGGAATTGCGCCCGCGCCGCGCCGGCGAGTAACCTCGGGAGCATGACGTGGTCGAAACCTGATCGCCCCGACGCGCCGCTCTCGGAATGGGTCCGTCCCGTTCACGATTGGCCGCAGCCGGGCATTCTCTTCCGCGATCTCACGCCGCTCTGGGCCGACGCCGGCGCCTGGGCGCGAACCGTCCGCGCGCTGGCGAAACCGTTCGATGTCTCGCCCCCAGACCTGGTGCTCGGCATCGAGGCGCGTGGGTTCCTTGTCGCCGCCGCGCTGGCGTCGCACAGGAAGCGCGGCGTGATCCTGGCGCGAAAGCCGGGAAAGCTGCCGGGGAAGATAATAAAGGAAGAGTACGAAATGGAGTACG
>ERZ1292630.2669-Hain-H41-02um-R3-2669-length-16238-cov-13_pt2 | contig 10657 bp, 15 predicted proteins | sample MGYA00564408_ERZ1292630 | MGnify/ENA primary metagenome ERZ1292630 (study PRJEB36523, sample SAMEA6512641) | groundwater metagenome | collected 2019-01-08 | study: AquaDiva: Metagenomics assemblies of 32 groundwater samples
TTGATCTTGCTCACTTTCTTCTTGTCCTGAAAAGGCTGGTGTCGACAGTTCGATCTGTCCCTCGGCACCACAACTCTCTTCTTCCTTTACAAATTGCGACGTTAAGTTGCCGATACACCACAAGTAGCTAACCGAAAGCTAACCCAAGGCCTCACGCCCCGAACAGCGCCCCAAGTTTCGTGGCGGCCTCTCGCTGCATTGACGGCAGTGCATGGGCATAGATCTCAAGCGTGATGGTGACTTTCTTGTGCCCAAGCCGTTCAGACACCACTTTGATAGGAATGCCTTCCTTCAGCATCAAGGTCGCGGCCGTATGGCGGAGCCCGTGAAAGGTAATCGGACGAACCTGCGCCGTAGTGACAAGCCTCAAGAATTCCCGTTGCCCAATATTGTTGGCTGACAGCGGCATGCCGAACGGAGGTTGATCATAGGCAAAGATCAGTCCATGATCCTGGTAGGTGTTTCCCGCGAGCAGCTTCACCTCAGCTTGAGCGGCCTTCTGCTTTTTGAGTAGGCCTAACGTTTCCTGAGAAAGATCAATCGTGCGAGGTTTCCGGTTCTTGGGAGGGCCAAAGATCGGCACAGGCCAGCGCTTGATCATTTGCCGCATCACCCTGATTTTCCCCGCTTCAACGTCCAAATCGGCCCACTTAAAGGCGCAAAGTTCGCCCTTCCTCGCCCCGCTTTCAAGCGCGAGACGATAGAACGCCGCCGGTTGCGGACCAGCAGCCTTGGCTTTCTCCAGAAACGCTCTCGCCTCTTCAATCTCCCAACATTGGGCCCTGATCTCTTCATGATCGTCCTTCGCGCGCGGCTTATTCATCACCAAGCGCGCAACATTTTCACGGATCAACTTATGGCGCACAGCGATGCCCAAGGCTCCGGAGAGCACGTTATGATGATTTTCAAGAGTCTTGGGATCAAGAGTGCTCTTGTGGTAGTAGGCCTCAAGCTGATCAGGTTGCAGCGCACCGATCGCATGATGCCCGAGGCTTGGCTTCAGGTGTTTGTCGATGATACTTCGATACGTTTCATAGGTCCGAAGGGCCTTCCCTGGTTTCACGGCGGTATCAAGCCATCGGTCTAGCCAATCGCTGAGGAGAATCTTGGAAGGCTCAAGGATTTCACTGCGATGATAGCGGTGAAGGAGGTCGTTCAGACGCTCTTCCGCCTCCTTCTTCGTGCCTGCGCAACTGAACCACTTCTGCACTCGCTTAAGCAGTCCTGTCTCAGGATCTCTTCGGCGCCCCAAATCTAGAACAATGCTCCAGCTCCCCTTGTACCGTTTGACGAGGTGACCTCTCATTTGTTCTTTCCTCTAGGACGTCGATTTTCAGCACCTGGCTTGTGTCTCGGCTGCAGCCAGGCAAGGGGGGTCAATCGCACGATGGGCCGGCGCCACAGTGAACCATCGGCTTGTGGTGTGTACCAGACACCGGCCACAAAGGCCTCGGGATAGCGCGGATTCAGTTCTTGAAGCTCTTCTTTCGCCTTGGCGTGGCGCGCGTGCGTCATCCCGATCTTCTCCCACTGGCCTTCCTGATCTTTGATACAGACTTCATAAACGGTCATCGACGTTTTCCTTCTCTCCTGGAACATAATCCCTATACGGAGCATTCTTAACGATCAGTGCATGGCCTTCCTGGATCTGCTCTAGCTGATACATGATGAGGCTCAACGCTGCACTACAACAGCAGTCTTCACACTCGCTTTCGGCATCATTGCTTCGGTGTTGTGCGGTTCTCGCCACCCCGATGGCATCTCTAATCTGCAGTTCCATGTCGTAGGCGATGCCAGAAATATTCTCAAGTGGATTGATCTGCAGCGGGTTGATCTGCTCGTTTTCCTTTTCCACGTTATTACTTTCAGCCTTGGCCCTGCTCTTGAATGCCTTTCCCATGATCGCCTCCGTTGTTAAGGTTATGGACTCCATAGCACTTAATAACACTATACGAGCTTAGCTAGCTAAGTCAACAGCATTGTCTAGCTATGATGCACCGTGCTATGGTCAGTCATGGCCAAGAAAAAACCGGGAGACGCTGAATCAGGATCTTGGATGCTGCGAGACGTACCTCGCCATCTCATGGACCGGATGAAGATTGCAGCGGCAGTCCAGCGGACCACCGTGAAGGCGCTCTTGCTTCAGTTAGCTGAGAACTATCTTGCGGACCTAGAGCGAAAAGGCCAGATACCCAAGCACCGTTCGTGATCTTCCCCTAGTTCTCTTCTCAGCCTAATCCTCGTCGAAGTGGGTACAGAGCCACTCTCGCACTTCCAGAACTTTTGGTGATTCTTCGCCCTCACTGATCACACGCTCAAGCGCCTCATAGAGCTTGCTATGGATCGCCGGACGTGGATCGATTTCCACGATATCCCGCTCATGAATCCACCAGAGCTTCTCTTCATGCAGCACGGCAATCTGTCGATTGGGCGGCTCGCCGTCCACCAGCTGAACCATGCCAGGCCCTTGGGCCGTATCGTCCGGCAAGAGCCAGCGCACCGCCACACCGGGAAGCAGTGGCAGGGGCTTCAGAATTTTGAAATGGTCCGGCTCATACTGGAGCAGCTTCAGCGCGAGGTGCGCTGGAAGCTCTATTAGTTCTCCCGGACCAAGCAGACGGGTGACGAGTGGATCGTGCATGTTGATTACGCAATCGCTCAGGGCTTGCAGGACCATCGTTACGCGTGTCCTCCTAACATGTTCCGAAGATCCGGGTCGCGCGCAATGACGTCTACGATAAGACCTCTAATTTGCCGACGATAGTTCACCTGGGGTGCCGTCGTCAATCCGAAGTTCTGAAAATTGATCGTAATGTTCGGCTCACTGCTAGTCGGCACCGACCCGGCATTCAGCTTCCCGAGCGCCTGCATGCCTTGCCGATTCAGCACGCCTTCCCCTGGCGTCAGCATCGCGCGGACGGTATCCTGATTCCCCGCCCCGAGCACCATCCCGCCGCTCGCAAATTTCATCGCGCGGACATCGATACCCGAGACATTCCTACCACCGATGCCACCGAACAGCTCAGACAGCCCTCCCCCAATCCCACCAAACCCTCCAGTAATCGCCTTCAGTGCAACGGCCGTCGCCAACTGCGCCATCACTTGGGCAATGATCTGCTTCGCAAAGTTGGCAAAGCTCGAAAACAAATCTTTGAGCGACTTGATTTTATTGTCCATCACATCGAAGAAGAACTGCCGGAAGTTCTGCACCATGAACTGCGCAGTCCGCTGCGCCATCTGCGCGGCAAAACCGAAGGCCGAATCCGTATTCCGCACATAGTCTTCCAGCCCTTTCTTCCATCCGGCAAAGACATCACCAGAGTACTGTTGGTTCAGTGCCGCCAACTTCGTGAGATATTGCCGTTCCAACGTCTCGCGATCCTGGCCGAAGAGCTGCGAACGATTCAAAATATCGGTCTTCAACTGGGTATCATGATTCTGCCAGGCGATGAGGAGCCGTCCTGATTCCTCCTGTGTCAATTGCGTCTCCTTGGAAAGATTGGCACGGAGGAGATCCATCTGGTGGTCGTACCGCGTCTGCGTCGAGGCCCCGACTTGATTGTCGTAGTCGATCCAGGCCTGCACATTCTTAATGAGCGCCTCCCGTTCACTGGCCGCCGCCCGATCGCGGAGCTGCACTTCGAACTGCGTCCGCTGCACGATCGCCTGGCCCTGCCGCACCTGCTCCGCCTCATCTTCCTTCCGAAACTGCGCCTGACGATCGAACGCCAGGAAATACTCGCTCAACTCTCCCTGACCACCCAGGAGTTTGTTTTGAATATCGAGGGCTCGGTTTTGGGCTAGAAAAATATCTAGCTTGGCGCGGCCTTTCCGCTCCTCTTCCTGTCCATGGCGTGCCAGTTCTTTCGCCAGTCGTTCGCGTTCCTTCGCGAGTCGCTCCTGATCAGCGGCTGCTTGCTCCGGAGTCTTGAAAAACGGTTGTGTTTGAAATTGCTTCGCGATGTCCCCCGAGGGGGCAGGCATGATTCGTAACCGCCGCCCGCCGCCATCCGGCTGCACGACGCCGACTTGTGGAGCCTCCGCTTTGTCCATATTGAGCAGGGCCCTTGTGGCGTTTCCGGCATCGGCAATGATCGTCGTCAGGATTTTCGTTAAAGCCGTAAATTGTGGGAGCAGCACCTCCCCGATATTGTTCCCGACACCCTGAGCAGCCCCCTGTAATTTGGTCAACTGATCGTTGAACTGCTCCGCGGCCTTCGTCGCTCGCTCACTCATTTCGAGACCCAACTCTTTTGTCTCCTGAAAGGCTTCCCGCATGTTCGAGTTGAGGAGTGGCAGCACTTCCTTCGCGGACTTGCCCAACACGGACATGGCCAAAGCCAGTTTTTCAGGGCCATCCGGCATAAGACGGAATCGGTCACTCAACTCCAACAAAACGTCCGTCGTGCCTTTGAGGTTGCCGCTGGTCGTGGTCACTGTCACGCCAAGCCGATCAAACGCTTGCTGGGTCTCCTGATTGCCCCGTGAGGCCTCCAGCATGTTCTTCGAAAGAAACGCGACTGTTGAGGAAAGGCCCTGTAGGTCCGTGTCCGAGAGTCGAGCCGCGTGTTGCAGGCGAGCCGTCTCTTGCACGGTCGTTCCTAATCGCTGTCCCATTTTCGCCAACTCGTCGCCGTAGTTGGCCGTGCTCTTCGCAATGGCAAACAGCGCCGTGCCGGCTGCCGTCAATTGCGTCCGCCAGTCCTTGATGAAGTCGTTGAACCCTGAGAGCGCCCCCTTCGAGCTCTGCAGCTCTTTTTTGAAATCGTCAGCGACCAGTCGAAGCACCAGTGCGAGTTCGCGATTGTCAGCCATTGTTTGGATTTCCTTTCCACGTAAGGGCGGCCTGCTCTTCTTTGGTCGAAATGGATTCGAGGGCGCGGTAGATTTCTTGTTCTAACAAGTCGTGCACTTTTCGCTGATCGGTCTCGTGGGCCAGCTGATCGGCAAGGCGCGCGGGAATGTTCAACATGCTGTCCCGCACCAGCCGCGCCAGCTCAAACCACTCTCGGTCAACGTCTTCGGCGGGGATGAGCTTGCCGACCTGCTCCAGATATTCGAGCTCAGTGAGATTAGCCCGGAACATCTCCCGGCGAGCTTGGCTTTCAATAAACTTTGGGTCCTTTTTCGTTTCTGGATCGACCGGCTCCTCGTCAGCACGATCTCCATACGTCACCCTTGAGAACACTTCACGATCCGCATGGCGGGCTGCTTCAAGGCGTCGGTCAGCTTCGTCGAAATCGAACGGATTCTTGTAATCCACCCCTACCCGAGCAAGTCTTTTTCGCGCGGCCTCTTTAGAAATGCCTAAGTGTTCGGCGTATAGACTAAGCGATTTACGTGCATTCGACATATCAACCGTCAACCATCAACTGACAACCTTGATTTCAAACCTGGCACTAGTTCAAAACCGCGCGTCTTGGCACCCACAAGACTCAGTGGAGACTAGGACCCAAACTTTTCTTTTTGAGGAATGGTCGCGCACTATCTTGATCGTATTCCAGATAACGACGATCGATGCCTTCAAACACGCTGAGCTTGTTGTGATGGCATCGCCAGCGGAATCGATCGCCAACCAAGACCGGTGCCTTTCCTCGACACTCCATGCAAATGAGCTTTAGAAGCCCTCTAAATTCTGACAATGGTATTTCTCCATCTTTGAAACAAAACCGCAGCGGTGGGTTGGATACCGGCTATGCCACCGGCGGGGGCCCCATCCGCCGCCAACTGCCCCCTTTAGCTGTTCACCATTTCCGCCTTGCCAATTGCCCGCAGGTCTCGCGCGGTATAGTAAGGCACCTCAACCTCGGCCCCAATCTCCACCCGCTTACCGGCCACACAGAACGCTCGAAGCACTCGAACCTTGACCGACTGAAACAACTTCGTATCTTGAACTGGATCGGCAATCTTGCTGTGTTGCATAGTCTCCCTCATCGATGTCCAATCTAGAACCCAACCCATGCCTAGCAATCCTATGTGATCGAACTTGCCACCACAAAGGCACTGGGGTGCAGCACCGCCACATCACACGTAACGAGCATTCGGGCCTGAATGGTGCCAGTCTTGAAACCTGTTGGGTCAAACGGATTGACCTCTAGCACGAAACCTTCCCCCCAAATGCCGAGGTAGATGAGACTCCAATCACCACAAATCATCGTTGCAGTGGGCACATCGGTTGACACGTAGGCCGCACGATCGGCGACTTGATCCTTGTCCCACACAAAGCGCCCGCCACCGGTCGCACGCTCTCGGCCCTCAAGCAATTCTCGAACGGCTGGCGTCGAAAGATAGCTGATCGCCTCATCAGTCACATTGGCCTCGGCGCTCTTCCGTTTCATCGTGGCCACACCTGCATTGAGCGTCGTGCCAGACTGCGTTTGGACCCCGGCGGTATTAAGCAGTCCGGTAGGCTGCCCACTCGCGCCAGATCCACTGAGCACCGCTTGGTCAATGGATGTGCCCAGCGTGCGCAAGAGCTCACGCCCAACAACGCGACTCGCATTCGTTTGCTTCGCCAACTGCCGAGAGAACACGACGAGGTTTGCGACAGTTTTGGGCGACAGGGCCACTTGCGCGAGTGTTGGCTGTGAGGGCGTCACCTGCGCTGATTCGTTGGGCACCCAGGCCGGAGTAGTTTTCTGTGTGACTTTCGGGAATGCCATATCTCCCACGAGGCCACTTTCAACCAACATCCCGGCCTTGGCCGTGACCGACCAGGGCCGAAGAATATCGACCGCCTCGCGCACTTCCGTTGGACGCAGATAGCCTCCCGCACTGCCTACCGCCGCGACGAGATCGCGAAAGGCGATATACGGACGTTGTAGATCGAACGGCACGTTACTCCGCCGCGCCGTTTCTTCCAGTACTTCCCGATCCTCACCGTCGAGCTTGCCATGAGCAAGGCTCAGGACGGCGCGTGACAAACTCAATCGTGGATTCTTCGGGCGACGGAGTTCTTCCTGCCGCTCAATCCATCGATCCATTCGCTTATCGATGTCACCCACGAGCACATCGCGAATCCCCTGAATTGCATCTGGCCATCGTTCATTTAGCATGGACACCCTCCCTTTTCTGCCCATTCTGCGCCGATGCAATCGGACATACAGAGAGCTTGTCCAAAATTCTTTTGACGCTGCGCTCAGTCAAGGATCTTCCCGAAGAATCCGGAGGGAGGCCCAGTGCAATCCTCTTGGCTCTTCCACGCGCTGGTTCGCCTGCATCCAGATCCTTGAGCGCCGCATCCATCACCAACCTGGCGTTCTTAGCGGCGCTGATCTTTGCCAGCTCGATCGCCAGGTGGCGCCCCTTCTCAAGCCCTTGAATCGCCCGAAGTTGCCCCTCGGTCAGATTTAGACGCACTAGCTGATTGCTAATTTTCTCTCTTTCTGGGGCGCTTCGTTTCATATTTCGACGCCTATTCACTCGCTGATGATCACACACGGCCTATTCGGCGTTCTTATCGCGCTGCGCTTTCAACCTGCCCATAGCCATCAGCCGGAACATCCTCGGCAAAAGATGAGTCACAGTTAAAATACTTACGTAACTGTGTCATGAACTCATCGGCAATGATCGGGGTTGGCGCCACCGGAGCAGGCGCCTCACTCGCTCTGCGCGGGATGATGTTTAGCTCCGATCGCTCACAGTGGAAGCGGCGAAGCAACTCGTCAAGAAACTCTTCACCGGCCTCGTCGACTTTTTTTGAGTTTGTTTCTGAAGCGTGCCTTGTCATAGATCCAGATTCTGTTAATTCCCTTGTGCGTTCCGAAGACAGAGAGTTACTGTATCGCTTGCGGGGGTAAACTTTTCCCCACCCCTAAAAACATCCCCAGATTCTTGGACTTCTTCCGGCTTCTTCGCCGTCGTTTCATGGTTCAGCACATCTGCTCTTTTATGATCTTCTCTTCTCTTCTCTGATGGAGGCGACATTCTCCGGATAGAGTCAGGAGTTTGTCCGGACTTTCTTGAGTATTCATCCCGTAATTCCGCTAACATAGGAATTGCTATTGTCACGTTCCCATCTTCGTCATTTGACAGACTGACCATACAGAGCTGACTTTCTCTAAAAATCCCGAGAATATTTTGGAATTTGGCGCGCGAGATCCCAAGAAACAGAGCCCAGCGACGAGTGGAAAGCGTCTGTTTGCATTCAATGTCGCCCTTGCCCATTTGCTCAGCAACAACCTCGCATGTCATACAGAAAGCGCCGTAAGCCTCAAGGCCGCCGTGATCGATGATGAAAGCCACGCCCTTGGAGTTTCGCATTGCGGACGGATGCTTGAACCACTTCATGATCAGATCTTCCTGCTCAGGCCGCGCCATTCATATCTGATGAGCTTGGCCGCAATGACTCTTTGGCAATCCGGTACTGTCGCCCGAACCTCCGAGCAGGAATCTCGCCGCTTCGCAACCGGTCATACATAGTGGTACGGCTCAGCCGAAGAAATACGCGAGCCTCCTGAACCGTCATCCAATCTGGCTGAACATCAAAATTTGTGCTCCTGTGTTGAAATTTCTTCATCCGTTCCTCCTTGCGTGATATGCGTTTAAGACAAATAAAAACCGGCTAAGGTCAACGAGTGCACCCTAGCCGGTTTCAATGGAGTCGCCTAGTGGAGGAATTCAGGATTTATTAAGTTGTCAGTTGACCTAGCTGCTTCTTCTCCTATTGATCCGTACGCCTAAGCCCTTCTTGCCACGATCCTTAATTTTTTTGAGTGCATCAATGACTTTTTGGCGGTCGACTACGTAAGGAATTTCCTCTTGATTCAAGAGGAAATCGCCTACTGACAGCTGTGATGAATCAGAATACGCTGCCTGCATCAGCCCTGCCCGGCCTTTCTCCATCATCGAACGTAATATACACCTCAACCAATAAGAGATAGCTTCCTCACTACACTTCAAAACTTTCATCCCATCGAGAGCAGCCGAACCCTCCTCCAGCCAATGTTTCATTTGATCGGCACTCACTAACTCGTCATCAATCGAGTCGCGCAAGTGGTACAGATGCCGCGCCAGCATGTAGCAAGCGTCCTGCTCGACACGTCGAGCAATCTTCGCATACGACATCCCCTTCTCGTGGAGGGCGTTCAGCCGACTCAGATAACCGTCACTAGAATGGGGGTGTGGTCCATAGTCCTCGCGCAAGAACTGTTGATAGGAGCGGACCCAACTCCAGTGTCTCTTGATTTCAGGAACACCTAGCGTGTCATTCACAAAGATGCAAACATAAGGTCGTTCGTCATTCTTGTCTCGATCAAGCTTCAGCCACGGGGGATCGTCGGTTATTCGCAAAGAACAATGGCCCTGCCTCAGGGCACTCTCAGTGGGTGACGGTTCAGGCCCTTGCAAATTGCACAAGAACTTCTCCCACGCTCGGACCTCAGACCAGTGCAGCTCGAAAAACTCACCGGTCATCGATTCGTTAATTTTGATAATGAGACGGACACGATATGGAGGCACTGCGGATCGTTTAAAATGCAGACAAAGCTGAGCGTCGAGCCAAGTCCAATGCTGATCGGTGTAGGTTGGGTCCCTCAATACAAGGCCCCGAACAATGACACGATCCTGCAGGACTCGTTCAGCTTCCTCATTTCCAGCTTCGGCGCGTTCTTGTAGCTGCGCATCGGAGAGCTTATAAAGACTCGGCACATCCCCTCCTGTCAGGGGTTCCTGCGGTGGTAGAGGCCCACGCCGGGCAGGAGCCGACGCATCATGGCGAGGATCAGTCGCCACTTAGGGCCTCAGATGTCTTCTAGAGGTTCAGATTGGTTTCGTCAAGATAGCTAACCGATAGCTAACGAACAGGCTGGCACTGGGCCAGACTGCCCAGGCTTCAGGCCATCTAAACCCGTACAGAATATGAATACACGGTATTAGGTGTCACAGGACAATACCCAGGCTCTGGATTCTGTCCCTCGGCACCATTATCATCCAGCCTCCACAGATGCACCGATGCTGTCAGCGATATCGGTGAGATTCCCCCATTCCTCTTCTGAACAAGTCTTATCGTGGGCGGTGTGGGTGCTTCGCTTTGACGGGGAGACTGCCGCGCAAATCGCGTAGCGGATTTGGCTGGAGCTATCTACTTCACCAGCGTCCGGATATACGCCAGTACGGCTCGACTATCTTCTTCCGACAAACGAGTTTTCCATGACGGCATGTTCGGCTTTCCCTCGTGAATGGTCTGAAGCAGTATTGCGTCGGACTTTTTCTTGGTAGTTGGCCTCGTGAGATTAGCCGGTTCAGGACCAAGCAGTAGATACCCATCCCCCTTTCCCTCAGATCCATGACAACCGGCACAATGCCGAACAAATACTTTTTCCCCTTTTGCGACATTGGCGCTCTTTGATTCCGGCTCCTTTGGCGCGGCAATCGACACCTGGACTCCCACAATAATGGCAACCAGACCCATATATACGGTACCAGCGAGCGTAGGCATCCTCACCTCATCCTTTCTCTGGCTTCACGTTCTGCAGAATGGACAGCAGGAACTGATCCTTCTCGCAATTCGCTTGGAGCGATCCCCCCTGTCGAGCGACCTTCCAGCCACTGATAGAGGACCGGCAGCATGATCAAGGTCAGGAGCGTTGAACTCACGAGGCCGCCGATGACGACGATCGCCAACGGACGCTGCACCTCCGAGCCGATCCCGTTGGCA
>ERZ1292630.5279-Hain-H41-02um-R3-5279-length-10657-cov-8_pt1 | contig 10657 bp, 2 predicted proteins | sample MGYA00564408_ERZ1292630 | MGnify/ENA primary metagenome ERZ1292630 (study PRJEB36523, sample SAMEA6512641) | groundwater metagenome | collected 2019-01-08 | study: AquaDiva: Metagenomics assemblies of 32 groundwater samples
TGTCAACGCCGTTACCGACATGTTGGATGGTCCCAATGGATACATCTCGCATGAACAAGGTGCTGTGCGCCTCACGGGAGGTACGTCGTTGGTCGACATCAACATTGTCCGTGCTGCTCGTCAACGTGGTGAGCGCGGACAGGCGAGCGTAGTGTGACAAAGCCATCACGGCCGACCCTGTTGACTCATTCAACGCCACCTCGAGCGCAAGTTGAATCCCGCCACTAGTCGCGTTGGATGGCCGCTGGTCAGATAACGATGCCTGCTGCTGCTTCGCTGCGATGCTGACGCTACTGGACAACACCGCGATGAGTTTCGCCACGCCATACGTCAACGGTCCGCCCTCATTTGACAGCGCGGAGCGGTCACCGACGATGGTGCGACGTCGCTTTTTTCTCAAAACCTCAGCTAAGGTCAACCGTTGCGCTGGGTCGTCCCTTTCCTCGCTGAAAGGGGTGACACCAATGTCCGCGTAGGGCGATCCCGCTAGGGGCATACCCGTCGCTCGCGAGAGCTCGAGACGCACCGATTGCTGGGGACCGAGGTAGCAGCGACGGAACCGCACGTAGGTCGTACTGGTGGCCGCCAATACGTGCAGAAACATATTCGATTCCGCGAAAGCGCTGCCGCCGTTCTTCACAACGTCGTTGGTCCCTCCGCGAGAATCGCGTCGTGCGTCAAAAACATTCCGAAACATGTCATCCATCCAAACAGCTGCATCGTCGCTTTCATTCACCCACTGCCAACCTATGGCGGACTCCCCGGGAAAGGTAGCCCAGGCCCAGGATGGATCGGTCTGGCGAACCAGCTTACCAATGGTCCGCTCTCGGGGGGAATTCACCGAGGTGGCGGTGGGATCAGCTACCTCGGGTGGTGGTGGTGGCGGTGTGGACCGCCGGCGCATTTCGGACTTTGTGGGAGAATGGCCACCGCGCCGGGTGACGGCGCAGTTGTCAAAGGACATGGATATGTTCGTGGTCGACAAGCCGTGAAGCAGCACGCCACGGGGCTGCATGCCACTATCCGTTGCTGCCTCCCACAGAACCCGTCGAAAGGATAACGTAGCATAAGGGACGATACTAGCCAGCGTGATTCCTGCCCAGGGGGTGGCCTCGACAAGACGAACGTTGCAAACGGAGAGGCTGCGGTATAAACCGCCGTTTTCGGTCACGTAAAGTGAACGCAGTGCGGCCACGTTGACAATCTGCACGTCGTCGACAAACATCCCCACCGTTACGTGCCCGACACGCGACGAGTTCATGATGCGGAAGAAACTGGACATATCAAGTTGCAACGCGACGGCTGCCCATTGTTGCTCTCGCGCCGTGGTCTTCTCACTCATGAGAAACGTCTCTCCTGAGGTCTGGCCTTTCAAATCGCCCCAAGGGAATATCGCCGCTCGTTCGTTCAGAAATGTTGAGACGCTTCGTCCACGTTCCGCAGAGTTTACCAGTCCCTCGGCGGCGCGCAACGACATGCTGATTTCGCTGTTCGACACGTTGAACACGTCGGATGCAACCAAGTACGGGTAGTCCCTCAGGAAAGCAGTCCATCGGGGCACGATCGCATCATCGGCGCCGCTTCGGGACACCGTGGCATCCCCCTCTCCTTCGTCGTCTATTATCCCCACTCGCTCCATCTCGTGATGTGGTGGCGCGGCCCGGCGAGTCATTTCCTTCCAGGTCAGCATCGTCCCTTGTTGAGCGATGATGGACATATTGGGTGCGTCCAGACGGTCAATGCTGACGTTGAGCAGCAACGGTCGCGTCTCAAACTGAAATGACGGTACGTTGTTTCCCTCCTCGACCAGAGAGAGAGGGTGGCTGGTGGCCGTCACGCGAGACAAGAGTATCTGCGCGCCTTCGAGGCGGTCCGAGTTGCATACGCGCGCACTCGCCCCTCCCCGAATGGCCATGTCGTAGACAAATAAGGACAGATATCCGCGAAAGGTACACAAGAACAACGCGAAGGATTCTTGGCTTGACCCTGACCCCCATACTGTGATGGGAACCACGTACTGCTGCAACCGCTGCGGGAGCCGTGACGATGATGTCAACCCCAAAGTGGCGTCCAGACTCCTCCGACTACCAATCGGGGCGCAGACTGCTCCCGCAGTGGGAATCCCGGTCGCGTCGGCAGTGCCTCCTCCTCGGCCATCAGGGCATTGCCAGTACGGCACATGGCGCACCCAGCTATGGATGGAGATCGATGTGGGAATGCTCAAAAAACGATTGCCAGAGGCGGGCACGACGGAGATGGCTGACTTGGCGAATTGTGGCGCCGTGGTGTAGTTTCCACCTTCCACGAGCACGTTCAAGGGGGCCACGCCATCCAGATGAAAGCGCCCAGGATACGCTGACAATGGCCTTCCACGGGTCGACGTGGTGGTCACATTGCGCAATCGGACTCGAAATAAGACGTTCGACGACGTGGTGATCCCCACATCACCTGGTCGATTCCGCCACCCGGCTGCGCCGACGCCCTTCATCACCAGGTGGCCTTTGATATCGAGGTTCTCGGCGAAGAGGCCGGCGAACCACTCCCGGGAATAAACCGATAGCCCCACCATCGTCGACGAGTGCACGTCGACACTGGTCGCCGCACCGTGATAGCGGCCCGCATATCGCCGCAGGAGACCTCCTCCTCCTGCCGCGCGTGTTGATGGCGAGGAGGGGGAGGGAAGGCACACAAGCTCCCTCACTCGGCGTCGCCAACGGGACGTCGTCGTTGACATGGCCATCCAGGGCCAAACCGACATCATGGCGTCGAAGATCTTACCGTCGTCGAGGTCCATACCCTCTCCGCCGCGCTGCGCCGATAGTCGCGCGGCAATCGCGAGAAGATTAGAGCGGTTGACGTCCGACCGGGAGGTTGTGTTGAATGTCGCGGCGAGAAACAACGCGCGGCGCCGTCGACGCAGCAACAGGTCCTCCTCCGCCGGGGTGCGGTTGTTTGCGCTCGACAGGGGGGCCACGTGGACTGGGGAGGATGCGGGGGTGCGAGCCCCCGGCCGGAAATAGGATCCGACGTTGACTTCCGAAACATATGGCCCATCCTCCACGACCCGCGAGAGCAGAATGTGCACCCCACGCAGCGGCCGGACCACATTGATGAATTGGTAGTAATTCGGACAGGAAACGCTGGCCAGCGATAGCACACCGCCAGGCGCGATCGTGCTCGCGCCCTGCAGGATGAGGCACCGGTTTGAATTGCCACTGGGACTACGGGAAGCAAATGAAACGTTGCTCAAGCTCAAGGACTCCAGGATGATCGACCTGTCGAAATTCAAACCCGGTGTACCGATGAATGTTACGGATGACAAGGCGACGACGTCTGCGAGCAAGGCACTCGCAAAGGTCGTCGAGTCCACGATGTTCGTGTCGTGCAAGGTGAGTCCGAACCACGGCGTCGCGAACAGATCGAAGTAGTAATTGGTGAAGCGATGACGGTAGATAACCGCCGCGGTCGACCCAGGCGTAGACGATGATGGGGGAGCGGCGCGACGACTGGTGACAGTCGTGCCCCCGGCGCGACTGAGGACGACGTTCACTCGGCGGCCGCGGTAGCTGCGCTGCGCGATTCGCTCAAGCACGTGCTCGATGCGGGTAGGCACCAGTGGTCGTTGTCTTCCGTTGTTGAGGTCGGACGTGGCCTCGGGAATGCAGGTCGATGGGTGCACCACGGCGGCCGCACTGCGGCCTAGCAACATGGCTGCCTCCGGGCACGAGTCGATTTCCAACGGACCCCAATCGTAACCTGACGACCACCGCCTCTCCGACGTCGGCCGCGACGCTGTCCCGTTCGCGGTGTTCAAGATCAACGGTGGGTGGAGATCGAACGCGCTGATGGCGCGGCGCCGCCATCTCGAGGAGAAGCTGCGGTAGGCAGTTTGACTGGGCACGAGCGGTGCTCGGCGCGACTGGGCAGATCCGTCGTGGTCGCTGCCGAAGCGAGGAGCCGCGGTGCACCCGGCGTCGTCCCCTTCGCAAAGCCACTGACTCGGGTGGCCCGTGGATGATGACGTCACGAATTCCGAATTGTCACCGCTTTCGGTGGTCACTGGCTTATCAAACACCATGCGAGCGAAGCGGTCGAGGTAGTGCTGGAAGTAGGCCTGATACGGTGATCTGGCCACGGTGGAAAAAGGGCTGTTCACCGTTCCATTCGTCAGTGACGCGTCGTCCACGACGTTGCTATTGTTTGACCACCAAGAAGGTTTGACCCTTCCGGTGAGGTTGGTTGTTGACCTTGAGCTGCGTTGAGGTGACGCGAGAGAAAGAGCCGTCGCGTCGGGCCAACCCGACCCATTCGGACGCTCCACGGCCCGCGTTCCAAATATGGCGTCGTCGAAGAACGTCGCATTGGCCGTCGCCAGCAACAATTCGATTTGTGCGGCACCAGCCGCGAGGCCCCACGGTTTCGAGGCATCGTCCACAGTTTTGTTGGCGCCGCAATGCCACGATGAGCTGTCGAGTCCTGGTGACGCTTGCGGTTGCTCATCGACCGCATCCGTCACACTCTTGTGCGCCGAGGCCAAGCCGACCGCGGTTTGCAACGCCGAGGCGCGTCGCAGCGACTCCTGTTTCCATTGCAGCGCGACCATCGTATCGAGGTGGAACCGGAGCCGTATCCACGTCTGCAGCGTCCACAGCGGCAGCGATTGACGCTGAAACTCACGGGCTCGGAGGGAAAAGGCAACGGCGGCCGCGGAGGCCCCGCCGTCACCGCCGTCGGCTGTGGTGGTGGTTGGCGCTTCCTCTTCGCCCTCCAGCTGCAGCGTCGAGAGTAACAGCGCGGCGGGAACGCCCCCTTCACGCCAGCGACGCCCTCCTCGGCACGGACGATACGGAAACAAGGTCGGGGGCACCGGAAGTTGAGCGTATTTCGCGTGCTCCTCGTTGTCGCCGCCGGAGGCCTCGTCAAGGAAAGCGACATCCACGTCGCGATCGGCGGCATCGAACGATTCCCCATCCCCTTCGCCCTCGACGTGCGAAGGAGAAACGAAGGCATCGCGATTGGCGTCGACCCAACGCCCCCGTTCGTACAGATCATTCTCCAGTAGCATCACGCGATAAGTGTGCAGAATGGCCAACACGCCTTTCATCGCGATGAAGTCGAGAAACCCGGCCACGTTACCGGGATCCAACTTGGCGACGTAGCACCCGAACGCGCGCCGAAGAACAGTGAGGGTTGGCGGGGGTTGTTCGCCGCTGACACTGCTGCGGTTGTTACTGTATTCCTCCCCCTCCTCCTTATCGTCGGAGGTAAGCAGCATGGATTCCTTCATGGTGCGTAACGCATATGCGGCTGACACGCGAACTTCGAGCGGCGCGGCCGACCCCGACAGCGACCAACGCATCGCGGTGAGTATCCGATCGACGTCGCCGTGGTTGTTGCGTTCTTCTTCTTCGCCGCCTCCTCCTCCTGTCACCGGCGTCGGTGATGGGTCATTATCGTCCGGCTCCACGACGATATCCAATTCCTCCGGCAGTAGTTCTGCCCAAGGGACGCCGGGCAGTGGGATCGAGAAGCTCCGATGCCGACGGGCCACCATGACGTTCACTGCCCGCCGTCGATCGACCATACCGAGGGACAAATGCGTCGAGGAGCCGGATGGGTTTTCAGCGTCGTCCCATCGCAACCTCATTTCGAAAGGCGAAGTCCACGCACGGACAGGGGCGGTGACGTCAGCTGTCTCCAGGGTCGCATCCGGCACCGCGTCGAGCTGCAGGCTAGGGGGATCGTCGTGCTCCTCCTCGAAGATGAGACCGGTTGTGGGCAAAAACGAATCGTCCATCGCCGATCCACTCTCATCGTCATCACGCTCCTCCTCCTCCTCGTCTTCCGACAGTCGGGGTGAGGAGCGGGGAGGCTCATCTAGATCCCACCATGCGAGGCTCAGGGCATCGAGCGCGGCGTCCAGTTGTTGACTCTTCCAGTACCCTGTCATGCCCCATGGATGGCTGTGACGGCCGAGGATGCGCTGGGAACTCATCGTCGAAGGGTGATAGGACAGCCTTCGATCGATCGTCTCGTTCGATTGGGTGCTCCCAAAGGGCGTTTCCCCTGCCGCATCGATCGACTCCAAGGCGTATCGTCGGATTCGGTGCCACGCGCGGGTCGACGCTGTGCTGTCTATCCAGAGTTTGGACAAAATAGCGTTGTACACGACCACCTGGCGAAAACTCCAAAAGGCAATGCTGGAGCGGGGTGGGGCGCCCAATCCCAGGCCGACGGGACTCAAACTCAACCCCATCTCTCCTCCCGACTGCCAATCCGCGACGTAAACGGACGCCGATTGAATGTAATCGGAAAGTGCGCCGAACGCCATCGCGTTGAGGAACTTCGAGGGGTTTGTGGACGACTGTACGGCATCATCATTCGTGTTCGATGGTGGGCTGTAGAATCGAGTCAGGACGATGGATACGGGGATCGGTTGCATCATAGTGGCGTTGGCGATCGCTCTTACATGTTCCATGCGGATCACCCTCTCGCGTTGGAGCGCAGAGCAGGAAAGGACGAGTTCCACGCGATCGGCCAGAAAAAGCAGCGACATGGGCCTCGTCCATTGGGCAAACGCGGTGGGCGAGGAGGGGCGCAGCGACGTCGTCGTCGCCGTCGCATTTCGCCAGCTCAGCCGTGACAAGAGCCATGACCGTGTGGTCGGCAACATGCCGGGTGGCGACTCGGTCGCTGTTAAGATACGGTTGGCCACGGTTGGGAGCGACTCATTATTGCTGCCAACGACGCGATCAAGAGCGTCGCTTAGGAAGGATGCGAACGCACGGAGTGACATCGCGGCATGCGCATCGTACAGATCGACGCCTGCCGAACCGCCCGAGGTACTGACGAGGTCCAAACTGTGAAACTGTCGGTGGTAATAGTGACCCGGCGTGAGCCACCATTCCACATATTGAGGATGGCTGATCAGGATGGCCGCGTCCGTGAAGGCGTTGAACTCCAACTCGGAGTCGAACAAGTCCGTCGTCGTCGCTACCACTCTCTCTCTTGCGGTTCCCTTCCCCCCGGTTGCTACGTTATCCCAAGCCCTCTCACCCAAGGCGGCGATGGTCATCGCGCATTCCGCGTAAGCTTGAGTGGCCAGTCGGCCCCCGAAGTAAGCCGAGGCTTCTCCAGAGAGCCAACCCCCGGATGCGGCATTGTTGAGCAGCACGTCTTGCACCCACACATTGCCGACGACGCCGTCGAAGCGAACCTGTCGGATGGTTTCGTTCACCACGACGATGTTGTCAATCGGAATGAGCGGAATGTCTGTCAGTTGAAACGCCACGCCGTCCACAATGGCCCCCACGTCGGCAAGGTACGTTGCGTTATCCAGCGTCGCCGCACGGAGCGCGGTTCGGTTGTTCGCGTACAGAGCCGACAAGGACCCCCGCTGTCGGTGTGACGGTCCTCCCCACCCGTCCACGATGACGATGTTTCGGTACGCTTGAAGGGCAGACTGCACCCATGGCGCGTTCGCGTTGGATCTCGAAAGATGGTCGACGGACTCGTACCGGGCGATGTCGTCATTCCCGACGTACACTTTGGGAAGCCGCGATCTCACGATGAGAATGCTCATGTTGCCCATAAAGGAGCCGCGAACACCGCCAAGATAAAGGGCGAACGGAGACCCGCGGCTCATCGCGGTGTCTGTTTCCAAGATGAAGACTTCTCCGCCAGTCGGCGACGCGACTGTCCGCGGCAGCAAGGGATGCATGGTGTTCGTCAGCATCGCCCTGCGCTGATCTAGCCGCCGGTCCACGATGCTGTCGCCGGCAGGTGGCGTCGTCGTCGCCCCTGGAGCGACCGCCCCGTCCACCGTGGCGACGCCTTCTAACGGCTTGGTCGTGGTCGCGTTCAAGGTTCGTAGCGATGCACGGTACTGCGCTTGCTGCAGGCGGTAAAGCGCGGAGTCCTCGTCAAATGGCTCAAAAAACGGGTCGATGGGCATGGTGGTCAGCCACTCGTCCAGCGACGACACGCGGTCGAGTGCGGCGGCGACGGCCTGCATTTCGCTCAGTGTGACGGGAGGCGCGGACCACGGCTGACTGAGTCGACTTTTTTGATTGCGACGCGCCAGACGATCGAGAATCGCCAAGGGAACATTGGACATCCAACGGTTCGATGCAATGTACATCGTCGAGGGCATGCGGCAACGGTATAAGAGCAGATACGGAAGCCCGTTCTCCTGCTTCCGCCTGAGAAACGAATCTCTCAGCGACGTCGATGGGGGGAGTGCTGAGAAGGAGGCATCGGCCAGGGTCGCCGCCGCCGATGCCTTCGCATAAGGCACTCGTCGCGATGCGTTGAAGAGGTCAGCGTAAAAAGGATCGTCGGCGAGGAGCGAATACGTATCCTCCAAGGCCTGGGAGGTGGAGCTGGTGGCTCGTTGTCGCTGCGTTCCCGAAGAAGCGCCGCTGCTGCTCCCTGGTCGCAGTGCCTCATCTCCCAGCGCGGCCTCGTAATCCAAATCGAACAACGGAGATGTGCGGCGAGCGACCGATATCGACGGAGGCGACACGGGGTCATCCGTGCCGTGAACCTGCGCGCGGCGCTTTGCATGCTCGCCGATGTCTTCGGCGAAGGAACGACGCGCCGACAACGACAACCGCTTCGCATTCAATTTTGGATGTGTGGCTTTTCTTGTGCGTCTCGCGACCCACGTGTTGTCGAAAAATCGGAGCACCCCATCGCGGTCCAATCCGGCCGTCGTTACGTTATTCAGCTCCACCGCACTGAGAACGTTGTCCTGCGCGGTGCCTTGCACACTCGACAGGTCCCTCAGTGAGAGCCACACGACCGACGAATTTCGTACGGCGAACCCTAGCGCCAGGGTGGACCCGCCATTGATGGCGACGGTGTGATAATAGCCGTTCTCCACTTGCAGGATGGATTTGGCGCGGCTCCCACGGAAGGTGACGTTGGTGTAGGCCGTTCGGGTGGGATTTTGAATCGAGATCGGCGCACCGCCGGTGAAGTCACAGTCGACGGCGTCCAAGAAGGAGGAGGCGATGGTCTGCGTCACGGTTTGTGATCGGCACTGAAACGCGTCGCTGAAGAGTAATGGGCCCGCGGCGGGTATGTAACGGTGCCACCGCTCGTCGTTGCCCTTTGTAGCATCATCGTCATGTACCGGCAGCAGGCGGCGACCCGACAAGGTCAGAAGAAGAAGAGCGGCGACGATGCACTCCCCCCATCCGAGTCGCCAACGCCGCCGTGTGGTTGCAACGCCTGCGGAAAGGGGAAAGCAGCCGACGGGTCCGCGGTCCATATTGGAACTGTATAACTACTACCGGCTGCTTCTTGCATCTGGACTCTCCCTGTGTCAGTGACTGCACAACAACTCATCGATACTATCACGCGCCACGGTCCGAATTCGCAAAAGTCTCTCTCCTTCTCTCTCTTTCTCCCTACAGCGCGTCCGCGAAGACCACCCCTTCAAGCGCATCGTTTTTGTGCACCACGGCGCGGGTCCACACCGAACCCTCATAGTAAAGAAATATTTATCACAGAAACATTTGAAGCTTGTGGGACACGTAGAAGCTGCCCATCTTGTTCGTATTTAGACATGTGTCTCAGTTTTAACGCGGAGAGGCAAGGGAAGTTGCTGCGCTGTGCATGCTTGATGTCGTCGGCGAAGGAACGACGCGCCGACAATGACAACCGCTTCGCATCCGCCACTTTGGATGCGTTGTGTTTTTTCTTGTTCGCGATCCACGTGTTGTCGAAAAAGCGGAGCACCCCATCGCGGTCCAATGCGGCCGTCGAAACGGCCGTTACTCAGCTCCACCGCACTGAGGACGTTGTCCTGCGCGGTGCCTTGCACACTCGACAGGTCCCTCAACGAGAGGCACACGACCGACGAATTTCGTAGAGAACCCTAGCGCCATGGTGGACCCTCCATCAGCCGTTCTCCAATTGCAGCATGGATTTGGCGCGGCTCCCACGGAAGGTGACATTGGTGTAGGCCGTTCGGGTGGGATTTTGAATCGAGATCGGCGCACCGCCGGTGAAGTCACAGTCGACGGCGTCCAAGAAGGAGGAGGCGATGGTCTGCGTCACGGTTTGTGATCGGCACTGAAACGCGTCGCTGAAGAGTAATGGGCCCGCGGCGGGTATGTAACGGTGCCACCGCTCGTCGTTGCCCTTTGTAGCATCATGCGGCAGGGGGCCCCCCGACCAGGTCAGAAGAAGAAGAAGAGCGGCGACGATGCACTCTCCCGATCCGAGTCGCCCCCGCCCGCGTGTGGTGGCGACACCATGCGGTGTTCGGAAGCAGCCGACGGGTCCGCGGTCCATATTGGAACTGTAAAACTACTACCCGTTGCTTCTTGCATCTGTGACTCTTCCGGCATCAGTGACTCCACAACAACTCATCGATACTATCACGCGCGTCCGCCCCCTCCAAGCGCATCGTTTTTGTGCACCACGGCGCGGGTCCACACCGAACCCTCATTGTAAAGAAATATTTATCACAGAAACATTTGAAGCGTGTGGGACACGTAGAAGCAGCCCATATTGTTCGTATTTAGACATGTGTCTGACTCTCAGTTTTAACGCGGAGAGGCAAGGGAAGTTGCTGCGCTTTGCATGCTCGCCGATGTCGTCGGCGAAGGAACGACGCGCCGACAATGACAACCGCTTCGCATCCGCC
>ERZ1292630.5281-Hain-H41-02um-R3-5281-length-10656-cov-7_pt1 | contig 10656 bp, 9 predicted proteins | sample MGYA00564408_ERZ1292630 | MGnify/ENA primary metagenome ERZ1292630 (study PRJEB36523, sample SAMEA6512641) | groundwater metagenome | collected 2019-01-08 | study: AquaDiva: Metagenomics assemblies of 32 groundwater samples
GGGTGGCTCCAGTGTATATTGCCGCATGGCCTGGGATCGGTATCGCTCATCCAGAAATTGTAAATCCCTGATTAACTGTTTGCCCAACTCAGCTTCTTGGCGATTATAGGTACCGTAGGCGATCTTGGCATCATTGAGATCGCTCAGGTTACTATTTTTTGCATACAGGTGTTTTTTGAACTGATCTCCGTATTCAGTATTTATAAATAAAGTAATAGTACTGCGATACATATTCTGGCAGAAATCAATAATTTTAAAGAGCATCTCGATTTCTGATTTTTCTTTTTCCTGGATAAAATTCTCGTCAGATTGCATTGCTGCAGTGGGTTCGCTAAGTCCGGACACCCAGAGAATTTTGCTTTTAACATTAGAGAGCTCTGCCGTCTCGATGCTCTTTCTGCATTGATGGGTATTTTCTTCTAAGCTTCGTTTGAAAGCCGCCTTTTGTTTATCCTTTTGGCGATCAGTGTCGTGTGCGCAGCCAATCAAAAGAAAAGGGGTCGCAATCAATAGCATGATCATTCTATGGTTTTTCATATGTTTCTATTGTAATGAATTGAATTATTAGAATAAACCATTCTATCAAAATGCACACATCACTATTGATGCGGTTCCAAAAGTTTATCATGGATACGATGTGTGGAACGTTAGGCTATCCATTGCGATTGGAGACATTAATCTGGCAGTTAGCTCCGGGTAAATCGGCAACCCTGCAGCCTTGCTTGCTTTGGTCATATACAGTAATAGGTAATACGGTACACGAACTGATTTCTATTGCCTGGCTTTTGCAATTCTCGCTTTGAGACTGTTGTATAATCGCGTTCCATCAATTCCCAAAATAACCTTGCCGGATCTCAGTTTAAGAATTCCAAGCATGCAACCATCCCATTTTATAGCAGCTCTTTCGCGATGAACGAAGCGCATCCGCTGGCATGGTATCCTGCGTTAACATCCGTTTCGTATCGCCAACGTAACTGGTTGCAAGATCGCTGATCTTTGACGCGCCGCATACAGGATCGCTGTGATCAATTTTGCGTAAAACGCGTATTTCAGTCGCTGAGTAGGGTTTACGGGGATGAACTGGATGTGATGGGATTGCGCGCCGGTGAGTTGGCAATGGTACCAGAGGTATATCTGTATTGTGGCGATACGCCGGTGGTGTTCGCGCATTCAGTGGTGGCACACAAGAATTTACGCGGTGCTTGGCGGGGTTTAAGCGGGCTGGGGAATAAATCCCTGGGGACGGTTTTGTTTACCAATCCTAGAATCAATCGCACGCCATTGGAGTTTAAAAAAGTCAGTCGCGGCCACTTTCTTTATGATCGCGCATGCGCCAGATTACAAAAAAAACCGGCGAATCTGTGGGCGCGGCGTTCATTGTTTACGTTGCATGGACAATCGATTTTAGTGACTGAAGTATTTTTACCGGCGATTCTGGATTTACCCTTATGAGCATGGCAGATCGAATTCAAACTTACGTGCAATTGATGCGGCTCGACAAACCGATTGGCATTTTGCTGCTGTTGTGGCCGATGCTGTGGGGCCTGTGGTTTGCCGCGCAGGGATTGCCCGATTGGCAAATTTTAATCATTTTTGTTCTGGGCACGGTACTGATGCGCTCGGCGGGTTGTGTCATCAATGATTACGCCGACCGTAAAATCGATCCGCATGTCGAACGCACCAAGAATCGCCCGATGGCGGCAGGTCGAGTCAGTTCCAAAGAAGCTTTATTACTGGCTGCCGGATTAAGTATCTGCGCATTTCTACTCATTCTGCCTTTGAATCAATTGACTATCCTGCTCTCGGTACCGGCATTATTCCTGGCCGGAACGTATCCATTCACCAAGCGATTTTTCGCGATGCCGCAGGCCTATCTGGGGATTGCATTCAGCTTTGGCATCCCGATGGCTTTCGCGGCGCAAACTGATAATTTGCCGCCGATTATCTGGATTTTGATGCTGGCCAATTTGTTTTGGGTGATTGCGTATGATACGGCGTATGCCATTGTCGATAAGCCGGACGATTTGAAAATCGGTATCCAAACTTCCGCGATTACTTTTGGGCGTTTTGATGTGTTGGGCGTGATGGTGTGTCATGCCTGTTTTATCGCGATCATGTTAATTATCGGGCAGTTGCAGCAAATGAATCTGACTTATTACGCCGGGCTGATGGGAGCAACGGGACTTATCATCTATCAATATACGCTGATTCGTAACCGCGACCGGGCGCTGTGTTTTAAGGCATTCTTGCATAATAATTGGGTCGGGATGGTGGTGTTTGCCGGGATTGCACTCGATTTTCTCATTTTTCCGCATTAAGGATTCATCGATGCAATATAAAGATCTCCGGGATTTCATTGCGCAACTGGAAGCAATGGGTGAACTCAAGCGCATTCAAACGGAAATTGATCCTGCGCTGGAGATGACGGAGATCTGCGATCGCATCTTGAAAGCACAAGGTCCGGCGGTGCTCTTTGAATATCCCAAGGGACATACCATGCCGGTACTGGGTAATTTGTTCGGAACACCAAAGCGGGTGGCATTGGGCATGGGGCAGGAATCGGTCGAGGCGTTGCGTGAAGTTGGTAAGCTACTGGCTTATCTGAAAGAACCCGATCCACCGAAGGGATTAAAGGATGCTTGGGATAAATTGCCGGTATTGAAACAAGTATTGAATATGGCGCCGAAGGTGTTGAGCAGCGCGCCGTGCCAGGAGATTGTTTGGGAAGGCAGCGATGTCGATCTAAGCCGGATACCGATTCAAACCTGCTGGCCGGGCGATGTCGCGCCGCTGATCACTTGGGGGTTGACGGTAACCCGGGGTCCAAACAAAACCCGGCAGAATTTAGGCATTTACCGCCAGCAAGTCATCGGTCCTAATAAAGTCATCATGCGTTGGCTGGCTCACCGCGGCGGAGCATTGGACTTTCGTGAGTTTAGTTTGGCTAATCCGGGCAAGCCCTATCCGCTGGCGGTCGCTTTAGGTGCCGATCCGGCGACCATTTTGGGTGCTGTGACGCCGGTGCCGGATACGTTGAGCGAATACCAATTTGCCGGTTTGTTGCGCGGCGCCAAAACCGAAGTGATCAAATGTATCGGCAATGACCTACAGGTCCCTGCCAGTGCAGAGATCGTGCTGGAAGGCGCGATTCATCCCAATGAGACCGCGCTGGAAGGCCCGTATGGCGACCATACCGGTTACTATAATGAGCAGGAAACTTTTCCGGTATTCACCATCGATCGCATCACCATGCGGCGCAACCCGATTTATCATTCCACCTACACCGGTAAACCGCCGGATGAGCCGGCGATTCTCGGTGTCGCGTTGAATGAAGTGTTCGTGCCGCTATTGCAGAAACAATTCCCGGAAATCACCGATTTTTATCTGCCGCCGGAAGGGTGTTCGTACCGCATGGCGGTGGTCAGCATGAAAAAACAGTACGCTGGACATAGCAAGCGCGTGATGTTCGGTATCTGGAGCTTTCTACGCCAGTTTATGTACACCAAATTTATTATTGTCACCGACGACGATATCAACGTGCGCGACTGGAAAGAAGTGATTTGGGCGATTACCACCCGGGTTGATCCGGTACGCGATACCTTGCTTGTTGAGAATACGCCGATCGATTACCTGGACTTTGCCAGCCCGATCTCAGGATTGGGTGGCAAGATGGGGCTGGATGCAACCAATAAATTTCCGGGCGAGACGAACCGGGAGTGGGGGACGCCGATTGCGATGGACGATACGGTTAGAAAGCGAGTCGATGCCATTTGGCAGAACCTAGGCATTTAATGCTATGCGCGAAATTTGGCAAACTATCTTGCTGCTGACCATGAGTAATGTGTTTATGACCTTTGCCTGGTATGCGCATTTGAAGGAACTGAATCACAAACCGTGGATTATTGCTGCATTGATCAGCTGGGGCATTGCGTTTTTTGAGTATATGTTGCAGGTTCCCGCCAATCGGATTGGCTTTACCGTGCTGTCCGTCGCGCAGCTCAAAATATTGCAGGAAGTCATTACACTGACTGTTTTTGTACCCTTTGTGCTGTTTTATTTAAAAGAACCGTTAAAACTGGATTATCTGTGGGCTGCGCTGTGCATGGTGGGCGCGATTTATTTTATGTTTCGCACAAGATAACGGTGCGCAATATCCATATATTTGAAATTGAAAAGAAGGGATACAAGGGAAGTAGGGTGAGAGTGTTATTTTATAAAAGAGCTCATCACACAACTGCTTTAAGCAACTGAGAACTTGCCAACATGCGTTTAGCGGCTATTTTTTGCTCACTGGTAATTTCACCGAGCCCTAAGAATTGTTGCTGGTGATCATATAAACGAACGGTATTGCCTTCCGGTATATTGCTGAAATCCGATGGACTGATGACGATTTGACCCTGCAGGATATGCAACGCTGCTAGTTTATCCAGAACGACTGCCGGGAATTCTTGTAATAAGCAATCAATAGGCAGCAAACACGCGTCTTGCTCATCGGCATCCATCGCTTCCAATGCTGACAAAGTTTGCGTCTGCAATAAATCAAAACGATCGATAGCAGTGCGTCGTAATTGAGTCAGATAAGCGCCGCCACATCCGAGTGCACTGCCAATATCTTCCGCCAAAGTTCGAATATAGGTGCCAGTGCCGCAGTGAATAATTAACTGCAGCACATCGTTGAATAGTGATTTGATTTGTATCGCATGGATGACGATTTCACGCGCTGGGCGTTCAATGTTTTTACCATTTCTTGCATAAACATATAAGGGTTTTCCTTGATGCTTGAGCGCACTGTACATGGGGGGGACTTGCATGATTTTTCCGATGAAGCCCTGAAGGACCTGCTCACACAGTGACAGGGTTGGGTTTCCGGCATTGGTTGCGAGTTGGGTGATTTCGCCTTCTGCATCGCCTGTTGTGCTTAGAAAACCAAGCCGCAAGGTAGCCTCATAGGTTTTATTGGCACCTAATAATACTGAGGAAAATTTAGTCGCTTCCCCCAGGCAAAGGGGTAGTAATCCAGTTGCCATGGGATCCAGTGTGCCGGTATGACCGCATTTGGCAGCTGAGAATACTCGTTTTACGATTTGCACCGCTTTGCTGGATGAAATGCCGTAGGGCTTATCCAATAAGAGAACCCCGTTAATAGTGCGTTTGGCAGGTTTTCGCGGGGAAATTTCAGCATGCAACATGCAGGCTTTATATTATGATTTTTCGGAATCTGAATCTGTTTGATGCGATGTTTGTTCTTGGGCTATCGCTTCATCGATCAGTTTTGACAGTCGAACGCCGCGTTCAACGGATTCGTCATAAATAAAATGTAATTGCGGGACAATTCTTAGTTTCATCCGGTGCGATAAGTTCGAGCGTAAGAAACCTTTCGCGTGTTCCAAGCCTTTTTCCACTAAGAAATTTTCTTCTTTGCTGCCTAAAGTGGTGTAAAAAACTTTGGCATGGCTATAATCACGGGTTACTTCGACAGCAGTCAGTGTGATTTGTCCGACACGCGGATCTTTAATTTCATGTTGTAACAGATCGGCTAATTCCCGCTGTATCTGGTCCGCTATACGTAATGTTCTGGAATAGTCTTTGGGCATAGGAAGTCGGGCTGACTAAAGCGGTGATTATAGAAATCGCGCTGTTTCAACAATTTCATAAGCTTCCAATTGATCCCCCACCTGAACATCATTATAGTTTTTTAGAGACAATCCACACTCAAACCCTTCTCTGACTTCCTTGACATCATCCTTAAAGCGCTTCAATGAGTCCAATTCACAACTGTGTATGACCAGGCCATCGCGTAATACTCGGATTAATGAATTTCTTTTAACGATGCCTTCTGATACATAACATCCCGCCACGATGCCGACCTTAGGAATTCGATAAATCTCACGAATTTCAACCAAACCTTGTATGCTTTCCTTACGATCCGGCGACATCATTCCAGAAAGTGCTGCTTTAATTTCATCCACCGCTTCATAAATGATGTTGTAGTAACGCACATCAACACCACTCGATGCGATTAACTTACGTGCGCTGGCATCTGCACGGACGTTAAAGCCAATAATAACGGCTTTTGATGCCAGGGATAAATTAACATCGGATTCAATAATGGCGCCAACGCCGCTGTGAATGATATTTATTTTTACTTCATCCGTTGAGAGCTTGTGCAATGCATACGCCAATGCTTCACAGGAGCCTTGAACATCTGCTTTGATAATCAAAGCAAGGACCTTAACATCTGCTTGTTGGTCAAAAACATTTTCAAGTTTCGCAGCGTGTTGTTTGGCAAATTTTACATCGCGATATTTTCCTTGGCGGAATAAGGCGATTTCTCTGGCTTTGCGTTCATCATCCAGTACAAATACAAATTCACCTGCCTCAGGCACTTCGGATAATCCTTGAATTTCAACCGGGATAGATGTGCCTGCCTGTTTGATAGACTTACCAGTTTCATCATTCATGGCTCGTACCTTGCCAAAAACTGCGCCAGCCAACAAGACATCGCCACGCTTTAGAGTTCCGGATTGCACCAGAATGGTCGCTACCGGACCACGCCCTTTATCCAAGCGGGATTCGATCACAACACCCTTGGCAGGTGTGTTGATTGGTGCTTTTAGTTCTAACACTTCAGCTTGCAATAATATACTTTCCAGTAGTGAATCAACACCTTGTCCGGTCTTGGCTGAAACTTCTACGAACATCGTATCTCCACCCCAATCTTCCGGAATCACAGCGTTGGCAACCAGTTCATGCCGGATTCTTTCCGCGTTTGCCTCTGGTTTATCTATTTTGTTCACTGCCACGATAATAGGGATTTTTGCTGCTTTTGCGTGGTGAATTGCTTCAACCGTTTGGGGCATAACGCCATCGTCGGCAGCCACTACGAGAATGACAATATCGGTAATTTTTGTGCCGCGAGCACGCATCGCGGTAAATGCTTCGTGCCCCGGGGTATCCAGAAAGGTGATCATGCCATGATCTGTTTCTACATGATACGCACCGATGTGCTGGGTTATGCCGCCTGCTTCGCCGCCGGCAACGCGGGTGCGGCGAATGTAATCCAATAAAGAAGTTTTACCATGATCGACATGTCCCATTACAGTGACCACAGGCGCGCGTGGAGACAACTCCACTTCAACATCAGATGTTTCACGGTCTACAAGGAAATTCTCTGGATTATCCAACTCAGCGTGTTTTGCAATATGTCCCATCTCTTCGACAACAATCATGCCGGTATCTTGATCCAACATTTGGTTGATTGTCACCATACTACCCATTTTCATTAGTACTTTAATGACATCGGCTGCTTTAACTGACATTTTCTGTGCAAGTGCGCTCACAGAAATTGTTTCGGGCACCATGATCTCACGTACGATGGGTTCTGTCGGTGCGGAAAAACCATGAATATTCTGGTCATCTACATGTGTTGGCTTGCTATGCTTGTCTCTACGTGTGCGCCAGCCTTGTCCGGCAGAAAGATCGCCACGGGTTTTAACACCGCGTTTTTTGGTGCTTTCATCTTTCCAAACAACTTGCTGTTTGGCTTGTTTCTTTTTCTTATCTGCTTTTTCTTCTGGTTTTACAATAGGCTTATGGAGTGTTCCATCAGTAGATCCGGGATGCGATTGCGCTTCTGTTTGCAGATCAGGCTCAAGTTTTTTGGCGGTTTCCGATTGAGTAGCATCATCGGATGCTACAGATATTGGCGATACCTGTTTTTCCAGTGCTGATGCTGCACCAGCAACTTCCTGCGATTCTTCTTCTTTTTGCTTTATCTCATTCGTAATTTCGGTTTTCTTGCGAGCTTTTTTCTGTTTAATTTCCTCAACTTGACGTGCAATCAGTTCTGCTTGCTTCCTTGCTTCCTCACTGCGTAGCGCTAATTGTTCTGCGTCAATTACGGGCTCTCTAACAGGCTGCTGGCTAGCGGCATCCGATGACTTGATTGCTATTGGGGCGGCGGGTTCTGAGTTCCCAGAAGTTGGCTGTGTCAGGACACGTCTTTTTCGAACTTCTACCTGAATGGTTCGTGCTCGTCCAGTACTATCCGATTTTCGGATCTCGGAAGTTTGACGGCGGGTTAAAGTAACTTTACTTTTTAACTCAGTGGTTCCATGAGTTTTTCTCAGATAATCAAGCAACTGAGCTTTGTCTTGCTCTGTCAAACTGTCTTCTGTCAACACTTTATTCACGCCAGCAGCTTTAAGTTGCTCCAGCAGGACTGCTGGCAGCAAGCCCAGTTCATTAGCAAATTGTTCCACACTCAATTGAGCCATTTATAACCCTTCAGCAATCAAAACTACAAGCAGATTCTCATCAAAATAAATAATTACTACGTTATTATCATCCGATGATTTAAATCAAGTAAACCATGGTTCACGTGCTTTCATAATCAGTTGATTTGCACGTTCAATATCGATACCTGTCATCTCTACCAAGTCATCAGTGGCCAAATCAGCCAAATCAGCTTGCGTATTAATACCTTTTGATGCCAGTTCGCGGACAATATTAATATCCATTCCTTCTAATGCAAGCAAATCTTCAGCGCTATGCTCCACTTTTTCTTCTTTGGCTATGGCATCCGTTAGTAATACATTACGGGCTCGATTACGTATTTCATTGACAGTTTCTTCATCTAATGTCTCGATTTCCAACATCTCATTGAGAGGAACGTAAGCCACTTCTTCCAATGTGACAAAACCTTCCTGTACAAGGATCTCAGCGATTTCTTCATCAACATCCAGTTTTTGCATGAAAAGTTGACAAATCAACGATGATTCTTGTTCATGTTTAACTTTAGATTCTTCTATCGTCATGATGTTTAGCTCCCAACCTGTTAGTTCGGAAGCTAATCGTACATTTTGCCCGCCTCGGCCAATTGCCTGTGCGAGATTGTCATCATCCACCACGATGTCCATACTGTGTTTTTCTTCATCGACCATAATGCTGCTGATTTCTGCAGGTGCCAATGCATTAATAATAAAAGTCGCGGGATCATCCGACCACAATACGATATCAACGCGCTCACCAGCCAGTTCGCTAATAACCGCCTGTACTCTGGATCCACGCATGCCGACACAGGTACCAATGGGGTCAACGCGTGGATCATTTGATTTGACTGCAATTTTAGCACGTGATCCGGGATCTCGCGTCGCCGCTTTGATTTCCAACAAACCTTCCTCAATCTCAGGCACTTCCAGCTCAAATAACTTCATCAGAAATTCAGGCGAAATGCGTGAAAGCTTTAATTGTGGTCCTCTGGCAGCGCGATCCACTTTATACAAATAAGCGCGAACCCGATCACCCACGCGCAAGTTTTCCTTCGGTATCATCTGATCACGCGGCAATTCAGCTTCGATTTTTCCGGATTCAATAAGCGCATTGCCACGCTCCATCCGTTTGATCGTGCCGTTAATCAAATAATCTTCTCTCTCAAGAAAATCATTCAATGTCTGCTCACGTTCCGCATCCCGTATTTTCTGAAATATTACCTGTTTTGCTGCTTGTGCTCCGATACGTCCGAATTCAATTGGTTCGAGTAATTTTTCAATATAGTCGCCCACCTGAATTTCTGCATCATTTGTTAAGGCATCACTCAATGATATTTGGCGCGCAGGGTCTTCCATGGCACCATCTTCCACAACCAGCCAACGGCGGAAAGATTGGTGACTTCCTGTTAATCGGTCAATTGAAACACGTGTTTCAATATCCTCCTGAAACCGTCTTTTTGTGGCGGATGCTAATGCAAGCTCCAGTGCTGTGAAAACAACCTCCTTTTCAACAGCTTTTTCACGTGCCAATGCATCGACCAACAGTAAAATTTCGCGGCTCATAGTCCTCCAGCCAAATCTTTATATACCTACAATTTTGGAACCAAACGGGCTTTTCCAAGGTTACTCAATTCAAGGTCTAACAATTTTCCTTCGACTTCGATTTTGATTATGCCATTATTCGTTTCCCGTAAGACTCCCACAAAATTCCTTTGTCCCTCAATCGGAACACGCAGCTTTAATTTAACCGTTTCTCCGTTAAAGCGGAGAAAATCAGCTTCTTTTCGTAAAGGTCTATCTAATCCTGGCGACGAAACTTCCAGTCGGCCAAAATCAATGTTTTCAACTGCAAACAATCGGCTCAGATGATTGCTGATGACCACGCAGTCATCAATATTGATGCCGCCTTCTTTATCCACAAATATTCTTAATAATTTGTTGTGTGCTAATCGTTCCACTTCGATCAACTCATAACCCAATCCTTGCAGAGTTGATTCCAATAATTCTTCCAGTGCCATAGCTCCGCCACAAATAAAAAATGGGCTGAAAAAGCCCATCGAATCTATCGGTCCCATTTTAACAAAAATTTATAAAATAGGAAACATAAACTTCGCTGAATGTAATACCTTAGCGATTTTATAAACTTTCTGACTCTATCGCGTCAGGCTGCTTGCAGATTTTCTGAGCGCAAATTCACTTTCCTAAAATAAGAAGTGCAAATGACGTGCGAAGCCAATGATACAATCTTTCTCAAGTGCACAGAACAAAAGAATTCCGGAGAATTTCATGTCAGCCATTGAATCAATTTTAAATGAAACACGCATATTTCCGCCTTCTGATGAATTCACCAGAAAAGCAAATATACCTAGCCTTCAAGCCTATCAGG
>ERZ1292630.5282-Hain-H41-02um-R3-5282-length-10656-cov-4_pt1 | contig 10656 bp, 6 predicted proteins | sample MGYA00564408_ERZ1292630 | MGnify/ENA primary metagenome ERZ1292630 (study PRJEB36523, sample SAMEA6512641) | groundwater metagenome | collected 2019-01-08 | study: AquaDiva: Metagenomics assemblies of 32 groundwater samples
AAATCATGGGCCGCAATTCCGATCTACGCCCATTAGAAAACCATGTCAATGGGGTCCCGCCCTCGGTTCATTCCGTCATGAATGCTCAAATATAAAATCCCTTTACCGCTGTGCTCTTTAATTCTAGAATGCAAGATTCCCGCGCCACTAACATTATAGAATTAAAAGTTTTTCAGCTCAGCGCATGCCCCACACACTCGAACTAATCTGGCACTTAATAAAACGAGACTTTCACTTACGCCATGCTGGATCGGCGCTAGGAATACTGTGGTCAATTCTCGTTCCGTTGGCTCAACTCGGCGTGCTGACGTTCACCTTCGGCAGTCTCATCCGTGTCGATATCCCCAATTACCCTGCGTTCGTCTATAGCGCCCTGCTGCCGTGGACGTGGTTTAGTAGCTCATTATCTGGAGCTAGCCATCTATTCTTTACCCATCGCGATCTATTACGGCGACCGGCGTTTCCGCCCGGCACCCTCATTATTGTAAATACCCTCGTACACTTACTTATTTTCTTTCTCAGCCTGCCGCTCCTTTTTATCTTAATGGCCTGGCAGGAGCGAGTTGCCATCTGGAATCCATTCACCTTTTTGCTGTTGCTGCTTATCCAAGGGATGTTGACCGTCGGCTTAAGCTTCATGATCTCGACATTAAATGCGTTCTATCGCGATATCGCTCAACTTGTCAGCATCGTACTTTCGTTCATGTTTTTTCTTACCCCAATCTTCTACAGACCTGTTATCGAAAGCGAATATCGTACATTGCTGAGCCTGAACCCAATGGTTCCACTGATTAACGCTTATCGCGCTCTTCTTTTTGAAGGAACAAACCCGGAATGGGGACCGCTCATGGTAACTGGCGGAATCAGCACCCTCGTGTGCGGCCTCGGCTATCTCATTTATAAGCACTGGTTGCCCGATGTTGTAGACGCGATCTAGGAGTGCCGTATGCCCGTAGCAGTGGCCGTAGAAAATGTTTCCAAACGATTTCGACTGCACCGCAACAGTCCGATGACGATCAGGGAGTCTGTGTATCAATGGCTTGCTGGGCAGCATGAAAAGGCCAGCAGCTTCTGGGCGTTGCAGGATGTCAGCTTCTCGGTGGAACACGGGCAAGTTTTTGGCATCATCGGCCACAATGGCGCCGGCAAGAGCACTTTGTTACGGTTACTGTGCGGTCTTGGACGCCCCACTACAGGGCGAATTGTCCATAGCGGACAGGTCAGCGGTATCCTTGACCTTACGAGCGGATTTCACGGAGACTTAACGGGCCGGCAGAATATAACAACGGTAGGAATCCTCAATGGCCTGACCAAACGCGAGCTCAAGGAGCGTGAACAAAGCGTTATTTCGTTCGCCGAGATGGAAGAGTTTATCGATCAGCCGGTGCGGACTTACTCAAGCGGTATGTATCTACGGCTTGCTTTCGCGGCGGCGATAGAGTTTGACCCCGCGGTCTTAGTTCTCGACGAGGTGCTGGCTGTCGGCGACGAACGTTTCCAGAAAAAAAGCTTGGATCGGATCGCAACCTTCCGAAAAGCAGGAAAAACATTGATCGTGACGTCTCACAGCGCTGAACAGATACAGGCTCTCTGCGATGAAGTCCTAGTATTGGAAGAGGGGCGATCTGTCATGCAGGGAGATCCGCAGAACGCCATTTCCTATTATCACGATCTCATGCGGCAACGAACAGACAAGCGCATCGCACAATTACGAGAGCGCACCGAAGTTACACCTGTAACAATGCCTCAGGGCAGCAGACAGGGAACGCAGGAAGCGACAATTTCCGCCGTCCGTCTCTGCGATAACAGCATGAGCCCCACGAATATTATTCAAAGCGGAGACGGCCTTACCATTGAGTTTGATGTGCAAATGACTTCTCCATTGAAGGATATGGCGTGCACGGTCGGAATTTTCAATATGACACAGGCCAAGTGCGTAGAATTTGGAATTCCCTCTTTCCAGACGAGCTTTGGATCACTCTCCGAATGTCAGACCATCCGATGCACGATCACCTCCTTACAGCTCCATGCTGGCTCGTACCACATTAACCTCGGCCTGTACCCGACAGATTGGTCTTATCGATACGATTTTCACTGGCAGATGCATCCTCTGCAAGTAGAAGGAAGCCATGATATTCATGGCGTCTATACAACCGGGATACTGGCCGTTGAGTCAAGATGGAACTCGGTTCAGAATGCTCTAGAACACCCCTCCAATGGAGTATAGACCCGGCAGATGAAGTCCCCTACGCTTTTGTTTTACTAGAGTGATTCCAGATCCTTCGCGCTACTTAGATACAGCGGACCGCCAACCAGAGCAGAGACGGGGAGTAATGAAAACAGTTTTAGTGACAGGATCGAACGGATTGATCGGGTCGGAAGCCGTGGCATTTTTTTGCGACCGAGGTTTCAGGACCGTAGGACTGGACAACGATATGCGCAAGTCCTTTTTCGGGGAAGGCGCGTCTACAGAGTGGAACCGTCATCGCCTATTGAACAAATACCCCGATACATACACTCATTACGACATTGATATTCGGAACAACGAAGCCGTCGAACAGGTCTTTGCCAAGCACGCCCGTGACATCGACTTAATCATCCATGCAGCAGCCCAGCCCTCCCACGACTGGGCAGCCACTGATCCGTTTACCGACTTTACAGTCAACGCCAATGGCACCCTTGTGATGCTGGAGAACACCCGGTTGTCCTGTCCTGATGCGACGTTTATCTTCTGCTCGACAAACAAAGTCTACGGTGATCGACCGAATAGTTTGCCGCTGCTTGAACAGGCAACTCGGTGGGAAATAGACAACAGCCATCCCTACTCTTCTGGGATCGATGAATCCATGAGCATCGACCAGTGTAAGCATTCCTTATTCGGTGCGTCAAAAGTCGCCGCTGACATCGTCGTTCAGGAATACGGTCAATACTTCGGCATAAAGACGGGCGTATTCCGAGGCGGCTGCTTAACGGGCCCAAGCCATTCAGGAACCAAGCTGCACGGGTTTCTGTCCTACTTAATGAAATGCACAATGACCGGCACCCCGTATCAAGTACTCGGGTACAAAGGCAAGCAGGTGCGGGACAACATTCATAGTTACGATCTCGTCAACGCATTCTTTCATTTCTATTCGGCGCCACGCGCAGGAGAAGTCTATAACATCGGCGGGAGCCGATTCAGTTCCTGCTCGTTACTGGAAGCCATTACCCTGTGCGAAGACATCACCGGCAACCGGTTACACTGGACCTATGATGACACCAACCGAATCGGCGACCACATCTGGTGGGTCAGCGACATCTCGAAATTCAAGCGGCATTACCCGAACTGGGACTTAACCCACACCATCCAGGACATCTTGACAGAAATATACCGTTCCAACGCCTCACGATGGACCCGAGTGCTATCCTGACACGTTGTTCTGATTACCTCTCGTGGTGGCCGCCTGCAAAAAGTCCACAGATCGGGCAAGGCCATCCCGAAGAACATACGGCTCTGCCAAGTGAACCAAACACCGGAGCCATTGACCAATTTTTCATGACAGGAATGCTCGCATGAACGTGCTCATCATATCCGTCTATCCGCCAGATCCTGCCCCGGAAGCCAATCATGCCCTTCATATGAGTGAGCAATTAGCTCGGCTCGGGCACACCGTTCACGTTCTCTGCAAGAAGGGGAGCATCGCCGCTCCACAACCCGGCATCGTCGTCCATCCAGACATCACGGACTGGTCCTGGCCGGACCTGCCCACAATCGTTGCGTGCTTGCGCAAACACCGGCCTGATGTGGTACTGCTCGTCTATATCGGATGGGTTTATTGCCACCACCCCATGATCACGTTCATCCCGACGATCTGCAAGGCCATGCGCCCACAGATACCTTGTGTGACCCAGTTTGAAATCGTTGATATCGGAGGACCGACACCATCTCTCAGCACACGCGCGTTACGAAAGGCCATGACGTTGTGGGCCGGCACGAAGGAGCTAAACTGGACACTTGGTACGTTATTGCGCGACAGCACCCACACGATCGTGCTGAGCAGCCCGCACAGAGACCGCTTGTCAGCACACAACGCTGACGTCACCGAAAAGACCGTCATCTCACCGCCGCCACCGCTCATTCGGGTCAGCCAAGATCCACCGCACCTCGTGAGACAGCGCATTCGTACCCGCATTGGCGCTGCCGCAGACGATTTTGTTCTTATCTATTGGGGATACATTTATCCAGGGAAGGGGATCGAAACGCTTTTGCAGGCGTTTCGATCCGTCTCTCGCCGTGACAAGACCGTGCGGCTTGTCCTTGTTGGCGGGAAGCTCGAGATCTTGGACCGGCGGCAAGAGTGTGCGGACTATTTTGACATGTTGCACAGGCTCACCGATGAGCTCGGCCTCGCCGATCGCGTTACCTGGACAGGACATTTCAATTGGGATGATGATGCAGGATCGCAGTATCTCCATGGAGGAGATGTCTGTGTCTTGCCATTTGACTATGGCGTGACACTGAATAACAGCTCACTCGCAGCAGCAAGCACCCACGGGCTTCCGGTCATCTCAACTGAGCTGGCCAAAGGACGCGACGAAGCACTCGATCATGGCCGCCATATCTATTTGTGCCCGCCCCGAGATCCCGATCTACTGGCGGAAGCCATCCAGCTCATTCGGAACAACACCCCACTTCGCGAACGCCTGAGAAGCGGGGCCCAGGACTTAGCTCGACAATGGTATACCTGGGACACCACCGCACAACGCCTTGCTAGCGTCCTTCTATCAGCAGTTTCCAGCACCGGCAAAGCCGCGCCCTCACCGGCACGCCGGCTAGCGGCACCGACGCACGAGTCAACAGCCATCGACCACTCACCATCCAACGAGTCGGGAAACGACCGCCCTGAGCCTCCTCCCGCCCTCGACACCCTGCGGCCCTCATCGCACGAAACGACGGTAACACCGCTGATATCCATCGTCGTCGCCGTTCATAACGTCGACCGATATCTCTCACAATGCCTCGATGCCTTGGTCAACCAAACATTGCGCAATATTGAAATCATCGTGGTAAACGATGCCTCGACGGACCGGAGCGCCAAGATTATCCAAGACTACCAATCCGTCTATCCGACGCTGAACGTCATTACTTGTTCGTCGAATAAAGGCCTGGCATCCGTCAGAAATATCGGCCTTCGAGCTGCCACAGGGCATTACGTCGCCTTTGCTGATGGGGACGACTGGGTCGATGTACGCATGTGCGAGGTATTGTATCGGCGCGCAAGCACAGACGACGCAGAGGTGGTCATTGCGGATACGACCGTGTTCTATGAGGATACGAAGCGGTTCGGCCTCTTTTTCGATCAGCCTATCAGACAATCACTGGATGCCCGCCTGAGAAAGGCCCCGTTCGGACTCACCAGTGAACCCCGTACGCTCTTGTTGGAACCCGTCGCCTGGACAAAACTTTATGGCCGTGAGTTTCTTCGGAAACATGCGATTGAGTTTGAAGACGGCATGAATTCCTATGAAGATATCTGCTTTCATTTTTCCGTTCTCTTAAAGGCCAAAAAAATCTCCCTCATTGACGACCGGCTGTTCTTTTACCGTCAAAACCGTCCCGGTCAGATTTCCGGCAGAAGAAGCCGCAAGACGTTCGAAATCTTTGACGTCTTTACCAGGATTCATGAGAACTTGACGGCCTGGAACGCCTCCCCCACCATTTGGGCTATTCTGACCAAGATCCAAGTGCGGCAGTTTAACTGGTTACTGAAAGATCGCGTTGACGTTCATCACAAACGCGAATTTCTGGCACGGGTGGCGCAACAATTCGGGACCATTCCAGACGCAGGACTCCAAGCCTTCGTTCAGCATGCGACGCCATACGAATTAGCCACCGCCTTGTGCATGCGCCGCAATTGGCTCGCTGCGTACGAGAAAGTCTCGGTGAACTGCTGGTCCTGGTTCTCAGTGCTCTCACTGTGGCAACGCGAGAAACTACCGAGGGTGATTAAAAAGTTCCTTCATCTTTGCAGAGAAAAGCTGCGCGGCCGTATTGCCACGTTTGTCCGGCCGATCCTCAACACAATCTTCAGGGGAAACGCCGTCGACCACACCCCTCCTCATCCTGTACAGGCCACGACCGACCGCTCCCACAACGATCCGAACGGATCCGGAGCGCCTTTGGTGGAAGTTGCGCGTATAGACGATCACGTCCTTTTCTTGTCTCGTTACGCCAACTCGGGTTTGGGAGACGCCATCTGGCGGCTCAGAAACGACTACTACCTTCTGCAGTCGGCTGTATTCCGAACCGGAGACACCGCTATCGATATCGGAGCACACGTGGGTGCGGCTTCCATATACCTAGCCAAAAAGTTTCCGTTCATTACCGTCTATGCACTCGAACCAAACCCACAGAGCTTTGCTTGCCTCCAGCGTAATATTGAACTCAATGGCGTTACCAACATCATTGCGGTCAATAAAGCCCTGTCTGCCGACGGAACAAAAAGGACTCTCTATACGGATACCGCCGACAATAGCTGGGCCACCATTGATGCAAAGAGCGCCTCGTCCTGCTACTTGCTTAGCACCGCAGAGGTCGAGACCATTACATTGGAGCAGCTATTTCAACACTACCGCATAGGGCACTGCCGCCTGCTCAAGATCACCGCGCCTGGTGCAGTACAAGAATCCTTAAACAGCTTCACGCGAACCGGGCAGATAGATCTCTTGTGCGGGGAAGTGGATTTCGGGGAATGCAATCGGGTGCAACTTGAGACCGCCTGTTGGAAAATCGCGCGCCATCATTTCTGGAGAACCATCTCCCACCACGGGCACAATACCAAGCATCACTGGATCCATGAGATTCCGAGCCGGATCGAACAGGCCCAGCTTAAATCGGCGCCATGTCCAGACCGCGCTCGGCTCGAACACACCGTGGCGCCTTTTGAGACGACACGCAACTAGCACATAACCCGATGAGCACTAGCCCATTAGGCAAAAGGCAAACAAGGTCTCATTGACAACAAATCATCTGGCGAATCAACCGGCGTCCACCTGAAATCCCCGCGGGGAAGGAAGCCCACCGCAATGTATACGCATCCGGCCAGGCATGCACCCAGCAGAAAATCATTGCGAGCTCACTTCCCTCCTGTCTAGGGAAGCGGATCTCCCGGCAGGCGATAGACCCGCACATAATCTACGAGCAGTGACGCGGGCAGAACGGACCGATCAATAGAACCTCCGTAGGTATCGAGCGCAAGGTCCAGTTCCAGCATGAACGATTCTTGCGGGACATGTTCGGATACTCGATGGCGCTCAACTCCGTCGATATACCAGACGATCGACTCGGGCTTCCATTCCACACCGAACACATGAAAGTCTTCTGTAAGATCAGACCCCTCAAAAACCCCTTCTGAGTAATGATCCCCGGAAAAATCCATCTGCTCGGGATACGCCCGCACAACGCCGCTCTCAGACCAGTGAACGGTCATATAGGCGGTGGTAGGCCGACTCCCTTTCGTTTCAATAATATCGATCTCGGGCGGCCATCGGTCGGACAGCGGCCAAAGCCACCAGGAAGAATGCAAACCGGACCCGCGTGGGAGCTTCATCCGTGCTTCAAAATACCCATATTTCTGATTGAATTTCCCCCGGCTGTCGATTTCACCGCCGGAATACGGCTTTCCGAGATAGGGTACGGCATCAAGGTCGAGTCTCAGATAGCCGTTACCGACGGATACCATGGCCGGGTTGTAGGCATTCGACGCGCCGTTGGAATAGAGAATTCTTGAAATAACGTTCCATTTTGAAAGATCAATCCTATCTCCGTTGAACTCATCGTCGAAGGTCAGTACGGCCTGGCTTAAATTCGGACGTGACTGAGGAACCGATGTAACTGTGCAGCCCACCGTGCCGAGGAAGAAGCACACGGCAGCAATAGCGAGTCGGCCTAATCTATACATCTATCGGTAGCCTGTTTGTTGGGCACTATTCGCACCTTAGCTTGCAATCCAGAATAGCTGATTTTATAACCTAGCGAGGCTTACCGGCGAATCAACGAACGAACCCGCTCAGAACTCTACGCCGGCATTGATGGGTTCGAGAACGCTCTTATGTTCCACGAGACGGGGTCGAATCGTGTACGTAACACGCACGACGGCCAGAGCGGATGTCAAGGTAACCATCGACACGATAGCTGACAACCTCAACAAATGTTGTCTTGAACTCGGAACGTACCATACTATGTCCGTGCTATTCTCTCACCGCCATCACTTTGCCTACAACCTATATCCCCGCACACCACACACATGAATCTTGACGTGAGATGAGCGAGTTCTGGAGCCGCCGATGCAACTCTCGGTTGTAATGCCTGTATATAACGAGCGCGCCACGTTACAAGAAATCGTGTCGAGAGTGCTCTCCGTCCCCTTGGATCTGGAGCTTATCTGTGTGGACGATGCATCTCAAGATGGCTCCAGAGAATTGCTAGCGGAGATTCAACGCCAGCACCCCAAAGTGAAGGTTTTCCTGCAGCCTCATAATCGAGGGAAGGGTGCCGCACTGCGCCACGGAATTCAGCAGGCCACAGGCGAGTTCGTGATCATCCAGGATGCCGATTTGGAATACGACCCTTCCGATTATCCACTCCTCTTGGGTCCCTTGATTCAAGACAAAGCAGACGTTGTGTTCGGATCGCGTTTCCTCGGGAGTGGTCCCCATCGTGTGTTGTACTTCTGGCATTTCGTGGGAAATCGCTTTCTCACACTGCTGTCGAACGCACTGACGAACATCAATCTGTCCGATATGGAAACTTGCTACAAGGCATTCCGACGGGACGTCATCCAGTCGATTCCCCTGGAGGAAGATCGATTCGGCTTTGAGCCAGAAATTACCGTAAAGGTAGCCAAACGTCGCCTCAGAATCTACGAGGTTGGAATCAGCTATTGGGGACGGACCTACGAAGAAGGGAAGAAAATCGGTTGGAAGGACGGCTTTCAGGCTCTCTGGTGCCTAGTGAAGTACGCGTCGCTGGAGCCCCGTCTACCTAAACCAGTAGTCGGGGGTACTTTGCCTAGAATCCGATCGTAGACAGGGAAATGAGGCGGAGCCGCGTACCCAACGAATTACCCTCGGTAACAAACCTAATCCATACCACCCAAGAGACTGCAGCGCCATGATGATCCTCCCGTTCACCTCCGTATGCGGGATTACAGTCCTGTGCTTGCTACAACGGGCAGAACTTCGCGCCTCTTTGGTGAGATCCTACCTGATCCTATTTCTTCTCATTGCCTCCTCGACCGAGCTTCTTTCGCAATTTAATGCGATCACCGATAGCGCAATCGGGTTTCTATGGATCGCCGTCACCGCCCTTACGCTCACCGGTGTCGTGCTGTTGACCGTCCGCCATGACTCCAAACCCTTGCTAATCGCCCAGTGGCAAACACTCACAGACGGTGGTCGGCACACGAGGCCATTCTTGCTGATGATCGCAGGTGTGTTGTCGATAACCCTTGCTTTGGCGCTCGCCTATCCTCCGAATAACTGGGACTCTATGACTTACCATATGGCCAGAGTCGCCGAGTGGATTCAGCACGGGAATATTGATTTCTACCCTACGGCGATAGACCGGCAGAACTACCAACCACCCTTGGCAGAATTTGCAATCCTCCATCTTCAAATACTGAGCACGTCGGATCGTTTTGCCAATCTCATTCAATGGTATAGCTTCTGCCTCGTGATTATTTTAACCACTCTGATTGCAAATGAATTTCAGCTCTCCCTTGAAGCCCAAGCATTATCCGGAGTGATCGCCGCGACCCTTCCGATGGCGATTCTCCAAAGCACTGGCACACAAAACGATCTGGTGATTACCGCATTCTGCTTGAGCTTCACCTACTATCTCCTCAGATTCGTGCGCATACAGACACTCTCTGACGCTATCTTTTGCACCATGGGACTCGGATTGGCACTCCTGACCAAAGGAACGGCCTACCTCTACTGTTGTGCGCTTGGCCTCACCATAGGGGGAGCCGCCATCGTATCGGCAGACCCATCCAAGAGATCCTCCCTGTTCCGCAACTTGGCCCTCATTGCTCTCACCGCACTCGTGCTAAATGCTGGCCATCTGTCACGAAACTTTGCCCTCTATGGGCATCCCTTATCGACGGCTGGAGACTATAAGAACGAAGAGATTTCTATGACCGTCGTCTTGTCGAATATTTTGCGAAACGGCGCCTTACATCTTGAGACGCCCTTCCACAAGATGGACAGTTATAGCTTCCGAGTGGTCGGCAGGCTATTGGGCGACCACCTGAACAACCCCAAGACTACCATGAGCTCGACAACTGAGACGCGAGAGCCGTTTCACGAAGACTATGCAGGAAACGTTGTCCATTTCATGCTGATCGCTGGGACATTGTTGGCCCTCCCGTTTGTCCGCATTGTGAATCGGAGAACGATCTATAGTTACACAGGTGCGCTGTTGTTCGCCGCACTCCTCTATTGCAGCATCCTCAAATGGCAGCCGTGGGCGAGCCGTCTCCAGACACCGCTCTTCATGCTATCCGCACCACTCATCGCCGCCCTCTGTGAACGCCTCTGTTCCTGCTACAGACAAGTGGTGGTAGGGCTTGCCCTGAGGCTCTTCGCCTCGAGTATCCCCTTTCTGATCCTCAACAA
>ERZ1292630.2938-Hain-H41-02um-R3-2938-length-15386-cov-8_pt1 | contig 10651 bp, 9 predicted proteins | sample MGYA00564408_ERZ1292630 | MGnify/ENA primary metagenome ERZ1292630 (study PRJEB36523, sample SAMEA6512641) | groundwater metagenome | collected 2019-01-08 | study: AquaDiva: Metagenomics assemblies of 32 groundwater samples
GCCTGCTTCGGGCGTCTTTGGTTGCCCAGTGAATGAGGACACTCCGACAACGTTGAATCGAGTTGACCGTCTTGGCGCTCGGTAACCACAGGAAACCAGGCTGTGTTCAGTTAGCACGTGAATTAATGTACTTTTTAATGACGAAAATTCTATCAGGCACCCTCGCGCACCAATAACAGTGTCACACCGTACGTGACGTGTGCGGGCATAAAGTCGGATTACCCCCGATGTGATGCATGCATCCACAATGGCCCGTGGTGGAGTCGCGGCAGCGGGAGATCGCATAGCATCGCGGTCATTGACGTCGACATCCGGCGTGCAGGTCGCCTTGCTGCGGTGGGACCTCCGACGTCGACGTGGTGATCATTCAGGATGCTATAGGTGGAAACTGCGGGGTGGGGGAGGGAGTGGAGTGGAGTGGAAGCATGCATCAACGCGCCACCGTCATCGGCATCCGGTGTTGGGCATCAGAGTCATCTGGGTATTGTATGACACCAGCAAGGTCCAGCAATCGAGTTACGTGCCTCTCGCCTTTCGACCGACGCCGTAGGTGTGGTATGCCCAATTCCCATGCCGTATTGTGTGCGAGGATGGAACGTCTCTCACCAATAGCGACACAGACGTCGCTACCGACGAAACAGCCAACGCCGCGTCAAAGCGAAGGATGCGACGCTGAACCCCAGAATCCCTGGCGTCGCCGCCGTGGTGACAGCCCATCCCGCCGTCATGTTTGCGGCGAGCCCGGGAGTCACGTAAAAACCAAAAATATGCCAACCCGACTGGTCCAGTGTCGCCTCATCCACGCCACATCGCTTGAGCAGGGCTCGGGCGTCCGCGTAAGGGCCGAGCAACTTCCACTCCAAGCAACAAACGATGGCCAGCCACACCGCCGTATCCACGAAGGTGTACCAGAGCGCGAGAGGGACACCGAATTCCCGAATGAGCCGGCGAAATTTTCCTTTCGGCGGAGGGGACGGACGGGTGGCGATTGGTGTCGTCGCGGGTGTGGCACTCGTGGCCTTGAGCGGAGGTTCGGCGGTCATTCCGCTGGCGGGAATGGCATCCTCGTTTTTGCCGGTGGACGTGGACGGCGGCTCGCCTCGCTCCTCCCGCTGTTCGTCCGGCCGAGTCCCCCCTTCGCCAACAACGTTGGAAGGTTGTGTGGTTTGGTGGCGGAGGGACACTTGAGCGATGGGACAATAACTCTGTCGCGCCGTACGAGGTGAGTAGCGGCGCAGTGTCTCGCCATGCTCACCTCCCCATCGCTGCCCTGCAATGCGGGAGAGTGGGATGACGAGTGTTGACGGCCCTACAAGTTGGCAGTGAACGACCCTTCGCGTCGAGGCGACCAGGGCACGGAGGGCCATTGCAATCAAGTCGTTACTCCTCCCCCCAACTTCCTTCTTCCCCGGAAAAAAGCCCACGCACACCACCGAAACAATTACTTCATGAATTCATCGGTCATCCCTTTGTTCGGCATGAATGGACCAAACAACCGACGCGAAGACGGGGAGGGGGCGGTCGCTAACAGCCCGGACGCAGAAGGGAGGGATCAGTAATATGCGGCAACGATGGTGTGTTAAAAAGAACAGGGACCAACGACATGAAGTGCAAAACGTCCATTTTTTTGTTGGCCGCCTCAAACGGTTCGAAACTCGAAAGGGCGGTGCCCGTATAGTACGTCGCGATCCACGACCCAGCTGAACAAGCATCCACTCGTGCACGACCCAAAGGGATTGATTTCCACAATCTGCAGCGACGTCGACTCATCGGCTGGATTGAACACAGCGGCGAGGTCCACGACGAAGTCGCGGATGCGACCGTGCTCTCCTAGGACCGTGGCGCACCGACGTGCCAGCGCTACGATGTCCTCGCGCATCGCTAGTAACTTCGCACCTCCTTCGCGGTCGTCGCAATGTGTCGCGTACTGCGAGGCGGCGGTGACGGTGCTCGACTGGACGAACACGCGTACCTCCGCCCAGGCCGGAATGTTCACCCACGGTCGAAGGCACATGCATGGGAGCGGCGCATGAGGGGACACCCTGTCGCCCGGTGGCCCTACCCGCTGGAGCGCGATGGACGCATCGGTGGCGATGCGAGAAGAAGAGAACAACGCTCTCACCGCATCTTCGGCATCGATGCACATCAACGTTGGGTTGCTGCCGTCGCTCGACGAGGCGGGCTGTCGACTCGACGGTTTCAACAGGCAGTCCTTCGCACTGCGCGTCGACAGCCGCACAAAAAATCCATCGCCCTCAGCGTGACGCAATCCAACCGACGCGGCGGCGGTGTGGCGGTGGTGATGTGTTTTCAGCGCGGCGCCAATGTCTGCCCGCACGGCTACGATCGCATCGCGTGTGTCGTTCGCAAGGCGCGTCATCGCATCACTCCAAACGTCGTCGCTGCTGACGCGGCCGTCGCCGCCTTCCCGCTCCGCGGCCCGTTTCAAGTGGCGATAGTAGATCGCTTCCACAACCGGAACGGTGGCGACCACCGCCCCAAGCGCCGCGATCGGGTTCGAGAACGGCACCAACACAGCCGGAATCAATGGGAAATGGGGGCCGTCGGCATCGTGGGCGGTTCCGCTGTCGGAGAGCGGCCCCCACCAGGACCGCATGTCATCCAACTGGTAGCGCAGCGGTGCGTCCGTTTCACGGCCACCGTCGAGAGGCGTCGACATCTCTTCTGGCGACCCTCTGGGAGCGACGTCCGGCACGGAGCCCCGAGGTGGCAACGATAAAAAATCGACGTGTCGCTGTCGGTCGTAACGCAAAAAAAAAGGGACGACGTGACAAGCCACGGTCGCTGGGCAGCGGAATCGCGTCAACGGGGGTGTGGCAGCAGCGTTTCAGACCACGGAAGCAAATCGCGCGACCGGCCTTCGACGCCATACGGGGTTGACGCGAGAAGCACTTGGAGTAACGGTCATCGTCATCCGCCTTCTAGTCTCAGCGTTTGCGTCTCCCTTTTTCCTCTCTCCCCCCACTACCCTACACACACATGCACGCTCAATTCCTGTGATTGGGGCGGGAGGCGAAGCGCCCTTTGCGACTCGGACGGCTTTCCTCCCCCCACCTATCGTGGCGTCCGCCTCATCTAGTTCCGCAGAGTGATCTGCAGTGGAGGAAACGAGCCGGCTCCCGTCCCACCCCCCCCTCGCTGCGGCGAACCACCACCACCTCCGCGACGTTGCTGCGTCGCGCCGCCGCGTTGCTGCGTCGCGCCGCCGCGGCCGTCACGGCGACCTTCTCGCTGACGGTTACCAGAAGTGAACCGTTTCTTGCCAGCGGCTTGACCACCGCCTCGGATTCCAGTAGCGCCGCTGCGGTTCCCCCCGTCACGTTTCGCCTGGCGCCGACGTTTCTGAACGGCACGCTGCGCGTTGCGAGCGATGTTTCCCCCTCCGCGGCCGCCACCGCTGCCCGACGCCCTGCCGCCACGGCCGCCTGCTCTCCGCGCCGTCCCGAACCGGCCGCTCCCGCGGGATGCCGCCGAGCCACCTCCGTTCGCGCTCTTTCCTCCCTCGTGGCGCAACTTTCCCTCTAGCTGTGCAACTCGGTTGTGAAGCGCCTTGAGTAGCTTGCTCGAATCGGTTCCGCCACCTCCGCCGCCAGTGCGTCGCGGCGGCCTTTGGCTTTCGTTGCCGCGACGACCGGCGTTGTTGCCGCGAAGAAGACGGAAGCGGCGACGACCTCCGCCCTGCGGCTTGTTGCCCCCACCACCTTGCGGCTTGTTGCGGCCGCCGCCGCTGCGCTGCTGCTGCCCACTGCTGCCGCCCCCACGGCTCTTCTTCACGCCATTCCGGTCTCCCCCGCCTCGGCCTCGGCCCCCGCCGCCGCCGCTGCGCTTCGCCCCGCGGTTCCGCAGACGAACGCCGCCGTTGTGCGCTTCATTGTCGGCCCGAGTCATTTCAAGATTCAGGCAAGGCAAAAAGGTCTACAAATGGGACCGGGGACACAACCAAAACTTCCAGCTCCATAGTTCCTCGTTGATTCAGTCACGGACGCGACACTTACATTGCGCAGGATCGTTTTCGTTGGGGAACACAACAACGACAAGGGATGCCTCTTCCTCCCGCTTAAGGGATCGCGAGAGATGTTGTTGTTGCACTTGCGGGTGGTGGCTTGGAACGGAACGGAAAAAGGCAGAAGGGAGGGGGGGGGGGCGGACCGGGGAAACGTGTGTGCAGGCGCCGAAATACAGACACACACACACACGCTATACTCCGCGCGCAGCCAGCAGATGGTGGATAGAGGAACGCGGGAGGGCTACTACTTCGGTGCTCCCTCGTCGTTGCGGCCGGGCGTGACCCCAATTGGACCCGGACTCATTGGGGGCGCGGCCGCACCGAGACCCAACCGCTGCCGGACAAAGTCATGCACGGCGTTCGGTTGCGGCACCTCCCACGGATCGGGCACTGGCACGCGCCAAGCCGGCGTGTGAACCTTCTGTTGGGCGAGCCACGTGGGGTATCCCGCACACGCCTTCCGAAGGTTCGTTAGGGTATTCGGGGCCAGCTTCGTCGTCAGGTAGTTGATCACCGTAGAGGGGATCCACCCACCGGGGTCACTGAGCGTGATGTAGGTCAAACTGCAACCCGTATCTCCCCACGGCCGCACGAGATAGCCGCTGATTTTCGAAATGGCTCGAACGTAATCCTTTTCCTTGTCCGCGGGCAGATTGTTATGCGGCACGGATGAGTTGCAGATGACGTACTCACCACCGCCGACATCGATCCACGTGCGTTGGTTGAGAAACGAGCGATCGCTCACTGGACCCGATATCCGGGCGCCGTAGTAGCCTATGTCGTTGCTCGCATTCAAGAGCGCAATTCGGTAGCCTTCCTTCTTCGCCTCGTCCCAAACGGACCTATAGTGCGGATCATGAAGCACGTCGTAGAGCAGCGAAGGAGTCACGTTCTCCAACGTGCCGAACATTTTCACCATGTGAATGTCTTCACCTTTAATTTTCCTATCCCACACGAAGCAGCCTTCTTTCTCATAACGGAGGTGAAAATCCGACAAATCGTCCGCCAATTTCCGGAAGGAAAGCTTGTCCGCCTTGCTGAAGCAGCGGTACCGCATGTTGTTGTTGATGACGAAATCTCCACACAGAGGAAACGGACAATGGTACGTGACATCGGGGCACGGCGGCGGCAGCGGCGGGGATGAGGCCATCTGGGGCGGAGAGGAGGAACGATGAAAACACCCGAACTAAACACGACTGCAACTTTACTGGTAACCCCCAAAACAACACAAGGCACACAGCCGCTTTGTAACATTCCCCACCTCGGTTTGAAGCAACGCACCACACTATCCCAGAAACATGATGATTCGTTAAACGATCACGCGAAAATATTGACCCGCGCGGAGCGAGGCTGCGAACGCAAGAAGCGTGTGTGCGCCGGTGCCCGGCTGCCCGATTCAAGGAATCTTTTCACCGGCGCGGGCCCCCGCCTCTGCCTCTGCCTCCGGCCGTTGGCCCTGCCGCAGCGTCCGCGATCGCATGACCCATCAGGAGGGTTCGTCGCCTCAACTCGTCCGTTTCCTGGAGATGCGACTCTCGCGCCAAGGTCGCCCGCTGCGCGAAATCACTGGCACCAGGAATGAAAATAGCCTTCGCCTCAATTTGCTGCTGCGACGGCCGGTCGCTCGGTCCGGTGCGGCGCAACACGGCGATGCGCTGCACGGGTGCCGCCACAGCTGGCGCGGCGGCGGCCGACTCGCCCCTCCCTTCACCACCCGTAGGGCGACTGGAGGCATCAGGTCCCCCGGCCGCGGCAAAGGTAGGCTGACGGAGCATGAATTTAGCGGCGGAGGCCATCGTGGCGTTGCGGGCGTACTGAGTGACGCTTGGCTTCATCCGATTCTCGAGCTGGGATTCCACCCCTCGAGCGCCAGTTCGGGCGGCTCGCGCCGCAGCCTCTGCCGTTGACTCCTTGTAGGTTTCCTTTAGCATGCGATCGTACTCGAGCTCCTCCTCTGTCTTGGCACGACCCTTTCGACTACTCAGTAGCCAAGAGAACATTTCTCGACTGCCACCTCGTTCAGTGTCGTCGGCAGCGTCTTCCGGTACGTCGGCTTTTGACGTGGCGCCAATCTCGACGCTCGTTGCTTCCGCGGCGATGGGGCCGCCGGACTTGCCGTCCTGCGCCGCCCCATCATCCTGCCCTTCCTCCCGCTCTTCATCCGTGCTCCCTTCATCGCTGCCTTCCTCGTCCGTGCTCTCCTCATCCTCTTCTCCGCTGCCTTCCTCGTCGCTCTCTTCATCCCCGCTGTCGTCGTCGTCATCGTCGGACCTTTCCTCCCCGTCGTCGCCATCTTCGTCGCTGTGGCCATCCTCGCTCGACGCCGATTCGCTGCTGTCATCCCCTTCGTGGTCGTCTGAATCGTCGCTGTCCGAGTCGCTTCCAGCCGATCGAGTGGTATCGTGGATCGCCACATCCGCCTCGTGCTGCTGGACCAGTTGTTGCACGGCTTTTTTAGCTTCGATGGGCATGGCCAACGGACCCGACTGGGCGGTGAAATCCAGCGTGTCCAACGAACCGACGGGCTTGGCCGCGCCGAGAACGGAGAAAATGTGGCGGTACGCCGGGTTTTGGTTCGCGAGCGCCATGGAGAGCGCCTCCGCGGACGACGTGGCCGGAAGCGACACACCGATGCCGCGGGCCATTGGCGGAGCCGTGTGGTTCACTGGAAGGCTGAAGGGCAGCGGCCCGCTCGCGCCGATGAACGCCGCGATCGTGCTTTCCAGTTGGTCGACGAGCGTGACGACCTCATCGGCGTCCTCCAAACACACGACGCGGCGGACGCCCCCACGCGGCGGTGGAGGCGCCGAAGCGCCGAAAAGGACCGCGTTGGGACGGAATAAGTGGCGTTGCGTTTGACACAGCTGACGCGTGTGCTGTGTTTCGAGAAGCGATGCCAACAGGGCCTGCGACGCCGTTTGTCCCGTTGCAGGGAATTCTAGCTTGGGGAGCGTAATGGATAGCCCCGGGTCGTCCTCCGCGGGCTCTCCTACCGACGACGTGGTCATACGAGGGGGCCTCGTCGTGCGGTCATCCCCGACGTCGTAGCGGCCTTGCACCTTGGGCATCACCATGCGAAGGATCGTTTCCTCTATCTTCCCGTCGAGGTCGAGTGGGAGGGGCTTGGCTTTCGCGTGGACGAGGCATGCAAAATACGCCAGAATGCGACGCACGACCAGCTTTCGACCCAACGACGCCGAAATGACGGAGGCGGCGGCCGCTGTTGGCTTGCTTCGCTCGTCATAGTCATGGCTGTGGCTGTGGACTTGCCGAACGAGGAAATACGGCCCCGCCACGTCAAAGAGCACGGTGATGCACCGGATGCGAGAATAGTCCAATGCATTGGACGGGTAAGGGTGGTAGAGCAACATTTGCAGAAACACGTAGGACAGCAACGGAAAGCCGACGATGCGGTAATTGAACAGCTCGCCGAGCAACTTCAGATCCTGGAGTCGTTCCTGCAGCGTACGATCAGACGCGGAGCTGCGTTGATCGGCCGTGAGCTGAATGCCTTGTTGCATTGGTCCCTGCTGGAGACGAGAAAAGGACACAGGAATTTCCAAGTCGCTGCGCAAGTCCTCCAACAAGGCATCCACCACGAACACACCGACCCACCCGTGACGATCACAAGTGTCGGAAATGATCTCTGCGACGAGGTGCAGCTTGTCCCAAGCAACGATGTCAGTGCTTTTTCGCAAAAGAAGGGCCAGCTTTTTCCCCTCGGTCGGGTCCGTCCACGGCAGTTTGCGGATTTGGTCCCTCACGCCGACCAGGGACTCCTCCCGGAGCCGCCCCCCAAGCAACATGCGCAAGTACGATTCGAGCGGCGTGCGTAGACAGAAGATGGATCGGGCGACGACGGCGGACTTTCCGGAGGTGCCACGGGCGACCGTGAGGCGCATGTTTTGGATGGATGATCGCAACATGTCGTCGATCGCCGTCGTCAGCGAGACGACGTTTAACTTCTTCGTCAAGGCCACGAGCGTTTCCTCCAATTTGACCCGCGTTACGCCACCCCGCATTAAATAGGGCCCGATGGTGTCAATCATCTGGATCAAGACCTCCACATTTTGAGTGCTATCCAGCTCTTCGATGAGGTGGTTCATGCATCGGATCGCGCGGATGGGCGGCGCGAGACGAAACTTCACCAGTTCAGTCACGAATCGAGCGGCGCGCTGTTTGCGTCCGAACGCCATGGGGGTCTTGTTGGTCAAGATGTGGTGCAACTCACCCTCAAACTTGGTGACCAGGTTTTCTCCCGTGTCGGGGAAGTGCGGTTTGCTCATCGTCGCGACGATGCGGCAGTAGAACGGGACAAGCTCCGACGCGTTGGTTGCCACACAACGCAGTTCTTGATTCAACCGTTTTCGGCAGTTTGTGAAAAACGCGCGAGCCTGGTCCAGCTCCGCGGGTGTCAAGAACGGTGCCGGCTTTGCGGCGGGCGGGGGTGCGTCAGTCGCACCAGCTGGTGGTGTGGGTTCGGCATTTTCCTTGTTTGGACTCGGCGGCTGCTCTTGGTTTGATGGATTGTAGTATCGCGAGGCTTCGACCAAAAAGCTGACCAACCACTCATCGACGTACTTCGTGGCGACGGCGCTTTGAGGCAGCCGCTGGATGAGCTCATCGATCGTGTCGTATTTCAAGGCCGTGATGGTTTTCTCCTCCGCCTCATCCTCCACGATGCGAGCCGCCGTTTGTACTTGCTCCGGGGGCAGATACTCGGTGATGTCCGGTACGTCCTCGTAGAAGCTTCGCTGGTCCTCGTCGTCAAAGTAGTCAATCGTCTCAGCTTCCGCCACAGAGTAGAAATCGGCAATGCGCGAAATGACCACGAGCGCCGACCCGTCCGCGCTGCTCGACGTCAGCGCTTGCTTCAGATTAACGGCCGGCGTGACGTCGGCGGCGCGACCTAGGCTCACCAGCAGCTGCTCCGTCATCAGCAAGTAGCGATCGACCTCTTTCTTCACGTCGCGAAACTTTTGCACGTCGGTCGCGTTCTCTCCACGCAACTCGATGGTTTCGCAAAGGGCGCGCCAGCGGTCCTCGCATGACGCTTTCAGCTTCTTGCACATCTCATTTGAGCGAGTTACCAACTTGTTCAGCTGCGCGAGCAACGTCTCCCGTTCTGCGGCCGTGCCGATGTATGGCTCGAAGCACACGTTCGTGGCGATTTCCGCTACACACTGCCTGCGCTGTTCGGCGCTATCGCGGGCGGCGGGTACCGCGAGCAAGGTGTCCATCGGGTTGCCCGGCGTCGTTGAGGGCTGTGTGTCCGTCGACGGGAGAGTCGGCGCCGCGGCCTCCACATACGCATGCCCTGGCAACTCCGGGAACATCTCGACGCCGGCGAAGCGCACGATGACGAGCAGCACGTGCAATGAATTGATAGTGTGGTGCGCGCCTTTATTGGCTTCGAAGAGCTTATCCATCTTACCGATGATGTCGACGGGGGAAAGCGGCCCTGCGCGCGGCAACACGCCGTTCGACCAGAGCTCCAACACGAGCCGGAGCCCAACCTTGAAACGACCAGCGTCCCAAGGGGGGCTTTGCATGTCGAACTTTGCCTTCATCTCCTCTTGGATAGCCTCCAGTGTTGACGCGACAACGACATTTTGCGTTGCGGTAAGGGCTCCTCCGCTCGCTGCTGCCGCGGGCGGCACTGGGCCTCCGCCCGTGGGACCCACCGACGACGGGTTCACCGGGGCAACAAAGGGCTGCCCACTCCACAGTAGCGATTTGCAATGCGTCGCCAGGTCGGCTTGAAATTTCTCGTACCGTTGATGGATCCAGCAGCAGCATTGCACAATGCAAGGGACATTGGACCACTTCAAGCGCGCTTCGGCGGTCACGCACTGCGGCACCGCCTGCGCCGCTTCTGTGATGAACATGTTCAAGTTGATGGTGTTAAGATCCGTGAGAATCGACGTGGTGGCCTCCGTGCCGCCTCCACCCGAAAAAAGGCGAAGCTTGCGGCCGAAACCGCTTGCCTTTTTGACATCGCTTTTCATCTCCCGAAGCTTCACGGAGGACAGCCGCAGGGACAATGGGTTGACATTCGCTCGCCGTAGTGCCAGAAGTTCCGCCTGGAGGGCGGACGCAGTCTGCCCGGTTGCTGGACTTGCCGCGGTAGTGACTTGCTGTTCTTCAGGCGGTGCCGCGGACATGAGACAAACAGAATAGAAATGTGAGGGAATGGAAGAGAGAACGCACCTCGGGCGATATGCTTACGTACGGTTTCTGGGCAAGAGAAAACAAAGGAAAGCCCCGCACATCCGATGACATCATAGACGGGGATGTAGATGAGCCGCCGCAACCTGCCGCGTTCCCCCGAAGGAATGGCGGATCACACAGCAAAAATCAACCCACATCAACAAGTTACCAAACCACATCAATACCCGTGTCTATTGGCTCCAAAAGCGATTTTTTGTTCCCGTCGTCGGGTCGAAAAGGTTTTCGCTTCAAGAAGGCCGAGCCGTTGCCCGCTCGGAAAGCCTCTGTGATAAGGAAAAAAAAGGAGGAGGAAATGACAATCGAATTCTATGTCTCTGCAGTCGGACCAACGCCTCGCATGCGGTGTGCAGGCTACCTGTCGACCTTCGCGGCAAGGATGCGGGTCCTCTCTCT
>ERZ1292630.5283-Hain-H41-02um-R3-5283-length-10649-cov-7_pt1 | contig 10649 bp, 1 predicted proteins | sample MGYA00564408_ERZ1292630 | MGnify/ENA primary metagenome ERZ1292630 (study PRJEB36523, sample SAMEA6512641) | groundwater metagenome | collected 2019-01-08 | study: AquaDiva: Metagenomics assemblies of 32 groundwater samples
TGGGCCAGATCGCGGTCGGTGCCACAACGGACGTCATCTTCGTGGCGTGTGGGTCGGTGGTCGTCAAAAGCGCGGCAGGTGCTTGGATCTGTGTCGCTGGTGCGTTCCCTGACTGTTCTGTCGATGGGGGTTGGGACGAGACAAGCAACTTTTTTCAGGAAATCAACAGTTTTGCACCGTCCGGAAACATGGGTCGAAGTCAGATACGGCTCGCTGGCGTGAAGGCTGTCGCGGTCGCCAAGTTCGTGACCAACGACGACACACTCCTTTTCGTCAATCAGGCCACAGCTACCAGCGGCACGGTGCTCACCGCATCCCTTGGCGGTCAAAGTCTCGCCGGCTTAACCTCAGACGTGGTCGCGAAGTTCGGGGCGACCGGTTTCATCACCCGGTCATTGTTCCTCGCCACGACTGGGGATGCGCTGTCGCAGTCGGCCGGATATATCTACGTCGTTCAACTGGACGGCACGGTGATTGCCATCCTGGCACACACCCAAATTTTCGCTCGCACCGTGACGTTCTTCCGGCCAACGGGACTCAGTCGCTATTTCTCCTTGGGCAGCGTTGACGGCGGCATCACAACCTCGACACTTCCCTTATTCTCCTTCGACGCCGTGTCGCTGTCCCTTCGCAGCGTTCCTAACGCACTCCTGCCCGGGTCCACCGCGGTAACTGTCGCGAGCGTGATGAATTCACGGACCGAGGTGTTCACTAGTACTATCGCGTTACAGCAAGCGGGAACATCGTTTTCGGGGTTTGCGGATACCATCAAGCTCGGAACTGACGCTCTGTTTGATTCGCCGCATTCTATGGCGCAAATCGGTCATGTGCTTTATGTCGCCGACACGCGAAACCACGCGATCCGGAAGATCACGGTAGGTGACGCGAACGTGAGGACCGTCACCACTCTCGCAGGTGCGGTTGGTGAAGCTGGGGATGCCGTTTGGTCCACAAGCGACGGCAGCAACACCGCCCGCTTTAACAGTCCAACCGTCATCGTGGCCAATGACACGGACCTCTTCGTGGCTGACACCGGCAATAACAAGATCAAGAAGATCACCGTCGATCCCGTCACGGGCGACGCCGTCGCGGTGATCATCGTCGTCGGTGCGTCCGCGGGGACAACATCCCTCGGGGACCAGGAGGACGTCGACCCAGCGGAAAGCCGATTCAATCACCCGACTGGGCTCGCCATCTTCGGCAGCTGGCTGATTGTCAGCGATTCTGCCAACCACAAGATCAAGCGAGTTGGCGCGGACGGCGCCGTGTCGATTGTCTTCGGTCCTCCGGCTGGCACCCTGGTCGCTGGGGCAGCGGACAGCACGACCGACTCCACGCAAGCGCAATTCAACAACCCGCAGGGCCTGGCGGTCAACGGCACGTGGCTGTGGATCGCGGACAAGGGCAACCACAAGCTCCGCCGCTGCGACCTTAACAATACGCGCTCCGCCAACGGCACGGCGTGTATCACCGTCGTGGGCACGGCCAGTGGCGCAAGCGGCACGTTCGGTAACAACGATGGCACCGATCTGACGGCGGCGCGCCTGAGCTCTCCGACGAGTCTCGCCTTCGACCAGGCGGGTAACGTCCTCATCGCGGACACGGGCAACAACCGACTTCGCAAGCTGACGTCAGCTGGCGCACTGACGACGGTGGCGGGCTCAACTTCCGGCATGACCGACCAGGCTACAGCGACAGCCGCTGGCCCGGTGCTGTACGCTGCGGCGAAGTTCAACGGCCCCACCGGCCTTTTCGTGGACGCAGGAACAGTTTACGTCGTCGACGCGGGCAACAGTCGCATCCGACAGGTTCGCGGCGTTGCGAAAGGCGTCATCAGTGGGTGCTCGGTCGTTGCCGTCCCTGGCGCGTCGAACAACGACACGGACGTCACGAATGCAACCAACTTCCAGGCAGCATCCCCGTCGGTGCCACCGCCGCCGCCGACCAACGCAACGATAGCCGTGACAGCTGGCAGCGCGACATCCGCCGCCGCGCTCCCGAACACTTGGTTCGTGTCCGTCATATTGACCGGAAGCTGGACTGAACCGATACGTCGTGCCAGTGCCTTCACAGCCGTTCACGACCAGCTCACGCGTGCCCTCCGAGAGGAGTTGGCCGAGGCGTTGCACTGCCACAGTGACAATGTCGTGGTCACTGGTTTCACTGCCGGTTCTCTCAACGTCGAGTACGATGTGACCGTCGCTGATTTGCTGAGCGCCGCCGTCGTCGCCAATAATCTGGACCGACTGAATCAAATGCAGCTGCAACTTCCCGTCAATCGCACGTCGGCGGTCTTCATCGATCACGGTGGGGTGGGCGCCGTCGGTGTTGCCAGCATCAATTCCACCCATCGAGCCGCCAGTACGGGTACCACTGGCGCTTCGTCGCCGCAGCAGCGAGCGAGCGACGGCGGTCGTGGTATCTCAACCTCTTCATTCCTGCTCGTCGTCGTCGGATTTGTGTTTTTGTGGATAACCTCGTGATCAAGGACTGTATGCGACGTATTGCAAAGGCGTGTAGTTCTTGCTGTTCAAAGAACTAATGTCGCCTGTGCGCCGCCGAGTGCACACTGCCCCTCTGCTGCGCAGTGCTTCCACCCCCCAACGGTGTTGTGTGATTTCTCCGTTTGTTGTCTTTCCCAATGTTGCATGTCACTGTTTTTTGCCGTGTGACCGTCCACCTTTTGGTCGGTTGCGTACACTTTTGTCTGTGGCCAGCGCTGTTTTTTGTCGCCGTGGATGTTCACTAGATCGTGACGACGTTGCGTTATGAAGAAGTGTTCGATCACGATACGATTCGCCTCGCGCTCACGGTCACTCCCTTTCCTTACCTCGCAGCCACCCCACTTTCACCCGGACGATGAATGACTTGCGTTTGCCCTCCGAGCGGCCGGGGACCGAGTGCTCTCTTGGCGACGGGGCCGCGCCCCCAAGACCTCGAACGCCACCTCTGCGTCTTGAGCGCCGCCGCAGTGGCCCCCACTTAGACTACCCACTCGGCGAGACGGCGTCGGACGACGACGCGCCTGCCGGCGGAGGGGGGGCGCCTCCTCCGGGGCCGTGGGACGGTCACTGCTTCCACTCTGATGGTGAGGAGACGGTCGACGAGCCGACCGATTTCTGCACGCCTCGGCACCCGACGGCGGGCACGGTGAGCCTTGCGCGTTCGTGCGATGCCCCGGCTGCCGTTGTGGGACGCGAGACGAGCATCCTCCGAAAGGGAGACCCAAGCGGCGCACCGCGGCGCAGCCAAGGCGGGGCGATGGCGTCCCTTGCCCGACACGCACCCGACCTCGAGGCTGACCTACGAGTCAAAGGAGTCGTCGTTTGCGTCCGAGTCAGAAACGCGGCGACGGGCAGAAACCACCCCGTCTGTGTCGCCGTGCCCAATGAGAATACGGTGGTCGTCGCCGATGCCTCCTATGGCGGCGCGATGGGCGCCACGATATCCACGGAGTGCGCCTTTGCCGCCAGCGGAGGAGGAGCCTCGCGTGGTGGCTTCACACCGCTGAAGGTGTCTTCATCGACAGTGCGTGCAGGCGCCGCTGTCGGCAAAAGCCAATCGGGGGTTGCAACAGCTAACAACGTTGGAGTTCCCGGAGGTTCACCGCAACCGCGCCAAAGCGCCTCCGTGTCTGTGGCGTCCGCCAATGGTTTCGATATGAAACAATTCAGTTTCGACCGTGTGTTTTCGTCACTCACCCCTGACGTCGCGTGCACCATGCCGCTCGTTCGCGAAGGCCGTCTTGACATCAACCCGACGGCGGTCCCCGCGTCGCAAGAAGACGTCTTCAACGCCACTGGCGACGTGGCGGTCAAATCTGCCGTCGCTGGTTACAACACGTGTGTCCTCACTTATGGGCAAACAGGATCCGGAAAAACGTACACGCTACTTGGCGACGGTGCGACGGATCCCACGCTGCTTCATTCCCTGAACGCCCAAATTCGGTCGATTGTCGCTCAACAAGCGGCACTGCGCTTTATTCAGAACGCCCGTCCAAGCGTTGCGGCGGGGCCGCCACCGCCTGCTGACGCAGGGGCCCACCCCGCCAGCAGCAAAGATGCCCTCGGTTCGCTATTGTCCGTCACAGAGCAAGTCCTGCACGCGAATCGGCAGCGGCCCCTGGTGCCGCCGGGGAGTCAGCCTGGCGTCTTACCGCTGTCAATCGCCACTCTATTCGCGAAGTTTCAGGGTCAGGCCACGCAGTACGAAACCTACAAGGCCACGGTGACGATGTCGTGTTTCGAAATCTACGACGACCGGGTGCGCTGCCTGTTCAACGGCGCGGAGCTCAAGCAGCTGCTCGACACCCCGGATGGTGGGGTGTCGATTACCGGACTGTCATGGCTCACGGTTCAGTCCCTCGATGATGTCATGTGCCTGCTGTCACTGGTCATCGCCCGCCGAACGGTTGGGAAAACGGCCATGAACCAGTGCAGCAGTCGGTCCCACACGATCATACAGTTTCGCGTCACGCAGGTCCGCAGCGTCGGTGAAATGCCGAACTCGACTGACGCATTAGACAACAACAAGATGAGCGTCACGCCTGGGGACCTCGTGACCGATTCGGGTAGTCCCTTGTCGTTTGGCAACCAATCGGCCCCTCTATCTCCGCCGATACAGATAGCCGACGGAAATGAAAGTCACGCGGACGAAGAGGTGACCATCACATCCAAAATGATGTTTGTTGATCTGGCCGGCAGCGAGCGCCAACGCACCGCCCAGACGGACGGCGCGGTGCTGAAGGAAGGAGCCGCCATCAACGGCGCCCTGCTCGCGCTCGGTAAGGTGATCAAACAGCTCGCGGAGCATAGCGTCGCCAAACGAAGGAACTCCGTGGTTCTTTCAAACAAAGGCAGCACATCCTCGACCACCGCGCTCGGCGCGAGCGAGTTCGTCGCCAGCTTCCGCGACTGCAAGCTGACCCGCGTGCTGAAGGAACATCTCGGTGGCAACGGCCGCACGTTCTTCATCGCCACGGTGTCTCCTGATTTCAACAACGTTGACGAAACCATCGGCACCTTACGCTACGCGCACGACATGTCGCTGATTCAGAACAAGCCGATTGTCAATGCCGACTATCGGAAGCGCCAGCTGGCGGATTTGATGCAGGAAGTTGCCGCCCTCCGCGAGATGCACGCCAAAGATAAGGAGGTGGTCGCAAAATTGCTCGCCGAACGCGAGACGCTCACGGCAAAGCGTCAATCAGTGACAGCGGACGCTGCGTCACCGTCGAGAGAGAGAAGCCGGGCGTGCCATGGTGGAACGACGCGAGGCACCGTTTTCGTGGATGCTGCTTCGTCGCCGCTCTCGATAGCCGCGGAGAAAACAAATGCATTTTCGGTCGCTGTGGCGCCCGTAGCCGCGTGCCATCAGCAAACGTCGCCGATTCGGCAGCGCCGCGTTCCGTCGTCTCCAGCCAGAAGTGCTACTTCGTCTGTGTCCGCGTCTCACCGGCACTTCCTCGTAGCGGACGCGGCGGGTATGTGCAGATTGGCACCATTGCAAAGCTTGGACCCCGTACCCGACGCCGCCTCGATCAATGTTGATACCGCACCCCGCGCGCTTCGTGGCTTGTTGTCCCAAATTCAGGTGTTCGCGAACGTGACGATGTCCCGCGTTCAGGTTCAGCAGCTTCTGAAGAAAACCGTGTTGGAGGGCGGTTTCGATGCCTCTTTTGCCGCGCTACAGTCATTTGTGTCCGAGGCGAACCGTCATCAGCAACAGCGACACCAACGAGGCGCGTTGGTGGATGGCCCTCCGGTGTCGACGATGATATGGGAAGTGGACAGTGACGAAGTGTTCCGTGCCTTCTCGTCGTCGATTGCCACTTCCGTCGTCGATGAGGATCTGCGCGACGCAGAAGAGGACGACGACCGCCGCTTGCAGGATGAATTCGGTGATGTCTTCGTCCTTCAGGTTCCCGTGTTCACCGTGGAGCGAGCCTGCCCGATGGGCGAAACGCCTGAAGAATCCGCGTCGGGCAATACGTTTGCGAGCATTTGGCTTCGCGGCGGTGATTCGGCGGTGGAAGCGTATGGGTTGGCTAAACGGCGGAGTGATCTGTCCACCGGTGCCTCCGATGGCGAAGACAAAGATGACGGAGGAACGGTCCGCTCGTCGTCGGCGCCTCTTCCACCTTGGCAGGGCGTGCTGCTGCAGTTGCTGCATTGGCTTGACCGATCCCTCAAGGTCGACGTGTGCAGCGCCACGGACCACAGCCTCAAGGCGCTGCGTCACGTCGCGCTGACGCCGCACACTGTGGACAACGCCAGTAGTACTGCCGTCTCGGAACCTCCGCTGGTCCCCATTGATCAGTATCATGCGCACCTGCGGGTCCACTGCTTGGATTCGATCACGTTGTCCGCTGCGTCCGCCGCGGCCGGTGCGACGCCACTGGCATACTGTCTGTACATTGACGGCACGTGTCCCGTGGGACTGGGTGCCATAATGTCCGCATTTCATTCGGCGACGTCGGATACGCAAAAACGTGGAGTGCTCAATCAATCGAATCGGGCGGCGGCGGAGACCGACGAGACCCCCGAAGGCTATGCTGAAAGGGCTTCGATGAAGGACATTCAGACGTCACCCATGAGACTTGTTTCGGCCTCGTTGCGCGTCGCCCAAGAAGAGCTCCTCTACACAAAGGACATCAACCGAACACTCACATTGCGCAACCTCCGCGCGGGCTCAACCACGAGCGGGTCGTCTGATGCGACCTCGTCCGCGTCGCCATCCGTCGATCGCTCCTCACGATCTCCACCGGGCGCCGCGGACAGCACGACGCGGTCCAGCCGCCAGGCCATCAGCGGTGGGACGGCGAACGAACGGCCGATGGTGACGGCGGTGGGCGGTAGCGACCACGACGGCACCGACCTCAACCCGTCTGCTCCCGCGTCCAATGCGAGAGGCGACAACGAGGACGACGAAGCCATGCTCACAGCACGCTCGGGAGGATACCGATCTACCAGGCCACCATCGACCTCGCGGAACTCTGCCGAGCGTCGAGCGAGGGTTGAGGGAGCCCGCGTGGCAGCGTACGACCTGACCCGAGCTCAGCTTCGCATCGCGTGTCTAGAGGACGAGTGCGCAGCGCTGCGCCGTCGGCTCGATGATGGGAACGTGTCCGCCGCCGAGCCGAGCGACAACGTCGAGGAGTCTGTTTCGGATCCTGCGGCCAGCGACGCCGCTGTCGTTGCACCGCCTAATGGCTTGACTTCGCAGCAGGAGCAACTCACCTTCACCGGAGCGAGGCTGCGCGAAGAAATAGCCGAACTCGCAGCTACCTGCGCGCAGTCGACCGCACACCTTGCGCAGCGCGACCTCGAGGTGGCCCACCTAGAAGAACAATGTGATCTGATGGAAACGAGAGAGACGCAGTCACAACAGACCATCGACGATCTGCAAAGCCAGCTAGCCCGCATCTCGTTAGAGCGCGACGCGGCTTATCACGCTTGCGAGAGCCATCACACCGATATCGAAGCCGCCGAAGCTCGTTTCTTCGAGCTGTCAGAGCGCTGGGAATCGGTCAACGCCGCGTTGGCGGACACGGTCGCGGCCCACCAGCAAGAATTGACTGGCTTGAACCAGCAGTCGGCAACCGCTCTGGCGGAGGCGGAAGCGCGGCATCAGGCCGGCCTCGAGAGCCTCGTGGCCGAGTTTGAAGTCGTGGATGGGGAAAGGCAGCACGCGGTGATAATGGCGGCGCACGCCACCGACGCCCTCAACTCCCAATGGCGACTGGTCCTCGAAGAACAAACGGATCGTTCGGCGGCTGCCCTATCTGAGATGCAGCTGGTGATTGAAGCGGCGACGGATAGCCACGTTGAAGCGCTCACCCTGTTGAAGCACGAGTCAAACGTGCAAAGTTGTCGGTTGCAATCATTGCTGGCCGCAGCTCAGACAGCTCTGTCCGTCCGATCGGCCGAAGTTCACGTTGCGTCGGCTTGGCTGGCCGAGGGACAAAGTGCGTTCAAGGACGTCTATGCATGCCTGCAAAGGAGTTCGCAGGCTAACGCACTGCTCGCCGACGAACTTAGCCAAATTCGATTGCGTCATCGGGCTGACGTATCTTCCCTGAAGGAAGAAATCAGCGCGCTGTGTCGTAGTCAGAAGGCCGAACTGCACGATCGCACAGAACCTTTGGAGGCGGCCCTGAAGGAGGCAAGTAACGACATTACCTTCAAGACAGCAGCCCTCGACGGTCTAAGGATGTCGCTTCGCCAAGCGGAAGCAGCCTTTAGCGAACAATCGGACCAGCTGCAAGCCACAGCCGACGGTTTGCAACGCAGCCAAGTGATGCTTGCGGCGTTATCGTCCACCAAGGAGACCCTGCAGCAGTCGCTCGCCGTCGCCGTTCAAGAGTTGGCCGAGAGCGACCGCACCATCGCGAACGTCAAGGAACAGCTGTCCGCCGCGGAAGCCGTGGCCGCTCGGCATTCGAATGACCTCTCTAAGCTGAGAGTTGAGCTTCAGCGTCTCGAGGCAACCGTCGAGTCAAAAACAGAGGAAATCGGTCAACTGCGCCTCGCGGCCCAGCTGGCTGAGGACCACGTCAAGCTACAGCAGGCGACAATCGCCTCCTTAAACCAGGAACTGGCGGCCGCTGTGGAGCAGCGAGTGGTTCGCGAGTCGGAAGCCGCGTGCATCACAGCTTCCCTAGCACGTGCGAATGCCCACCTGGCCGACGCCACCGCAGCCGTGGTTGAACACACCAGCAACGTGTCGCGCCTGACCTCCTGCCTGCACGACACCCAGAACGAACTGTCTCTTGCTCAACGACGCATCGTGAACCTCACATGCGAGCTGGATGAGGAGGTCTCCGCTGCCAAGGCAGCGCTCAGCTCCAAAGATTCAATAATCCTGGCTGAGCAGCAGCAAACGACCTTGGCACGGTTCGAGCTGGACGCTCTCAAGGCCCAGCATCAACAAGACGTGGATGACCGACTCAGGCTCGAGGGAACACTGTCGCAATTGACCACCACGGTGACGGCCACGAATGATGACCTCGCGAACGCGGTTGCGCAGCTCCAGTCGACTCGGGAGTCGGTGAAGAAATTAGAGTCCCAGGTGCGGCAATACGACACGGACCACTTGGACGACACGGCTCAATTTGAGCGATTGCGGTTGACACATCACGCGCAAACCACTCAAGGAGAGCTCGTGGGAGAGAAGCTGCGGACCGAAATTGTGTTGTTGCGGAAGGTCGCTGAGCGCGAATCGCACCGAGTCAGTGGACTCGAGAACGACGTCTCGCGCATGTCCATGACGCTGTTGGAAGTGGAAGCGAAGCTTGCCAACAACGTTGCCGCCCTGTCCGCCGCCAGCTCGCAGCATGCCGAGGCCGTGGCGACCATCGCGGAGCAACAATCGGCCATCCGCGCGCTGCGTGCATCCGAAGCCGCGGACAAGGATTGCATTCGGTCGCTGCAGCGCCTTCTGGACGTGGAGGCGGATAAGTTGGAACGGCTCGCGGCGGCCAACGAAGCCGCGATGGCGGCCCGGGACGAGACGGTGACTCGATCGCAAGCCGCCATCGCCGCGCTGACAACGTCGCTCCAAACGTTGGACAGTACCCATGCGCTGACGCTGCAAGAGCAACGGCGCACATCCGCCCATGCGGCTGCCATGTCAGTCTCCCTCGCGCGCTGCGAAGAGCAGCGAGATGCCTCGGAGGTTCGTCTCCTCGCTGCCGAACGGCAATTGCAGACCGTTGTCGGAAACAACTCGACATTGGAAGCCGATTGGCGTGCGTTGCAACAACGCCAGGCCGATCTAGAAGCCGAGATATCGTTGATCAATTCATCGCTGGCGGCCATCACCGCGACATTGGCCGAACGCAACGCGGCGTGCGAGGCGGCTGAACGAGACGGGACCCGCCAACTTGCCGAGCTCAATGCTGTAAGGGAAGCGCTCCGCGTTTGCGAAGAGGAAGTCGCATGCAAAAATGAAGGACTCGGACAACTGCAAGCGTCGCTTGGAAACGCATCGATGCTACACGAGCACGCAGTTGAACAACTTCAGATGGAGCTCCAACGATGCCGCGCGTTGCAAGAGTTGTCAGATGCTAAGGATGCGGAGATCACGGCGGTCAAGGCGGCGCTCTCAGGGACAGAAGAGGAGACCGCGGCCGTGAGGCACGAGCTTGATTTGGCGCAAACGTCCGCTGCCAGCACAGCCGCCACCTTGGAGAAAACCACGGTCACCCTGCGCGACGCGGAAAGCGAGCTGCGGGACTCTGCCGCGCGCGTCTCAAGGGTCGAAGAGAGGCAACGGCAGCTCACGGCTGAATGCGCCGGACACGTTAGCTTGCTCGAGCTCGTCACCGCCGAGCGCGACCGACTCTCGCTTGCGTTGACTTCGCTTCTCGACGAACAGCGGGCCCTAGCAGAGGAACTAGACGGCCGAAATCATTTGCTCGACCGAGCGAGGGACGAAAAACGCCGCGTGGATGACTTGCTCAACGAGGCTCGCCATGCCGCCAGTTGTCTTGAACGGGGCGCCTCCCTCGAGGCGTCGGAACTCTTGTCCCGTCTCCAGTTGGTTCATGATGCGGGTGGCAAGCTATCGGATGTGCTCGCGGGGAACATGCTGACCGAGTTACGCGCCGCGGACCGACAGGCGTCTCTCCAGCGGGCCGCCGTCGAGAC
>ERZ1292630.5284-Hain-H41-02um-R3-5284-length-10649-cov-5_pt1 | contig 10649 bp, 9 predicted proteins | sample MGYA00564408_ERZ1292630 | MGnify/ENA primary metagenome ERZ1292630 (study PRJEB36523, sample SAMEA6512641) | groundwater metagenome | collected 2019-01-08 | study: AquaDiva: Metagenomics assemblies of 32 groundwater samples
AGCTGGTGGATGGTGGGCGGTGGGCGGGCTGTGGTCAACGGACGCCGGAATCCGGCTATGGATTGCCGAGGGTCAGGCCCAGTCGAACGGCTCGTCCCGGCGCCTCGAAGCCGTAGATACCCTGGTAGTGCACTCCCGTCAGGTTGTCGATGCGCGCGCGCGCGCTGAGCGGCACGCGTGCGCCCGAGGCCGACAGCCGCACCGTGGACGCGAAGTCGATGAGCGTGCGCGCCGGCAGCACGACGGACTCCGCCGGATACACTCCGAAGTTGCGATCGTCGGCCTTCCCCGTGTAGGCAGCTCCGACGGTCACGCCAGCGCGTGTGCCCAAGGGGCGGCCGAACTCCACGCGCACCGCGTGCGCGGGACGACGGATGAGGCGCTGGCCAAGCACCAGGTTGGCGCCCGGCGCCGTGTCGTAGCCCGAATCGGTCACGCGAGTCCTGGTGAAGGCGTAAGTGACATTGGTGCGCACGGCGGACGGAAGCACGAACCCCAGGTTGGCTTCGAGTCCATCGGCGTTGGCGCCGGCGATGTTGTCGAAGTTGGTCCCGTTTTGGACTGCCGGAGCCGACGTGTACTGGATCAGGTCACGGAAGCGCTGCTGGTACGCCGTCAGCGAGAACGCAACGCCGCGTGCGGAGCCGTCGAGGCCGATCTCGCGGCTGCGCGACTTTTCGGGGACCAGCCCGGCGTTTCCCTGCACGTAGCCACTGGCGAAGTTCTCGTAAAACGTCGGGGCACGGAACGCCGTGCCAACGGCCGCGCGAGCGCGCCAGCGTCCGGCGAGCGCCCACGAGGCGCCAAGCCGCACGGTGCGAAACGTGCCGAAGGCGCTGTTGTCGTCGAGGCGCGCGCCAAGCTGGTAGGTGCCACGACCGGCGAAGGCTCCCACCGCCTGCAGATACAACGAGCGGTCGTTGCGCGCGGCAACGAAGGCGCCGGGGAACTCGCCATACTGGCTGAGCGACAGGTTGGAGGAACGTTCGTGGTCGCGCGACGCCTCGGCGCCAAGCGTCACGGACTGCGTGACGCCGGCTCGCGCGGTGAGGCGCACGTCGGCGGAACGGCGGGTGACGGTGCCGCGGGAGTAGTAGCCGAAGAAGCCCATCGTGTCGGCGGCGTAATCGGGGCCGTCGTTGCTGCGCGGGTTGTTCTCGCCGGAGGCGAGGTTCCACGCGGCTGTGAGCCGGTTGCTCAGGACGCGGCGTCCGGTGAAGGCGAGGACCAGGCGGTGGCTGGTGTTCTCGGCATCGTGGTCCTCCAGAGCGCCGCTCGAGCCGGTGGGCACCTGATAGGTGGCCGCCTGCCAGCGCACGCTGAGCGTGGCCTCGGTGCGCGCATCGGGGAGAACGCGCAGCGATGCATCGGCGATGCGATTGCGATACGCGTTGTTGTACGGCAGGATGCCGTCGGCCGCACGATCGGCGAGCGACGCACTGAGCGCCGTCCGGCGGAATCCCGCACCGCCGCTCAGGACGAGGTCGCGCTGTCCGTAGCTGCCAGTCTCGATGGCAAGCGCGCCGCGCGTGCCGCGCGCGGCCGTGCGCGAAACGAGTTGGATGACCCCGGTGACGGCGTCGGCGCCGTAGAGCACGCTGGCCGGACCGCGAACGACCTCGACGCGGTCGATGTTGTCGAGCGTCAGCGAGCCGATGTCGAGGGCGCCGCCGGGTTCATTGAGCGGTACGCCGTCGAGCAGGACGCGCACGAAATTGCTCTGGCCGCCACGCAAGAACAGCGAGGCCTGCGAGCCCATTGAAGAGGACGACACCACCGTGGCGCCGGGAACGAGGCGCAGCGCGTCAGCGAGGTGCGTAATGCCGCGCGCACGCAGCGTGTCGCCCGACAGGACGGTGACGGCGGCAGGAGCCGCGATGACCGTCTCGACGCGAGTGGCCGTGATGACCACGGGGGCGAGGCGGGTGGAGTCGGAAGAGACCGACTGCGCGAAGGCGACAGCGGGGAGCAGCGAGAGGATCAGTGAGCGCATGAGAAGAGGAGTTGGTGGATGACGGATGACGGATGACGGATGACGGATGACAGTTGGCGGACGGCGTAGAGCGTACAGCGTAGAGCTTACGGCTTCTTTTGTTCCTACCGTTTTCGCAACGGCACCAGCACCGGTGCCCCCACCGCCGGATCGCGCGAAATGACCAGCGGCCAGTGGTAGACCGGTTCGAGCACGACTCCTCGCATCACATCAGCCGGCGAGCCGGCGGCGACCACCCTGCCGTGGTCGAGCAACACGATGTGCGCCGCAAAGCGGGCCACGAGATTCAGCTGGTGGCTGACGAGCAGCACGGTGCGTCCCTCGCGCGCCAGCGTGTCGAGCAGTTCGAAGAGGGCCATCTCGTGCGCGACATCGAGAAAGGTGCCCGGTTCATCGAGCACCAGGACGTCGCCGCCCTGCGCGAGGGCGCGCGCCAGCCGCACGCGCTGCCACTCGCCGCCGGAGAGCTCGTCGGTGCGACGGTCAATCAACTCCGCGGCGCCCGTGCGAGCGGCGGCGGCGTCCACCAGGGTGGCATCGGCGGGCCCGAGCGCGCTCCATGCGCCATGGTGCGGATACCTGCCAAGCATCACGTAGTCGCGCACCGGCAGCGGAAACGTGAGCTCCTCGCGCTGCGTGACCACGGCGAGCGTGCGCGCCAGCGCCCGCCGGTCGGCCGAGGCCACGTCCACCGCGCCCACGCGCATGGAACCCGACGCGAGTTCCACCTGGCCGACGAGCGTGCGCACCACCGTGCTCTTGCCGCTGCCATTCGGTCCAACCACCGCGGTCACGCACCCCGGGCGCGCCTCGAACGATGCACCGTCCAGCGCGTTGTCGCGCGCACCCGGGTACCGCACGACGGCATTCGCCACGGAGATCATGAGACCCTCCGCAGGCGCACGAGGAAGAACGGCACGCCGATGAGCGCCGTCACCGCGCCGAGCGGGAGCTCGGCTGGCGCGCGCACGGTGCGCGCCACGACATCGGCGCCGACGACGAGGGCAGCGCCGAGCACGGCCGACGCCAGGAGCACTTCCCGCGCGCGACGCACGCCGAGCGCGCGCGCCAGCGCGGGAACGACGAGTCCCACGAAGCCGACGAGCCCCGCGCCCGCCACGGTGACGGCGGCCAGCAGCGCGGCGAGCAGGAAGATGCGGCGCGTGGCGCCGGCGACGTGCACGCCAAGGCCGGCCGCCGCGTCTTCACCAAGCGCCAGCAGGTCGATGTCACGCGCAACCGCCACCAGCGCGACGCCCCCGCCGAGCGCGTACAGCGTGAGCCAGCGGATGGTGGCCCAGTCGGCGCCGGCCACCGAGCCCATCATCCACCAGAGCGCGCTGCGCACCGTGCCCTCACCGGCGCCGGCGAGCAGCACCATGATGGCCGCGTTGGCAAAGGCGCCGACGACGACGCCCGCCATGAGGAGGATGCGCGGGTCGGCGCGGCCGCGCGCCGCCCGGGCGACGAGCAGCACGAGCACGACGGCGCAGGCCGCCCCGGCGAAGGCGGCCACGGGCAGTGCGACCGCCGCGGTGAGGCCGGCGACGACGGCGAGCACGGCGCCCACCGCCGCGCCGCCGGAGACGCCCAGCAGGTAGGGCTCGGCCAGCGCATTGCGCAGCGTTCCCTGCAGCGCGGCGCCACTCATGCCCAGCCCGGCGCCGGTGATCATGGCGAGCACGACGCGCGACAGGCGGAGGTCGCGGACGATCGCGATCGCCTGCGGCTCCCCGGCGCCGACGAGCGCGCGCACCACGTCGCCCGGCGCAATGGGCACCGGACCAAGCGCCAGTCCGGCGGCGCACGCGGCGACGAGCGCCACGGCGAGAAGAAGCCATCGCGACAGGCTCACGGTCGTCGCTCGCGGGTGGCGGAATCCAGGGCGGCTCGCAGGAATCGAGCCGCCTCGCCCATGCGCACGCCCGGACGTCCGACGACGGCGGTGTCGATGACGAGTATGTGGTGCTTGCGCACCGCCGCCACGGCCTGCCATTGCGCGTCAGCACGCAGGCGCCGTGCCGCCACCGGGCCGGCGAGGATGAAATCGGGATTGCGCTGGGCGACGCTCTCCATCGTCACCTGCGGCGACGGTCGCTGGAGGTCGCCAAAGACGTTGCGCGCGCCGGCGATGTCAACCAGTTCGTTGAGGTAACTGCCGGCACCGATGGTAATCACCGGGGCATCCCAGACGTGCCAGAAGACCGTGGCCCGCGTGGCGCCTTTCGGCAGGGCACGCACCGCGTCGAGCGAACGCGTCACCGAGTCGGCGACGCGGCGCGCCGTCGCGGTGTCACCGACGGCGCGCCCGAGCCACTGCAGCGCGCGCGGCAAGTCCGCGACGCGGTCGGTGTGCATGGTGAGCGTCGGCACGCCGGCGCGGTGGAACGCCGCCGCCGCCGCCCGATTGCCGTTGCTGGCGTAGAGCACGATGAGATCGGGGCGCGTGGCAAGCACGGCCTCGACGTTTGGCTGCATGCCGTCACCCAGGTCGGGCACGGCGAGTGCCGCCACCGGAGAAGAGTCCCAGTGCGTGCGACCAACGACGCGCGCTCCGGCGCCGAGCGCGAACAGCGCCTCGGTGATGACGGGATTCAGCGAGACGATGCGCGCGGCGGGCCGCACCAGGCGCAGCGTGTCGCCGAAGTCGTCGACGATTTCGATCGTCGCTGCGCGCGACCGGCCGTCGCCGGGTGTGCCGCACGCCGAGGCGACCAGCGTAGCGGCGGCAACGATTCGAAACGCGGGTGCTGAAAACACGACGGGCTCGCTCCAGTCGGGGAACGAGCCCAGCACACGCCGGATGCACGCAACGCGCGCGTCCGTCGCCACCTGGCCTCCCCCGAGGCTTTGTCTGTGGCACGGACGCGAGGCGTCTCCTGGCTTCGGGCCCAAGCTCCCCTTCCCGGCCGTCTGACGACCAGTGGGTATGTGAGCAAGGCGTACTGCGCCCGTTACAGTGGCGGGGCCGCGCCGGGATTGCACCGGCTTCCGTTACCCGCGTCCGTCATCGATTCAGTTGTCGCCGTGAACCTATGCCAGCCCCTGCTCGCGCGCAAGCGCGTTGGTGAGTTGCTGCGTCAGGTGCGCGCGTTTCTGCCAATGATCGGCACGCTGGTCGGCGTCGGGGTCGCCGATGTTCACGTACGACTCATCGAGCGCGGCGAGCTGCGCGCGCAGTTCGGCCACGTCGCCGCGGCCAGACGGACGCGCCGCGCCCAACGGACGGCGCATCATGGCGCGCGCCAGTCCCACGAGCAGCGCCGTGCCGAGCGCCGCGACGATGACGAACACGCGCAGTTGCGTGTCGGAGGCCGGGCGACGGCCGGGCGCGTGCACGCGCACCACCGCGTTGGCGCTGAGGTCCTGGCCAAGGAAACGCGCGTAGGTGCGTCCGCTGACCGTCGTCGGACCGGCGGTGACGACGCCACCGCCCTCGACGCGAGCGAGCGGATCCTCCACCAGCACCTCGAGCACGTCGGCGCTCGTCGCAACGAAGAGGTCGAAGTCCCGGGCCGCCGCGGGAAGCGTGTACGAAAACGAGACCTGCTTCAGCCCGGGGGCGAACGGGGCGAAGAGCCGGGCCCGCCCGTCGACAAACCGAACGGCCTCGGGCGAGAAGTCCGTCTGCCCAATGCGCGCGTCGCGCGCTCCCTCGAGCAGTATGCTCTCCCAGACCACGCCAGTGTCGCCGCGGGCCACGCGCGTGACCGACGAGTCATTGGAAAGTTCGAAGATCTCCACCACGGTGCGCGTGGCGCTGGAATCGGGCGCCGAGACCACCACGTGCCACGCGCGCACGTGAATGGACACCGGCGCGCTGGTCGTATCGTAGGCGACGAGTTCGGCGTCCTCGCCGCTCACCGTGCGCGTGCGCAGCGGTGAGGTGAAGTAGGCGATGCCGCCGTAGGTGCTCGACACGAAGTAGAGCGCCGTGGAATCGCCCGACGCGCGGTACCGGAATGCGTAGCGGCCCGCCGCGTCGGTGCGCACGGAATCGAGGGGCGCGGCGCGATCGGAGCCCACTCGATGGAGCACGACCCAGGCGCCGGCCAGTGGACGCGCGCTAGATTCACCTCCGCGCACGACGCGCCCGCGCACGGAGCGGACTTCGCCGTCGGTGCGGGCCGTAACCCCACGGGAGTCGCCCCGCGAAGGGTGCGACGACTGCGCGCCGACTGCGCCGGCCGCGAGTGCGCCGGCCGCGAGTGCGAGGCCGAGCGCGAGTCTGCGTCTCACCCGATCGCGCATGTCAGAGCGTGAACTTGCCGAAGTCCTCGGGACGCAGCTGCTCGAGGTGGCGCTGCAGTTTCTCGGCCGAGAGCGTGTCGTCGTCGCGACCAGCCGGTTCGGGGAGTCCGTCTTCCTGGTCACCGCCAAGCAATGCCTCGCTCACGTAGATCGGCGCGTCGAGGCGCAGCGCGATGGCGATCGAATCGCTGGGACGCGCGTCGACGATGACCGGCGAGCCGCCGCGCTCGAGATGGAGCTCGGCGAAGAACGTGCCGTTCTGCAGCCGCGTGATCTGCACCCGGCGCAGCGTCGCGCCGAGTCCCGTGATGATGAGCTGACAGAGGTCGTGCGTCATGGGGCGCTCGTGCTTCACCCCGCTGATCTGCGCCGCGATGGACTCGGCCTCGGGACGGCCGATCCAGATGGGCAGGACACGCTCGCCCTCACGCTCCTGCAGCAGGACGACGTACGCATTGGACACGCTGTCAAGCCCGAGCTTGGCGATGGTGACCGGTACCACGGTGCCTCCGGGTCAGCGCTCAGCGCGCGCGGATCGCGCGCTTGAGCTCCGCCACCTTGTTGGTGCGCTCCCACGTGAAGAGCGACACTTTCTTGCCGTAACGCACGGCCTTCTCCGGCGCGCGGCCGAAGTGCCCATAGGCGGCCGTCGGGCCATAGATGGGCTTCTTGAGTTCGAGGGCCGAGATGATGCCCTTGGGGGTGAGGTCGAAGATGGACTTCACGGCGCTCATGATGGCCGACTCCGGCACCGTGTTCGTTCCGAAGGTGTCGACCATCACCGAGACCGGCTGCGCGACGCCGATGGCGTAGGCGAGCTGCACTTCGCACTTCGTGGCCAGCTTGGCGGCGACGATGTTCTTGGCCACCCATCGCGCCGCGTAGGTCGCCGACCGGTCGACCTTCGACGGATCCTTCCCGGAGAACGCGCCGCCGCCGTGACGTCCCATGCCGCCGTAGGTGTCGACGATGATCTTGCGACCGGTGAGACCGGCATCGCCCTGGGGGCCGCCAACCACGAACCGGCCCGTCGGGTTGATGTGGATCTTCATCTTGCGCGAGCGCAGTTCGGGCGGGATGACCGCCTCGATGATGTCGCGCCGCACCGCCTCGTGGATCGCCTTGTTCTTCACCGAGTCGGCGTGCTGCGTGGAGATGACGACCGTGTCGACCTCGACCGGACGACCGTCCTCGTAGACCACCGACACCTGCGACTTGCCGTCCGGACGCAGCCAGGCGAAGGTGCCGTCCTTGCGGCGATCGGCCAGCGCGTGCGTGAGCTTGTGGGCGAGCGTGATGGGGAGCGGCATCAGCTCCTCGGTCTCGTCGCAGGCAAAGCCGAACATCATCCCCTGGTCACCCGCGCCACCCGTGTCGACCCCCTGCGAGATGTCGCGCGACTGCTGGCCGAGCGCGTTGAGCACCGCGCAGGAATCGGCGTCGAACCCGATGCCGGCCTCGGTGTAGCCGATGGCCTTGATCGTGTCGCGCACGAGCTGCCGCAGGTCCACCCACGCCGTGGTGGTCACCTCGCCGAAGATCGTCGCCAGGCCGGTGGTGACCATGGTCTCGCAGGCCACGCGCGAGTGCGGGTCCTGGGCCAGCAGTGCATCGAGCACCGCGTCGGAAATCTGGTCGGCCACCTTGTCGGGATGCCCTTCGGTGACGGACTCGGATGTGAAAAGATGACGATGCAGCACGAGATCAACGGTGTTGGAGACGCGAGCGGCCGACGCAGACGCCGGCCGGTCAATGGGTGTCGAAGCTGTCTGGAAGAATATGTTCGTCGACGAGGGCGAGCAACCCGTCGGCGGCGTCGCCGTGGGTGCGGAGCTCGGCCAGCAGGCGCTCGCGCAGCAGCGTCTCCACCGCCTGCGGCGTCTCGGCGTCCAGCGCCGCACGCGCGGCCTCGGCGGCGGCCGACGCCCGGATGCTCCGGATGAGGTGCTTGACCGCCGGCACCGAGCGCGGCGAAACGCTCAGCTGCCTGAGGCCGAGGCCGATCAGGGCAAAGGCCATGAGCGGCTGCGACGCCATCTCGCCACACACCGACACGTCGATGCCGGCGGCCACGCCCTCGAGCAGCGTGCGCTCGATGAGCCGCAGCACCGCCGGGTGCAGCGCGGTGAACCGGCTGACGAGCGAGGCGTTGCCCCGGTCGACGGCCAGCGTGTACTGGACGAGATCGTTGGTGCCGATGGAGAAGAACGCGGTCTCTCGCGCCAGCACGTCGGTGGTCAGCGCCGCCGCCGGCGTCTCGACCATCACGCCGACCGGAACGTCCGCCCGGTGCAGCACCCCGCGCGCCGACAGCTCGAGCGCCGCTTCGGCGATCAGCACCTTGGCCTGGCGCACTTCGTCGATGGACACGATGAGCGGCAGCATGATGCGGAGGTCGCCATGCACGGCGGCGCGCAGCAGCGCGCGCAGCTGCACCTTGAAGATCTCGGGCTTGTCGAGGCACATCCGGATGGCGCGCCAGCCGAGGAACGGATTGGGTTCGTGCGGAAATCCGCCGATGGGGAGCTTGTCGCCGCCGATGTCGTACGTGCGGATCACGACCGGATGCGGGGCGAAGGCGTGCAGCACCTTGACGTACGCGGCGAACTGCTCGTCCTCGTCCGGCATTGCCGCGCGACCGACCACCAGGAACTCGGTCCGCATCAACCCGACGCCCTCGGCGCCGCTGGAGGCGCCGGCCGCCGCTTCGTCGGGCATGTCGACGTTGGCCCGCAACGTAATCCGCATGCCGTCGGCGGTGATCGCCTCCTCGCGCGCGTACCGCTGCATGAAGCGCGCTTCTTCCTGCTCGACGCGGGCACGCGTGCGGTATTCGGCGATGCGCTCGGGCGTGGGATCACAGACGAGGATGCCGTGGGTGCCGTCCAGCACGGCCACCGCCCCCGGCTTGATCCGCGCCGTCGCGTCGAGCAGTCCGACGACGGCGGGGAGACCGAGCGAACGCGCGAGGATGGCCACGTGCGACGTGCGCGTGCCGGCGTCGGTGGCGATGCCCGCAATGGCCTCGCGGTCGAGCTGCACCGTGAGCGACGGCGTGAGGTCGTGCGTCACGAGGATGGCGTTGCTCCCCTTGGGGAGCCCCACCGGGTCGTGATCCGGGAGGTCGAGCAGGAGCGACAGCACGCGAATCTGCACGTCGGTGAGGTCGCTTACCCGCTCGCGCATCAGCGCGTTGGTGGACCGCGCAAAATGTTCGCGCCACTCGAGCAGGACGAGGTCGAACGCCTTCTCGGCGGCGAAGCCCTGGCGGATGAGCGTCGCGACACTCATCCGCAAGTCGGCGTCCTCGCAAATGGAGATCTGGACGTCGAAGATGGCCGCTTCTTCGGGTCCCGCGTGCTGCTCGGTGCGGTCGCGCACGCGGCGCAGGCGCTCAACGGCGCGCGCCAAGGCGTCGCTGAGCCGCGCGACCTCGTGATCCACCTCGTGCGCTTCGACCATGCGCGAGGGAACCTCGGGCACCTCCCAGCGCAGGAGGTACACCGGCCCGACGACGATCCCGGGCGACGCGGAAATGCCGGTGTAGACCTCGCTCACGTCAGCGCTCCCCGAACTTGGAGACGATGACGCCGGCGAGCGCGTCGACGGCCGCATCGGCGTCGTCGCCGTCGGCGCGGATGAGGACCGTGGCGCCACACTCGGCGGCCAGCATCATGACTCCCATGATGCTCTTGCCGTTGACCTCGAGATCATCGCGGATGATGGTGATGTTGGCGCGAAACTTCGCCGCCACCTTCACGATTTCCGCCGCTGGGCGGGCGTGAATGCCGTGGGCGTTCTGCACCAGGACAGAGCGTTCGACCATCAGCGCATCACCGAGTAGAGGACGAAGATCGCAAGCAGCCCCACGCCAACACGCCAACCGTCGACTCGTGCCTGCCAATGGGCCAGCGCCGCCGCAAGAGCCAGGGCCAGCGCCAGTTCGATACCGAACGCCGAAGGCTGCTGCGCCCCGAGGCGTTGCAGCGCGAGCGGAAGCGCCGCGCCAGCCACCAGTGCCGAACCCCGGGCCACATGCAATGGTCCCTGACGCAGCACGGGGTTCGCGAGCGCCGAAGCCACGTTGAGCCCGTCGCGATATCCCGCCCACAGTCCCCACGCGCGAAGCCCGACATGCCCCAAATTGAAAGTTCCGACAAAGATGCCGACGACGCCAGCCGTCGGGAGTCCAGCACCGAACGCCAGCAGGGCCAGCACCGAGCAGAACGGAAGCCAGCCCGCCCAGACCAGGAGATCGCCGGCGGCTCCCAGCGGGCCGCAGCATGCCGTGCGAAAGCGCTCGATGCGCACCGGATCCTCGCCGTCGAGCTCCGCGCGAACCAGCGCGCCCACGGCCAGGGCGGCCAGGTAGGGATGCGCATTGAAATAGCGGCCGTGCCGGGCC
>ERZ1292630.5285-Hain-H41-02um-R3-5285-length-10648-cov-4_pt1 | contig 10648 bp, 9 predicted proteins | sample MGYA00564408_ERZ1292630 | MGnify/ENA primary metagenome ERZ1292630 (study PRJEB36523, sample SAMEA6512641) | groundwater metagenome | collected 2019-01-08 | study: AquaDiva: Metagenomics assemblies of 32 groundwater samples
GAAGAAGATCCCCGACGGCGAGACCTGCACCACGCGCGACGTGGATCGTGGCGACGGCACCTTCGAGCGCAAGCAGGAGTGCCGCACCAAGTACCGCGAGGAGCCCATCTACGACGACAGGTGCCACTTCACGATCGACCGGTGGAAGGTGGCGCGCACGGCGAAGGCGGCGGGGCAGGGCAGGGAGCCCGCGCCCAACTGGCCTCCCGTCAATCTCTCGCGCACGGGCAATTCCTTAGGCGCGGAGCGCGAAGGCGCGCGCAACGAGAAGTACACGCTGGCGCTGATGGGTGACGACAAGAAGCCGTACACCTGCACCGTGGCCGCCGCGAAGTGGAACGGGATCGCCGACGGCCACAAGAAGGTGATCCCCATCGGGGTGATCACCGGCGCGGCCGAGTGCGACAAGCTGTGACCGAAGAGAAGGCGACGCGCGCCGCTGATCCGCTCTCGGTGCTCTGCCTGGCAGGGGGCATCGCCGCGCTCGTCCTCGCGGCGTTCTCGGTGGTGCCGATGATGGCGTTCTGCACCCTGCCGCTCTCGGTGGTGAGCGTGCTCACCAGCGTGGTGTCAGGCATCGCGAGCCTGATCCGCACCACGCTCAAGCCCGGGCTGGAGGGCCGACTTCAGGCGCTCGCGGGCCTGGCGCTCTCGGCGGTGTGGGGGCTGATCGTCTGGCTGTTCTTCATGTTCGCCGCGAGAGCGCACTGATCAAGTGACCAGGTGCCTCCCTCTCCCCGAGGGGGAGAGGGTCGGGGAGAGGGCAAACCCGGCTACTTGACCTCTTCAACCCCACTCTGCGGGGGCGAGAACAACTTGCCCACCCAGTCCATGAAGAGCCCCAGCGGCGCCTTCCCGTCCTGTGCGAAGGGAGTCATGAGCCACGCGGCCACGTAGACCCAGATGGGAATGGGGCCGAGCAGCGCCAGGCTCACCACGAACGCGATGCGCATCAGCGTCACGTCCCAATTGAAGTGCAGGGCGATGGCCGCGCACACCCCGCCGGCCACACGCCCGGGCACGTCGCGGTACATGCCCACGTCACCCTGCCGCTGGGCACAGAAGGAGCAGCGCGAGGCGCGGCGGTCGATGTCCTTGAAGCAGGCGGGGCAGGTCTTCGTGGCGGTGTCGGTCATGACGCCACCTACGGGCCTCTCGCCGACCGATTGCGGCCCTACTTCTTGCAGAGCTCGGCGGTCTTCGTGTCCCAGGCGACGAGGTTGTCGAGGACGATGTTGAGGAAGCCGTTGTCCTCGAAGGTGAGGTTGAAGGCCTTGATGTCTCTCCACATTCCGTAGCCGTGGAAGATGCGGCCGGGGCTGTGCTCCCAGAAGACTTCGATTTGGTAGTCCTGCTTGAAATAGCTGGTGCTGGTGCTGGCGAACGTCGCCGGCGCGGTGAGCCAGGTGCGGGTGACGAGGAACGGGCCCTTCGTCGGTCCATCGGCGGGCGCGGGCACGCGGCGGATGCCTCCGCGGATGAGCGAGGTGTACACGTCGTCGACGGGGAGCGCGGCCTGCACGTCGACGTCCCAGGTCAGCGTGTTCTTCGAGCCGTCCACGAAGCCGTCGAGGTCGCTGGTGTAGCGGCGGTCGTAGGACTTGTAGACGTCGGTGTACTGGCTCTTCTGATCCTGCGCGATGAGGATGGCCTGCAGCTTGTCGAGCGTGCAGTCGAAGAGATTGACGATGATCAGCCCGCGCGCGGTGGAGGGATCCGTCTCGGTGAGGCCGGTGCTGGCGAGGTCGGCCGTCTCGAGCCGCTCGCGCATCTGCCCCTTGAGGGGCGCAGTGCGGGTGTCGGCCTTGCCTGAGACGGCGAGCTTCCCGGCGGCGTCGATGAGCGTGGCGTCGTCGGCCGAGTCGCCGTTGGTCCAGAACCAGCGCAGGTTGGCGTCGACGGCCTCGGGCGCGAGCGTCGGCGGGGTGGAGTTGCACCCGACGAAGACGAGGCCGAGGAGGAGAGCGCGAAACATGCCCGCTATCTAAACAGGTTCGTTCACCCCGAGCGGAGTCGAGGGGCCAATTCGCGCACCGCCAGGTCGGGATGAGCGGGAGTCGTGAACGGACTCCTTGACCGCTCAGCCCGACTTTGCGACGTGCGCGTGATGCGCGCGCTGCTGCTTCTCGTCTTGCTCCCTGCCTGCGCGACCGTCTCCCCGGCTTTGCCGCCGCAGCGTGTGCTCGCGATCGACTTCGACCAGGCCGGCGACGAGGTGGTCCGCGTGCTGTCCGACTACCTGCGCGTCGATACGCGCAATCCTCCGGGTAACGAGACGCGCGGCGCGACGTTCTTCCAGGACCTGCTGGCGAAGGAAGGCATCACCTCGACGATTCACGAGTTCGCTCCCGGACGCGGCTCGCTGGTGGCGCGCTTGCCTTCCGCCCAGCCGACGCAGAAGCCGCTCTGCCTGCTCTCTCACCTCGACGTGGTGACCGCGAACGACGCCGACTGGCCGCCCGACGCACAACCGCTCTCCGGCGCGGTGAAGGACGGCGCGGTCTGGGGCCGCGGCGCGCTCGACATGAAGGGCATGGGCGCGCTCGAGTTGATGACGATGGTGTGGCTCAAGCGCCTGAACGTCCCGCTGCGGCGTGACGTGCTCCTGCTCGCCGTCGCGGACGAAGAGGTCGACAACCGCGGCATGCACCACCTCGTCGACACGATGTGGTCCGAGCTCGACTGCGGAGTGCTGCTCAACGAGGGCGGCATCGGGCTGCAGGGCCTGCTGTTCGAAGGTCAGACCGTGTTCCCCCTCACCGTGGCGGAGAAGGGCACGCTCTGGCTGCGCGTGGTCGCGAGCGGAGAGGCCGGCCACGGCAGCACCCCTGTCCCCGGGCGCGCGCCGCAGAAGTTGATCGAGGCGATCGAGAAGCTCAACGCGCGCCAGCCGAAGCCGGCCATTCACCCCGCGCTGTACGAGTTGCTGGCGCGCGTCGGCACTCAACGGGGTGGCCTCACCGGCTTCATCCTCGCGCACCCCTCGCTGGTGGACCTGTTCGTCACCGGCAAGCTGATGGGCACGCCGCCCACCCGCGCGGCGCTGACCAACACCTGCCAGGTGACTGGCTACGAGGGGAAGGGCAGCGCGCCCAACGTCATCCCCTCGGCAGTGGCGGCGATCGTCGACTGCCGCGTGCTCCCCGGGACCGCGCCGGAGACGCTGCTCGCCGAGCTGAAGGTGCTGCTGGGTGACTCGGTGAAGCTCGAGGTCATCCAGTCCGAGCCCGCCACCGAGTCCACCTGGGACGATCCGCTCTTCGACGCGCTGGTGGTGAACCTGACGCGCGGGCGCACCGACGTCGTGGCGGGGCCAGCGATCTCGCCCGGCTTCACCGATTCCAACCTGGCGCGGCCGAAGGGCACGAAGGCGTATGGGCTGGTGCCGTTCGAGATCGACGCCGAGCTGCTGGGCACCATGCACGGCAAGAACGAGCGCGTGCCGGTGGCGCAGGTGAAGCGCGGATTCGAGCTGCTCTTCCGCTCGGTGGTGGACGCGGCGGCCGTGAAGTGAGCGCGCTGCTGCTCACGCTGGTGCTCTCCCAGTGGCCGCAGCGGATCGACGCGGTGGAAGTGAAGGGCGTCTCGTGGACGAAGGAGTTCGTGGTCCTCCGCGAGCTGCCCTGGCGCGCGGGCGACACGGTGACGCAGGAAGCGTGGGACCTGGGCACCACGCGCCTGTGGAACACCGATCTCTTCAGCCGCATCGAGTCGAAGGTCGAGGTCCGCGACGACGGGAGCCGGGTCGCCGTCTACGAGATCGAAGAGCGCTTCTCGTTGAACCCGCTCTTCTCGTTCGGCATCGGAGGCGGGCGCTGGTGGTTCCGCGTGGGCGCCAACGACGTGAACTGGTTCGGGCGCTACCTCGAGTGGGGCGTGCGCTACGAGCGGTTCGATCTCTACAACGGCGGGCAGGGGTGGCTGCGGGACCCGCGGTTGTTCGGCAAGCGGCTCATGGGGCTCGTCCAGCTCGACTACCTGTTCCGCCCGCGGCCCGAGTACGTGCGGCGCCGCCTCGGCGGCATCGCGGAGGTGAGCGGCGAACTCAACGACGTCACCCGCGCGGGGCTCAAGCTCGAGGTGTTCCGCGACGAGTACCTCGATCCGCTCGAGGGCGCGCCGGTGCTGCCGCCCACGCTCTTCGCAGGCCAGCTCACCAGCTTCGTGCGCATGGGCCGGGTCGACACGGTGCGCCTGCGGCAGAAGGGCTGGTCCTTCGAGTTGCGCGAGACGCTGGGCTCGGCCTTCACCGCGCCGCAGCCCTTGTACGCGCAGCTCTTCCTCGAGCTGCTCTGGTTCAAGCTGCTGGGGGAGCGCTTCAACGTGGCGGTGCGGGTGCAGGGTGGGCTGTCGACCGACGCGCCGACCGAGCTGCGGTACTACCTGGGCGGGCTCGACCTGATCCGCGGGTACGCCGACAGCCTGGTGCGCACGCAGCGCTTCGCCCTGGTGAACGCCGAGCTGCGGGCGACCGTCTTCGACTCGACGTGGTTCGCGATCGTAGTGGCGGCGTTCGTCGACGGCGCGCTGGCCGATGACGACGTCCGCGTTCAGCCCCTGCTCTCCGTGGGGGGCGGCTTGCGCCTGCTCGTGCCGCGGCTGGTGAAGACCGGAGTGCGAGCGGATGTCGCGGTGACGCTGGTGGGGCGTCCGACGCCCGGCTTCAGCTTCGGCGTCTACCAGTTCTTCTGAGGGAAACTGTCTCCCTCTCCCCGAGGGGGAGAGGGTCGGGGAGAGGGCAAACAGGTTGATGATGTTCCATGAGCATTATGTTCGTCGAACATCATCATGGAGCCGGCTCCACCACGATGTTCAGGGGCGCGTCGTCGAGTCTCACCAATACGGGGTCGGCCTGCGTGCGCCACAGCTCCACGACCATCACCTGGTAGACCGGATCGGCGCTCCTGGTGAGGTGCGGCATCCAGGTGAACTCGCCGAGATGGTTGGTGATGGTCGAAGCGGCTGCTCGCGGAGGTTGGACGCCGCCGTTGCTTCGAAGGGCGATGGTGGTGGGATCCACCTCCCTGACGAACACCCCGAGGCCCGCCATTGGGCGGCCCTCGCCGTCGACGAGCGTTCCCCTCAGCGGCGGCGTGGGTGAGAGATCCACCTCGACGTGATTGATGATCTCAGCCTTCGTGTCGATCTCTGCCTTGCCCGCGTGCACGTGCCCGCGCACGTTTCGGCGCGCCAACAAGGTGAGGTGGCCGACTGGCACCAGCAGTGGCTCGTCGTCGGAGCCGTGAGCGATGAGCTCGTCGCGGTGAAGTACACGAACACGCCCCCGATCGCCTCCACTGCTGTTCACATCGACTTTCAGCTGGGTCCACTCCTCCAATACGAGGGTAACGGAGTGCTCGCGTGGCGAGACGGCTCGCGACCGTGATCGCGCTGAACCACGCTTCGCTTGCACCAGCACCGTTTCTTCGGTCGTTTCGATGGTGAACGACCCGTCGGTGCTGGTGACTCTGGTGTCCAGCGGTCCGAAGGGGGCCCAGCTCACCGTTGCACCGGGCGCCGGCTCCCTCTCGCTGTCGACGACTCGCCCGCCGACACGCCAGACGGTCGGCAGCAGGAGTCGGAAACGCGAGATTGGCGCCGTGACCTCCAGCGGCGCGCTCCGGCTCTGCTCGAGCGTCGCGTGCCAATCCCAGGGGATCTCGCCGTCCGAGGGCATTCTGAAGACCCTGCGCGAACCTGGTGCGGTGATGCGCCACGAGCCCGTGGGGAGGGTGAAGCGGGCGTAGCCCATGATGTCAGTGGGCCGGCTGACGGCACCTCCAGGGCCCTCGAGCTCCACGTGGACTCCGATTGCCTTCTTTCCCCATCCTTCCAGGATCTCGATCTCGACCTCGGCGAGCGCGGCGTCGGGGATCACGGGAGCGATCGGCTCCAGCTCGGGAAGAATCGGAGTCGATGGAACAACAGGGATGACCGGAGCTTGAACCGGCGTCGCTGGACGCTTCGATTGCTCGGCCACTCGCGTCGGCGCGACCGCGTCGTTCGCGCTCAGCCACCACGCGACCGCGACGATCGCCACCACGGCCGCGCTGACCCACGCCAGCGCGCGCCGGTTCATGCGCTCAGCCTTCGAACACCGCGTCCGTCAGCTCGAGCGCGCGATCGACGATCGCGAACCCTTCCTTGAGCTGCGCCTCGGTGATGCACAGCGGCGGGTTGCAGGTGAAGTTGTTCCACCGCGTGAACGTGAACAGGCCGTTGTCGCGGAAGAACGTGGCCAGCTTCGCCATCACCGGGTGCGAGCCGTTGTACGGCGCGAGCGGCTCGTTCTTGCTGTTCTTCCGCAGGTCGATCATCCCGAACAGGCCGATGTTGCGCCCCTCGAGGATCGACACGTGCTTCTTCTGCAGCCGGTCCATCTCGCTGCGCATCACCGCGCCGAGCTTCGCCGAGTTGTCGACCAGCTTCTCGTCGATGGTCACCCGCAGCACCGCCTCGGCCGTGGCCAGGCCCACCGGGTGCGAGTTGTAGGTGAGCCCGCCCCAGTACACGTTCTTCTGGAAGTGCTCGTGAATGGCCTTCTTCATGCCGACCGCGCCCAGCGGGAAGTACGAAGAGGTGAGCCCCTTGGCCATCGTCACCAGGTCGGGCACCACGTCGAAGTGTTCGAACGCCATCATCTTGCCGGTGCGGCCCATGCCGGCCATCACCTCGTCACAGATGAGCAGGATGCCGTACTTGTCGAGCAGCGCGCGCAGGCCTTTGAACCAGCCCTTCGGTGGCACCAGCACGCCGTTCGTGCCCGTCACCGTCTCGACGATCATCGCGGCGATGGTGTGGCCGCCTTCCATCTTGATGGTCTCCTCGAGGTAGGTGAGGTGGTTGGCGCAGCGCTCTTCCTCGGTCTTGCCGAAGTTGAACTCGTAGGGCGTCGGGTCCATCACGTGGATGATGCCGGGTGACGCGGGCTCGCTGGCCCAGCGCCGCGGGTCGCCGGTGAGCGACATCGTGAGCTGCGTGCCTCCGTGGTAGCTGCGGTAGCGCGCCAGCACCTTGTTCCGGCCGGTGAAGAGCCGCGCCATCTTCACCGCGTTCTCGTTCGCTTCCGCCCCGCCGAGCGTGAAGAAGAAGCTCGACATGCCGGGCACGATCTCGCTCAGCAGCTTGCCCAGGCGTGCGCGCACCTGCGTGGCGGTCTGCGGATAGACGAAGATGAGCTCGTCCAACTGCCGCTTCATCGCCGCGATCACCCGCGGGTGCGCGTGGCCCACCAGCACGCTCATCAGCTGCGCGTTGAAGTCGAGGATCTTCTGCCCCTCGGGCGTCCACAGGTACACGCCCTCGGCGCGCGCGATGGGCAGCGGGTTGACCGTGTTGCCGGCCGACCAGGTGTAGAGCGTGTGCTCCTTGCAGAGGTCGACCATCTGCCTGGTCGGCATCGGCTCTTGCGCGAACTCGTGCGGGTATCCCAGGTACTGGCTGCTCATGCGGTGTCTCCGTTGAAACGAAATTCCCTCTCCCCGCAAGCGGGGAGAGGGTCAGGGTGAGGGGCCGACCTGCCCCTCAGCTCATCCAGCTCGCATCCGAAGCCGCCGCCCACTTCTCCGTCACCTTCTTGGGGCGCGACCAGAACCTGAACCCATCCCACCCGGTGATGTCGCCGTGGCCGAACTTCGAGCTGTTGAAGCCGCCGAACGAGAACGGCTCACGAGGTACGGGCACGCCCACGTTGATGCCGACCATGCCGGCCTCGAGCCGCTCGCTGGCCTGCTTCGCCACCGCACCTGACGTGGTGAAGATCGCCGCGCCGTTCGCATAGAGGCTCTTGTGCTGAAGGTTGATCGCCTCCTCGAGCGTCTTGACGTGCACGATGGACAGCACCGGTCCGAAGATCTCCTCGCAGCCCGCGGGCATGTCGATGGTGACGTTGTCGAGCACGGTGGGGCCAATCCAGTGGCCTTCGGCGCCCGGCACGTTCTTGCCACGGCCGTCGACGACCACCTTCGCGCCCGCCTTCTCGGCCGCCTCGATGTGCTTGAGGATGCGCTCGCGCGACGCGGCCGAGATGATCGACCCCATGTCTTCGCCGAGGCGGATCTTCCGCACGTGGTCGGCGATGCCGTCGATGATCTTCTGCACGTCGCCGACCGCGACCATCAGCGAGCTGGCCATGCAGCGCTGACCGGCGCAGCCATAGCTGCTCGCCACGATGTTCGACGAGGTGAGCGCGACGTCGGCGTCGGGCACCACCACCACGTGGTTCTTCGCCGAGCCGAGGCAGAGCATGCGCTTGCCCACCGCCGCACCGCGCGCGTAGAGGATCTGCGCCACCTTGGTGCTGCCGACGAAGCCGACGGCCTTGATCTCAGGGTGATCGACGATCGCCTCGACCGTCTCGCGCTGGCCGTTCACCACGTTGAAGATGCCGTCGGGGAGCCCCGCTTCCTGCCACAGCGACGCCAGCTTCATCGCGCCGTAGGGCACGACCTCCGACGGCTTCAGGATGAACGCGTTGCCCGCCATGATCGCGTTGGGCGCCATCCACAGCGGGACCATCACGGGGAAGTTGAAGGGCACGATGCCCGCGACCACGCCGAGCGGCTCGTGCGTCACGCGGCAGTTCACCCCGCGGCTCACGTCGAGCTGGCCGCCGTCGGCCATCATGGGCAGCGAGGCGGCGAACTCCACGCACTCGATGCCCTTCTCCACGTCGCCCTTGCCCTCGGCGTACGTCTTGCCGTTCTCGTGGCTCACCAGCCAGCAGAGCTCGTCGAGGTCGCGCTCCATCAGCGCCTTGAGGCGGTAGAGCACCTGCGCGCGCTCGCGCATCGGCGTGCCGCGCCACGCGGGGAACGCCTTCTTGCCGGCCTCGACCGCGGCCTCCACGTCCTTCGCGGTCGAGATGGTCATCTTGCCGATGGCCTTGCCGTGGCGCGGGTTCTCGATATCGAGCCAGTTGCCCGACGAGCCCTCGCGCCAGTTTCCGCCGATCCAGTTCTTGATGTTGACGTACTCGGTGAAGGCGTAGCTCTTCGCGCCGAACGAGGGGGGATTGGCTGGCTTCTGCATGGGCGGTTCTCCGGGTGGGGCTGACGAGCCGCTTCTATTACTTCCCGGGGGCCGAATCGAGGGCGTGAGAGCGGCGCCCGTGAGAAGATGGGCAGGTGAAGCAGCGCGTCGTGACGGTCACCAGGGTCAAGCGTGGAGAGGAGCCGGTCGACCGTTCCTGGCTCGATCGCACTGCCGACGAGCGCATGGTGGCGGTCTGGCAATTGACGCTCGAGTGTCTCGCCTGGCTGCCGGAGAAACATGAACCGAGACTTCAAAGATCTGTTGTCAGAGTTCTCCGCAAAGAGCGTTGAGTTCCTGATCATCGGAGCTCACGCGCTCGCGGCGCACGGGCATGTGCGCGCAACGAAGGACCTCGACGTCTGGGTTCGCCCGACGCCAGAGAACGCACCCCGGGTGGTGGAGGCACTTCGCGCCTTCGGTGCGCCCCTCGGAGAGGTCACCGTGACCGACTTCTCCTCCCCGGGGATCACCTTTCAGATCGGCGTCGAGCCCGTGCGCATTGACGTGATCACCGAGATCGACGGGGTCGAGTTCGAGGGAGCCTGGGGCCGCAGGGTGCAGAAGAGCTACGACGGGCTCAGCGTCGGCGTCATCTCGGTCGACGATCTCATCGCGAACAAGAAGGCGACGGGCCGTTTGCAGGATCTCGCCGACATCGAAGCGCTGCAGAAGCTGCTCAGTACGGCCCCGGCACGTTGAGCCGCACCCGGAACAGCCCGGTGCGCGCGGTGATGTAGAGGGTGCGAGCGTCGGCGTCGCCGAAGGCGCAGTTCGACGGCTCCTGGCCCACGGTGATGCGGCCGAGGTAGCCGGCGTCGGGGCGGTACACCTTCACGCCCACCGACGTGGTCACGTACAGGTTGCCGTTGACGTCGACGGTGATGCCGTCTCCACCGGCGCCGCCCGGGCCACCTGCACTGGTCAGCGTGAAGCGTGCGCCGTTCGAGGTGGTGCCGTCGGGCGCGACGTCGAAGCGCCGCACCTCGGAGAGCTGGGAGTCGGCGACGTAGAGGATCGACTCGTCGGGTGAGAGCGCGACCCCGTTCGGTTGGCCGTTGGTCGTCGAGTGGACCAGCGACATCGTCCCGTCCGGCGCGACCCGGTACACCCCCCGGAAGCCGATGGTGCCGGTGCCGCCGTAGGCCGGGTCGCTGAAGTAGATGGTGCCGTCGCTGCGCACCACCGCGTAGTTGGGCGAGTTGAGGGTGCCGCCGTCGAAGTTCGCGGCCACCGTGGCGGTGCCGCCATCGGGCCGCAGCCGCATCACCTGTCCCTGGTGCTGGCAGCCGATCAGGTCGCCATTGGGGGCGAGCGCCAGCCCGTTCGAGTTCCCGCTCGGGGTGCGGAAGGTGCTCAGGCTGGCGGGTGGCGTGAACTGGAAGATGCGGTCGGCCGGGATGTCGCTGAAGAGCAGCGCGCCCAGCGAAGGCATCCACTGGGGACCTTCGGTGAACTGGAAGCCCGCGTCGATGAGCTGCGCGGGGCCGGCGTCAGCGAGCGGGTCGATGCCCGCGAAGGGATTGCCGCCACCAGTCGCAGCGCCGCCACCTGTCGCGGAGCCACCACCCGTCGCGGAGCCGCCACCTGTCGCGGAGCCACCACCCGTCGCGGAGCC